>Ga0256407_10009938_pt1 | contig 13477 bp, 5 predicted proteins | sample RumenRJG_04DNA_FD_193489 | JGI IMG/M metagenome (GOLD analysis project Ga0256407, IMG submission 193489) | Bovine rumen microbial communities from Lethbridge, Alberta, Canada - RJG_04 | ecosystem: Host-associated > Mammals > Digestive system > Stomach > Rumen | place: Canada: Alberta | collected... | reverse complement strand
TAAAAAATAATAAGGAAAAAAAATTGGAAAATAATTGTATTAAAAAAATTTACAAATATGAATAACTCATAAATCAAAGGTTTAAATAAATAAAAAAGTATATACAAATCACATATTACCATTATTTTTACTTTCTCTCATATAATTTCCGTATTGATCAATATAAATTTCTTCATCATCTTTCCTTATATATTTAGTAATTCTTTTACATTTTTTTCTTTTGACTTGAATTATTGGATATTTCTGAACAGAAGGAGTAGGTTGAGGGCAATTTCTAATACTAATTGGTTGACTTTCTTTTAAAATATTATTTAGAATATCTTCTAAATTATTTTCTTTTTTTTTATATTCTTCTAATTGAATTTTTAAATTTTCATTTTCTTCTTTTATCATTTCTAATTCACTATCTCTTATATAATAATCATCATCAATATCAAATGAGGTTAAATTTATTGAATTTATTTCTCTACTTAAATCTCTATTTATTGTTGATTTATCACTTAATGTTGTTGAACTTGTATTTGTGTGATGAAGATTATTTTGACTTTTTGATGATAATTTTTGGTTTATTATTACTTTTTTTTTTGATGTAGTTAATGATTCATTTTTTTTATCTGAATTAATTTCTTTTAATCTTTCATTTATATATTTTTTAATTGTAGAATTTGATTTAAATAATAATTCATTTTCATAATTTTGATAATTTTGATTTTTTTTAATATTACCATATTGTTTTTTTATATTACTTCTTTTCATATTTTTTATAAAAAAAAATTATTTATATATAATCAATTAAAAAAAAGCAAATATAATATATAAAAATATATAAATATATATACTTCTATTAATTATAAAAATCTGAAATAAATTTTATTAAATCTAAATTATTATTTTTCTTTGCATAATTATTAATATTATCCATCATTTCTTTATCTTGTAATTGATAAGCTAAAATATATGCATTTTCATATTCTCCTATAACATATAAAGAATGCATTCTAGTATATTCATCTAACATTCTAGGAATTAAATTTTCTTTAATAAAAATTTTATCTTGTTCTTCATTTGGATTTAATTGAGAAACTGCAAAAACTAATATATCATTCCATAATATTTCTTTATTTTCATTAAATTTAATTAATATTCCTTTTTCACCCCATTGAGATATTATTTCCATAAATTTTTCAAATTTATCAAATTGTTTTTCTCTCATTAAATCATTTACTTCTGTTAATACAAATTTTCTTAAATCTAAAGAATAACCACTTATAATTTCTAAAACTAAATTATTATTTGAAATAAGAATTAATTGACAAATTTTATATATTTCATCTTCTTTATTATCCATTATATTATAAGGAATATCTTTTTTAATTTCCATAATTTTAATTTGAAATGATACTGATTTTAATAATTTATTTAAAACATAAGAATCTATTTTTTTATTTATAATATCACCAGTTCCATTTTTAATATCAAAAATTTTTACTATATTTTTATTACTATTTACTACTTTACTCATATTATTTTCTGTTATTTTGTAATATTCTAATTTTTTATCTTTATCATTTGTTTCTTTACTTAATTTTAATGATTCTAAACTTGCTTCTAAATAATGTTCTAATGTCTCAAATGATAATAATAATTCAATTCTTGCATTTTCTTTTGATAAAAATAATATTAATTGTTTTATTAAATTGTCAATTGGATTTGATAAATGAATTGATTTATTATGATCTGAACAATATTTTAAAGCTGTAATAAATATTTTGAATTTTTCTGTTAAATAAAATTTATTTAATATTTGATCAAGAAAAAATTTTTTTCCTAAGTATTTATTATTTTTTTCAATAAATTGTATTAATTCTACAAACATATTATTTTCAATATAATAATTTATTAATTGATCAAATGTTCCATATGTTGAAACATAAAATGCAACTTCATATATAATTTTTTTTTTTTCATTCTCTATGAATTTATTTAAATCATCAATTGTATATTTTTCCATTTTAGATTTATCAAATAAAAATTCTTTTGAAAAATCTTTTATTTGCTTTAAGTTATTTTGAAATTGATATTTTAATAATAAAGATTCTAAAATTAAAAATTCTTTTAAAGTAAATATATATTGAGCTTTTGAAATTTTTATTATATCTTCTACTATAATTAATGTTTCTTCTTTTGACAAAGTTTCAAAATTATCATTAGATGATATTGTTTTTTCATCAAACAATATTTTCTTAAAATATAATCTTCCTTTTTCGAAATCTCTATTTTTTAATGAAAAAAAAGCTATTTCTTTATCAATTATAGTTGAATCTATATTAAATTCCTTACAATAATTTTCTGCAATATTAATAAAATCATTTTCTAATAATTTATCTCTTATATTAATTTTATAATCTAAATTTTGAAAAAATTCTTTAAAATCTAAATGAATAAAATTATCTATTTTTTCGTATAAAAAAATTCTAAATAAATCATTTAATTTTTGATATATAGTTAATTTCATTTTTAATTCATTATCATTTGATTTTTCTTTATTAACTAGAGCATATGAATAAGTTAAAACTTTATCAATAATTTCTAAAGATAATAATTTTAAATAATTTTCCCTTTTTTTTATATTTAATTTCAAACAATGATAATCACAAATTTCCAAGCAAGTTTTAATAATAGCATTTATTGTAGAACAATATTGAATTAATCTTTTAAATAGATTAAAATTTGGAGCTAAATTATATTTAAAATTTTTTCTTAATTGTATAATATTATTTTGATTAAAAGTAATTATTGAAATTAAATCATCTTCAATAATTTTTTCATTTGAAATATCTAAAGCTTTTTTACAATATTCTAATATTAAATTCTCTGATTGATATGATAATAAAGGAAAATGATTAAATATTTTATCAAGAATTTCAAACTTTTGATTTATTAATAAAAATTCAATCATCAAATTTTGTGATTCATTTAAATTTACAATTTTATCTTGTAAATCTTCTGGTATTAAAAAATACATTTGAATAGATATTTTTCTGTTTTTTAAAAATTCTAATGTTTGATTATTTATTTTTGAATAATAATTTTTAAGTAAATATTCAATTAACAATAATTTATTTTCAAAATTTTTTGATTCTAATATAAATGAAATGCAAAAACTAATTTTATCATCTAATTCATTTATTTTTTCTAAAGCTTTAATTTTATTTAATATATCACATTTATTTAATAGAATTTTTATTTCAGATGATATAATTAAATCTTTATATAATTCAATATAATTATATATTTTTAAAATTCTATGACAAATATCATGTCTATTTTTATCCATTAAATTATTTAAAAATTTTTCAATAAAATCTTTTTCACAATTTTCTTCCATTTGCTTAAATAAAAAGTTATTATAATTATTTATACTTTGTATTTCTGATAATGTTTCAAATTTGTCAATTAAAATTTGTATTTCTGAATTCCTTTGTAAAATATATAAAATTGATAATATTGATTCAGTTTTCCAATCATTAAAAAACATTTTAAGATATTTTAATATTTTTTCTTTATTTTTTAAAAATAATAAATTTTCTTTTATTTTACTTTCGGAATCTTTATTTTCAATATTTTTTAATATTATTTTTTCTGCAATTTCATCATCATTTAAATTTAAATGTCTTTTAAATATTTCTAAACTAATTTCTATTTCATTTTTTTCTATGAATTGTAAACACAATTTTTTATAATAGTCAATATTATTTACAAAAGAAAGAGAATGAATTTGTTGAAAATTGACTTTTAAATCACTATTTTTATTATTGATATTATTTATATAATTTTTTTTTTTAATTTTATTCTCTAAATATAATTTTGTTTTCTCTTTTAAATTAACTAAATAATTGTTATTAGTGAATTTCATATAATCATATATTTTAGGAAATATTAATTTTGAATTATCTTTTTCTTTATTTTCTTTTTCTTCAATTATTTTAATAATTTTTTTACAATAATTCTTTGATTTCTTTAAATTATTAGGATAAAAATTTTCAATTTTATCTAATAAAGTTTTATATTTTTCATTTTTATGTAATAAAGTCATATATAAATAAAATTTCAAAAACATTTGTCTTACATATGAACCATAAATTTCATGTTTTGAATATTTATCTATTAATAATATCCAAAATTTAATTTGAGAATTTTCATCATTATTATCATATTCATATCTATATAAAGATATCCAAAAAGGATAATAAAATTCATCTTTATTAATATAATAATTATATAAAAATTCTAATTGTGATATTGATATTTTATATTTTTTATTTTTTTCTGCATTTGGTATTTCTACATTTATAATTTCTTCAACGTTTTTTTTTTCATTTATTTTATAAATATAATCATAAAATTTTTTAAATTTTACAATTTTTATTTTTGTAAAATTTGTATATTCTAATAATACTTTTATAAAATCAATATGAGTTAATTTTGCAACTTCAAAAGCTTCTGGTAAACTATCATATTTAAAAAATAATTTTGAAATTATTGTTTTAGGTAATTTTTTTATCACACTTATATAATTTATTATACTTTTTTCTTTTATTTTTTTCTTTGAATTAAAATATATATCACCAATATCCATAATATATTTTAAAAATATCTTTAAATAATTTTTATTTTCTGTTTTAATTTCTTTTTCTGAATCCTCAATTGTAGTATAAGTATAAAAAAATATATCCTTTAATTCTTCATAGGAAATTTTTTCTGAATTATTTAGATTAATTTTTTCATTTAATGTTTCAATTGAATTTTCTTTATTTTTTTGAACACCCATATAAATAACTAATTTATTATATTCAATTATACCAATATTTTTAGTATTAATTATTGAATGACAGAAAGTCTCATTTTTTGCATATTGTGATGATTTATTTTGAAAAGATTTAAATGATATAATTGTATTATTTAAAAAATGTTTTTCTTCAATATTTAATTTATCATAATCATTCATCAGTTTAAGAGAATTATCTATAAAACTAATTGCACTTTTATAATCTAAATTCTCAGAAAAACTTAAATTAAACATTTCTTCAAATGTTAATTCATTTAATTTCTCTTCATTAAAAACTAAAATTTCATTTTTTAAATTATCAAATTTTTGAATATTATTTATTTTTTCATTATATATTTCTTTATCAAAAAAAAAATAATTAATAACTTCTCTCATTGTATTATAATCATGTAATTTTGATGATAAATTAAAATAATTCATTTTATTTTGTTCATTAGTTTGTAAAAAAACTGAATCTTCATATTGATAAGAAATTAAATTTATTTTTTCAATCCAAGGATTATTACTAGTATTAAATCTAAATGTTAATTCATCAATATCCATTAATAATTTTTGTCTTGTTTCATTTATATAGTCAATATAATTAATTTTTTTATTCTTTTTGATTTTAATATAATTTTCATCTATTAATTCCAATTCCATTAAAAATTCATCTATATTATCTATATTATCAATAATTTTTTTTGTTTGATAATCTAAATATTTTCCTTTTAAAATTACTTTTAAATTTATTATTTTATATTTAAAACAATCTAATGATTGTCTTATTAAGAGTAAAATTTCGATAAAATAATGTTTATGTGATTCATAAAATTTTTCTTTTAAATCATATTTTTTTATATTATCAATGTTTATATTTTTTTCTTTTAATATTAAATTAATCCAACCTTCTAAATCGATAAAAATCAAATTAAATAAATTTTGAATTATATTTAATCTATAAGGATATAATATTATTTTATTTAAAATTTTATTTAATTCATTAATATTTTCTTTTGATAAGGAAAATTCAATTGATTTTGAAATATCATATTCATGAAAAAATTTATCTAATTTTTCAAGCAAAAAAGAATAATAATAAAAAGAATAAATTATCATCATTTCATGAAAATATTTCTTTTGTAATTTAACATTCCGATTAATAAAATTTTGAATCAAATCATTTTCAATTACTTCAAATTTTATATTTTTCAAATCCTTTATTAATACATATGGTAAAGAATTATTTAATAATTTAGAATACAAAGAATTTTCAGAAATATTACATAAAGAACTAAATGAAGTAGAAATATTACATAAATTTTGTAAATAACAAATTACATCTTTGATAAAAGGAATAAAAATATATAATTCATCATCTCCTCTATTATCTTCAAAAAAAACTTCTAATATTTTTTTTCGTGTATTTATATCATTATCATATTTTAACCAAACTAAAATTATTGCTAATAATTTTAAATTTGAGAATTGAATTAAAAATTGTTCTGCATTTTCATAATCTTTATTATTAATAAATTTAATTGTTTTTTTTATTGGATATCCTAATAAATGTTCTTTATTTATTCTTAGAAAATTTAAATAATTATTAAAGAAGGTTTTATCATTATATTTTAATTTTAAAAAATAAGGAATAATTTCATTTTTACAATTAAACTCAATATAATAATCTTTAGTAAGTTTTAATTTTGAAAATAATTCTTGTTTAGGATGTCCAAGTAATGATTCATAAATTTTATTAATATTAAGTTTATTATGATATTTTTTAGGTCTTTTAGTAAAAAAATTTAAAGAAAAAAAATTTGTCAAATAAACATCTTGATTAATATATACAGTTAATTGTTCATTTAAATATGTAATAAATTTTTGTATTTTTTTAATATCAATATCTAAATTATTTTCTTGATAATCATAAATTGAAATTAAACAACCAAGAAGTAATGTAGTAAAATTTTGACAAAGAATAATTGAATCATTGTAATAAAAAATTTTTAAATATTCATATATTTTTTCATAATTATTTTCATATAAACAATTTAATATATAACTTACATAAGTACTATGAATTCTTTCTTCTAAAAAAATAGATTCTTTTCTATTTAATTTTGAACAATAATCAGTTATTTTTTTTATAATGATACTTGAATTTTCTGGTTGTGTTAAAATAAAAGTTCTTATATTTGAAAAAAAAGAAAAAGAATTTTTATAATCTAATTTACGAACTCCATATTTAAAATTATTTCCTTTAATTTCTTGATAAAGTGTTGGTATATTAATATCAGGTGATAATATCCTTAAATCAGGTAAATAATATTCTTCTTTTAAATATTCACATTGAAAGTAATTAAAAAAATTTCTTAAATCTAAAAAAAAATTAAGAGGTAATTTTTCATTATTTTCTTTTTCATATGAATCATAATAAGCTTTTGTTATAAGTAAATCAAATTCATTTGATTTTAATAATGTATCAGAAAAGTTAATTTTAGGACAATTATATATTTGTTTATATTTATTTATATAATCATTATAAAATAACCAAATATAATTTGCAGAAGTTCTTATTCTATTATTTAATAACCATTTTTTAGGAATTCCATTTTTGAAAATTAATTTATATAAATATTCAAAATATTTTGGTACAATTAATATTATTTCTTTCAAAATACATCTTGATAATTCATATTGTCCTAAACATATTAAATTATTAAATTCAATAATTAATTTTTCTCCTTTATTAAAATCCAATATTGAAAAATCATATGAATTAATATCAATTTCTCTTTGATTATAATCATCCATAAAAAAAATTCAAAAAAAAATAAAAATTTAAAATATATTAAAAAAAAAAATAACTTATTAATTAAATAAATAATATAATATAATGAAAATGGAAACAACAGAAGACTTTAATGAAAAATTTAGAAACACAGTATCAAAAGACAATTTTTTCCATCGTTCAGATAAGTAAATAAACAATATAACATAAATAAAAAAATAAAAATAGTATAAATGAATTATCTGAAGATATAATATCACAAATATCAAATTTAAGTGATTTATTTAAAGGTGAAGAGCCACCAAAAAATGGAGTTTATTATATGTTAGTATTAAATTGCCCAAAAGATTTTCATGATAAATATTATCCTTATTCAACTAATCAAGTCATTCAAGGAATTCCTTATTTAAAAAAAAAAGAAAGTTTATTTGAAGAAGATGAAAAAATTACTTTTAATAAAAATGAAAATGATGAAAATATAAAGGGAGAAATAAAAGGTTCTTTAGAAAAAAAAGAAAAAGATTTTGAACAAAATGAAGATAATAATAATACTATTAAAAGAAAAAAAAGTAATGTTCATAGAATAAATGAAGTTACTAAAGCAGATAATGAAAATGAAAAAATTAATATTATTAAAACAATGAATAAATATGATGAAGATGCAAACATTGAAACTATAATGAAAAATGAACAAGATACTAAAAATAATATTAAATTTATCATGAGATTATTTTCTAAATTAAATTTAGGTTATGATAAATTAATTGATACAATTTTAAAAATTTATTCTGAGAAAATTGCAAATAAAATTAAATCAGAAAATCAAAAATATTATGATAAAGGAATAGAATATTTATATTATAAATACAATACAAAAAAATTTAAAATATATTATGAAATCCAATATGAAGATATAATATTTTTATTAGCTTCAATAATAAAATATTTCACTCATTTAAATGTTAAATTAGAATTAGGAGAACAAGATAATAATTTAATGATAATATTTTATGGAAATGAAATAGTTTATGATTACTTAGCAGATATTACAAATTATGAATTACAATTAAAACCTTATGCATATAAATACGTTTTATTTGAAAAAGAATTTGAAATTAAATTAAATGATATGAAAACTTTAGGAGGTTTTGATGATGAAAATAATAATAAATTAAAAGATAATGATAATTTTAATGATTCTGATTCAGAATCTTCTCAAATATTATCTGTTAATGATGATTCATTTTATAATCCAATTCAATTTGAAGATTTAAAAGATTCAATCCCTTATAATTATCCACCTTATAAAATATATGATAAAGATAAAGCAATTAAATATAGAAGATATGAAAATAATGATTTATATCATGAATGTCAAAATGTTCCTTTAGATAAAGAAATTAATTGTAAATACTGTTCAAAATTTAGAAATATTGATAAATTAAGACTAATAACAAATTCTTTAGATAAATTAATAAGTATAAATTATTTAAAAAAACAAAAAGTTTTAATAATGACATTATTTCAAAGAAACTATCAATCATATGGTGATATGATAAATATAAAAAGTATATATAAAAACAGTTGGAATATATTTTCAAATAAAAATGGAAGATACTTAGTAAATTTAATAAGAAATTTTTTTGGTGAACATATATCATATTATTACCTATATTTAAACGATTATATAAAATGGTTAGTTCCACCTTCAATTTTGGGAATTTTAGTAGAATTTTTAATTAAATTTCTCCCTGATTTTGTTGAACCAAGACCATTAGGTAAAACACCAATAACTTATATTGATATAATTGGATTAATATTTTGTATTATTATTAATATTTGGATTGGTTTATTTCTTAAATCTTGGAAACAAAGAGAAAAATTATATGCATATTTTTGGGGTACTGAATATTATACTAGATCTGAACCTGATAGAGAAGATTTTAAACCTGATTTACAAAAAGAATTTGTTTTCGGTGAAAAATTAAAATTTATTAAACCATCAAAGAGAAGGTTAAAACAATTTATTTCATATTTTGTTTTATTTTGTATGATGGCATTAACTTGTTCTATTACTTTTGGTATATTAAATTTAAAACAACATTATTTAATTAAATCAACTGAAAGTGATAATACTCAAGGTAAAACAACTAAAAATGATGTTGATACTACACCAAAAATTTTTTGGCATGATACTTTAATTTCAATATTATTTGCTTCAATAAATGCAATTCAAATTAAAATTTTTAATACAATTTATACAATAATAGCAAAAAAATTAAACGAATGGGAAAATTATCAAAAAGAATATCAAAGTATAAGAGATTTAACAATAAAATTAGTATTATTTGAATTTATGAATAATTATTCAGCTTGTTTCTATATTGGTTTTATTAAACCAAATACAGGAAAAAAATGTGCTGGAACATGTATGCATGAAATGGAAATTCAATTATATACAACATATGCAATTTTTTTTGCTTTAAATGCAATTGAATTAGGAATTCCTTTTATTTTTTATAAATATCGTAGTTATGAATATAAAAAATCAATTCAGAATTTTGTAAAAGAAAAATTTCCTAATTTAAATGAAAAAGAAACTGAAGAAAAAATTGATTTTTATACTGAAATTAAACCACAAAGTTCTCTTCATCAATTATTAGTTGAAGAAGCTGATAATATGATTTATGAATATACTGAAGTTATTATTTTATTTGGTTTTGTTTGTTTGTTTAGTGTAAGTGCACCATTGACTCCTTTAATTATTTTAATTTTAGTTTGGACTGAAAAATTAGTTGATTTACTTAAAATGTTTTATTTTGAAAGATTTGAAAGTTTAGATAAAGAAAATGGAATTGGGATTTATAATTTTTTAATGAAAGTTTTAATTTTTATTGGACAATTAACTAATATTGGTGTTGTTTTATTTTCTAAAAGTTTTAGATTAGATAATGATTTATATTATAAAGTACTTATTTTTTTATGTATTGAAAATGGTTTATTAATTATTGGGTCTCTTTTAAGTGTTAATATTTTACCTAATTGGTTTGAGTATTTAACTGATTTGAAAGAACTTTATACTTTGAAATATTATAGAAGAAAAGATGAAAATCTTCCTCATCTTAAATTTTTAGATAATAAAGTAATTGATAAAAATGATATTGATAAAACACAAAGAAAAATAAGTGAACAGGATATATTATAAAAAATTAAAATATTAATTTAATTTAAATATTATTAAAATTACAAAAAAAAAATAAAGCATTTCATCTAACTATTTAAAAATAAATAAAAAAAAAATAAATAGATAAATAAATGATAAAAAAACTAATAAAAAAAAATGGAAAATAAAACAATCGATTTATCATATTTCATATCCTTAGATTCAGAAAACAAAGTATGTGTCGACTGTGGTGCTGCAATGCCAGAATACGTATCAATAAACCACGGAACTCTCCTATGTAAATCATGTGTAAACTACCACAACACCTTAGGTTACAACATATCATATATTCGTAAAATAAAAGACGAATGGGATCCATACATATTAAATTATATTGAACGAGGAGGTAATAATCGTTTTCTTAGATTTTCATATAATTACAAAGTAAATGAAATACCATTTAATAAAAGATATTATACAAGAGCAATTGAATATTATCGTTTATTACTTCGTAGTGAAGTTTTAGCTGATGAACCACCAAAACAAATTGATATTAAATATTCTTTAGATCCATGTGATTTGAGTATTATTTATTTTCCTGAATTTAAAAATTATCAAATTTATGTTGGAAATTATCAAAATGAAGATAATAGTATTAGTAATATTGGGAAAAAAATTATTTATGGAAGTTTGAGAAGTGTTAAAAATGCTGGGTCTTATATTTTTAGTTTTGGTAAACCAGTTTTGAGCTTTTTTGGAAATGGAGCTTTGAAAGGAATGAATTATGCTTATAGTTATGTTACTGGGAATGGGTATAATACACCTAGTGGGAATGGAAAGGAGTTTGATAAGGAAGTGGATTTTAAAAATGAAATATTGATTCCTGAAAATTTTGAAGAGTGGAGTAAAATGAATGAAAAAAATAAGATGAAAAATGATTTAGGAAATAATATAAAAAATAAACAATTTGATTTTGAGGATAATCAGTTTGTTAATTTGGATCTTTTAGAATCTAATCAAAATATGATTAATAATAATAATTTTAACAACAATCAATTTAATTATAATAATAATTTTAACAATAATAATAAATTTAATAATAATAATAATTTTAACAATAATAATAAATTTAATAATAATAATAATTTTCAAAATAATAAATTCAATCATAATAACAACAATTTTTACAATAATAATTATAATAACAATAATAATTTTAATAATAGGAATTTTAATAATAATAATTTTAACAATAATTTTAACCTCAACAAATTGAATAATAATAATAATTTTCAAAATAATAATTTAAAACGTAACAATTTAAATAATAACAATTTAGATAATAATAATTTTAACAATAAAAATAATAATCAAAAAGGGAATTTGAATCAATTAAATGAAAATAATAATAATAAAATAAGATATCCTATTTATAATAAAGAAAAGATTTCAAAAAAAGAAGAAAATAAAACCCCTGATATTACCATTAATGAAGCAACTCAAATAGAAGAAAATGATAATATTTCAAATCAAATTGTAAAAAAAGATGATTCATTTGAGCCTACAGCAGATACAAAAGATAATTAATTATCAAAATTAGTTTTTTTAAAATAATATATTTTATAAATTTTCTAATAAATTTTATTATAAAAAATATAAAAAAAACATAAAAGAAAAATATTAAATTTTTATAAAAGAAAAAATGAAAGACTCTATATCAAAAAATAAAATAACAGACACAACTTTTGAAAATAATATTCCTATAAATGAAGAAAATACATATCTAATTATAAGAAATGAAGATTTTAATTTTATCAATTTAAATTCAAGAGAAATTCAAAATCCAATTGAATTTCCTTTTAAAGCAAATTCAATTAATGAATTAGAAACTTTTATAATTGAAGTAATAAAACAAGAAGAGAATTTAAATATTTTTCAAAAAATAACATTTACAAATTCAATTTTAGTAAACAAGGATAAATTTTCTGAATTAAAAGAATTTTATGAAGAAGAATGTCATTTATCTTTACTTAATTGGGTTTGGAAAGAGAGAAAAACTTTAAAATATCCAAATATTTATTTTAATAAACTTTTAGGTATTTTATATTTATTAAATAATATTTTAAATATATTTCAAATTTTACATTTTAATTCAAATGATATTATAGAATTAAAATTGTTTGATAAATTAAATAATATTAAATGCTATATTAAAAATTGGAAAATTGAAAATCCAATTTTAAATTTAATTTCAAATATTTTAAATAAATGGAAAAGTGAAATTGAAGAATTAAAAGAAATTAAATTAAATCAAAAGAGAAATAGAAGTGATGATGAAACTGAATTTGAATCTGATATTAATTTATTAAATAATAATATTAAAGTTAATAATTCCAAAAACTTCAATAAGAAAGTTAAAAAAAATATTTCTATTGAGCTTTCTAAAAATAGAATTATTTATTTTGATAAAGATGAAATTCCTTCTTCAATCTCTCAAATTAAAAATGCATATGATCCTCTCCTTTAATTTTTTATTTTATTTTTTTTTATTTTTTTTTCTTTTTTATTTTTTCTTTTTTACCTTAAGATTATATTGCATTTTCCTATTAATTCATTGAAATATAATTTATAAATTTTATATATATAAAAATAAATATTTTTAATTATTAATATATAAATTATTTTATTCAAA
>Ga0256407_10009937_pt1 | contig 13478 bp, 14 predicted proteins | sample RumenRJG_04DNA_FD_193489 | JGI IMG/M metagenome (GOLD analysis project Ga0256407, IMG submission 193489) | Bovine rumen microbial communities from Lethbridge, Alberta, Canada - RJG_04 | ecosystem: Host-associated > Mammals > Digestive system > Stomach > Rumen | place: Canada: Alberta... | reverse complement strand
AGGAGTAAGAAAAATAAAATTGAAGACAAGACAAATGAAGAAATACAAATGCCTAAAAAACGTGGTAGAAAACCAAAAACAAATGTATAAATAAAGGAGGTGTAACAATAGTGGATGAAAAAATAATACTTTATTTTATTTTTGCAGTTTTAGCATTATTTGTAATTGTTTTAATTTCATTCTTAATTATAAAGAAAAAAGGTAGTAGTGAAGATGAAAAATATATAAAAAAATTAAGAGAAGGCACAAAAACTAATAAAATGTCTTCTGAAATAATATATCAAAAACTATATGTTACATTTCTAAAAATACCATTTGTTAAAAGATATTTAATAAAAATACGTAGAAGATTAGAAATATTAAATGTAGAAGATGAATATTTAACTAGAATGCAGACGTCTAAAGTAATGACTAAGGCAATACTTATTTTACTTCCAATTACGCTTCTTATCATATTAATATGTAGACGAGATGCATTACTAATGTGTATATTATTAATTGCGGAATTATTTATGATAGAAACTTTAATTGAAAGTATGGTAGATAAAATTGATAACAAATTATTAAAACAGCAAATTGAGTTTTTTGCAGAAATGAGACATGCGTATCATGAGTATAATATGGTAGAAGAAGCAATTTATCAAGTGTCTCAAAATGATGAATTAGAAGTTTCAAGACAAGCAGAAAAAATTTATGAAATTTTATTATCAGATAACCCAGAAGTTGAACTTGAAAAATATTATGATATTGCACCAAATAGTTATTTAAAAGAATTCGCAGGTATTTCTTATTTAACAAAAGAATTTGGAGATAGAGAAATAGATGGAGGATCATTATATTTAAAAAATTTGACTAATATTACTCAAGAAATGCAGATCGAAATTCTAAAGAGAGATAAAATAAATTATAGATTTCAAAGTTTATCATTTATTTCAACTATTCCACTATTATTTATAGAGCCACTTAAAAGATGGGCGGTATCAAATTTTGGATTTACAAGTAGTTTCTATAATGGTAAGGGCGGAATGATAGTACAAATGATAATTATTATATTAACATTTGCTTGTTATTTATTAATTAGAAGAGTTAAAGAAGATAATTCATCAACAAATGCTAATTTAAAAAACACACAAAATCCTTGGCAAGAAAAATTATATAAAAATAAATTTATAAAAAAGATAGTAGATCTATTTATTCCTAAAAAGGGAACTAAAGATTATAGAAAAGTAACTACTTTATTAAAAGATGCTGCATCAAAGCAAAAGATTGAATGGGTGTATATTAATAAAATAGTTGCAACAGTAGCAGTTTTTATTATTTCACTACTTGCATTTAACCATTTACATAAAGTAGCAATTAACTATATTTATACAGAACCAACGTCTGATTATGATATTGTTGGGCAATTATCAGAATCAGATCAAATTAAAGCTATGGCATTGACAGAGCAGGATAACTATTTTTTAAATAAGTTTAGAGGAAAACAAAATGTTAAATTAGAACAGGTAAAAACAGCATTAAGAAAGTCAGAATTTTATAAATCAGCGACTGATGAGGCTATAGATGAGGCGGCAGAACGAATTTTAAAGAAGATAAATTTTGTAAATGATGAATATATGCACTGGTTTGAATTACTTTTTGCATTTGCTTTTGGAGCAATAGGATACATGACACCTACATGGCTTTTAATGTTCCAAGTAAAAATGAGACAACTCGGTATGGAAGACGAAGTAATGCAATTTCATACAATTATATTAATGCTAATGAAAATAGAAAGAGTAAGTGTAGAAATTATATTGGAATGGATAGAAAGATATTCTAATATTTTTAAAGAACCATTAACTAAATGTATTAATAACTATGAAAGTGGAGCATGGGAGGCTTTAGAGGAACTAAAAAATGATGTTACTTACCCACAAATGATTCGTATTGTAGAAAGTATGCAAGCAGCTGTTGAAAAGATACCAATAGAAGAAGCTTTTGACGAATTAGATACAGAAAGAATGTATTATCAAGAAAAAAGAAAAGATTCTAATGAAAGATTAATATCAAAAAAAGGATTAATAGGAAAAATATTAGGATTTGCTCCAATGATTGCACTATTTGTTTGTTATTTGATTATGCCATTAGTAGTAATTGGATTGTTAAGTATGACAAGTGCGTTTAATACAATGTCTTCAATGATGTAATGGAGGAAAAAACATGGAGAATGCATCAAAAGCGTTATTAATTGCTGGAGGAGTATTATTAAGTATACTTATAGTATCTATTATGTTATATATGTACACTTCTATAAGAAATGTATCAGAAACCGAAACAGAAGTTTTGAAAGCAGAAAAATTATCTGAATTTAATATGCAATTTGAGTCATATAATCTTAAATCAATGTATGGAACAGATATAATATCAGTTATAAATCAAGCAAATGCAGTTAATGAAAAATATGAAAAAACAATAGTGACAATTGAATTAAGTATAAATGACACTTTTTATGATATAACTATACAAAATAAATTGAATGTAAGCACAGGAAAGTACGAAAAGGAAGACGAAATAAAAATAGAACAACTAAAAGGTGGAAGAACATATACAAATAACAGTAATGAGCTTAAGCAATTAATAATTAATAATTCTCAAAAAAGAACAGAATATAGTGATGATAGAAAAAAAGTCAAAGAGATAATTCCAGCAATTTCAGAATTTAAAAGTAGAAAGTTCAAATGTACATCTATGGATTATGATTCTTCGTCAGGTAGAGTAAAATTAATGACTTTTGAACAATTATAAAATTATTAAAGAAAGGAAGTTAGAAAATGGAGAATGCATCAAAAGCTTTATTAATAGCAGCAGGAACTTTAATTGCCGTTTTAATACTTTCTTTATTTGTATATTTATATATACAAATGAATAGTTTTTCTCATACATATAATTCGAGAATAGCTAGTCAAAAGTTACATGCATTTAATGTACAATTCGAAGTTTATAATGGGAGAGACGACTTAACACCTCAAGATTTAGTGTCTGTTGCTAATCTTGCAAAGGAATATAATGATAAAAACAATCTAAGTAATGGAGACAATAGATTTATTAAGGTAACTGTAAGTATTAATGGATATCCTGTAGATTTAATAAACCAAAATAAGTTTGAATTTATGCAACAATATAGTAATGACAGATTTAAATGTAATAGACTTCAATATAATACAGAAACAGAAAAAGTTAACGAAATTCAATTTACAAAACAGTAACAATTATAATAGTACTAAAAAGTACAAATTGACTGTGAATTGTAATGCTTTTTATTGCATTTTACCAAGAAAGGTGATATAATGTAGAAAGGAAAACTCAATGAAAAAAATAGTAATTTCTATTTTAGTGTTAAGTACTATTGCTATAATAATCATTTATATGAATATTCTAGAAAAACAAGCACAATTAAAAGAAATAAAATTCTTTAATGCGGAATATGAGTTATATAGGAATAAGGAAGTTTTATATGGAACAGATATTGTAACAATTATTAATAAAGCTATAAATTCTAATGAAAAAAACGGTATACCTAAAAATGAAAAAGGTTACTATATTGATAATGAAAATAATTCTATTAAGGTAGATGTATATATGTCTATAAATAAATCAACATATGAAATGGAAACTATATCAAAAGTAGGTATTACAAATTTTATTGCTAATTTTAACTTAACACAATTTAAATGTAGTGGAATAGAATACCATAAAAATGGTAGAATAAGCAAGATTCATATAGAGGAAAAAGAATAACGCAAAGGAAGTGTTTAAGTTTATGGAAAATACATCAAAAGCACTTTTAATTGCAGGATCTGTATTAATAGTTCTATTATTAATTGGTGTTGGAATGCTAATATATAGTAGAGCAACAGGAGTAGTAGGAACTGCAACTACAACAATGAATTCTCAAGAAATATTAGCATTTAATAATCAATTTACACAATATGAAGGAATTCAAAAAGGTTCAACAGTTCGATCTTTAATTTCAAAGGTAATTGCAAGTAATGCAACATATAAAGATACTAGACTTGTTAAAGTTAATGGTAAAGATCAAGCAAGTGAATTATCGGAGGAAAGTAAGGTTATTAATACAGGAAAAACATACAAGGTTACATTAGTATATGATAATAATGGAATAGTTAATGAAATTCAATATAATGAAACTTAGGAGGAAGGTATGGAAAATGCAGTTGACGCATTAAAGACAGCTTTTGCAGTTTTAGTATTTGTAATAGCTATTGCTTTAACTTTTTCAATAATTTCAAATATTAGACAGTCCTCAGATATTTTATTTCAAATGAGTGATAGAAATAAATATTATATAGATGATTTGGAAGGCTATACTTATATTAGTGGAACAAACAAAATAAATCGTTCTGTAGGTGAGGAGACTATAATTCCTACAATATATAGATATTATAAAGAAAATTTTGGTGTTACTATTATGGGAAAAAATACAGCAGGTTCTTTAGAAATGAAGGCAAGATTTGATTTAGACACTGAAAATATTATAAATAATTGGAAGACAAATAGTGATACAACCAATCAAAATCATATAGATTATTTAAATACATATATAAATCCAAATAAATTAACTATAGGAGGAAGTAATAATAATATATTAAATAATGTTTATGAAATAAATGACAATATATATAATTCTGCTCCAACAAATTTATATATTATAAATAATCATGATATACCAAAAAGAAAAATTGCAGCTCCTTGGATTGGATCAGAGGAAAGAATTTTAGAAAGGATAAAAATAGATATTTATGGTGGAGAAGCCGATTATGATTCTTATACAAAGTATGAAGGAAAGAACATAATAGATGATATAAATGGTCATACTTTTACAGAATATTTTGTACTTGTTCCAAGAGAAGATATTAATAAAACAGACAAATTAGAAATTATATATGTCGAAGAATAAAATTTAGAATAAAGAAGGAGAGATTATTATGCAAGATACCTTAATTACAGTAATCGCTATATTTATAGCAGCAATTGTTATGTTTGTTTTTCCAGTTATGTACATAGCTAAAAGTAATGAAACAATAGCACAATCTAATGTACAGGCTCTTACAAATGAGTATGTTAACGAAATTAGAACTGAAGCTAAAATTACAAAAAATGGAATGGCTGATTTTAGTCAAAAGATAAATTCTACAGGAAATAAATTTGATATTCAAATAAAGGTGAGCGTTTTAGATGAAAATCCTAAAAAAGAAAATACTACTACTATTGGACAGAATTTATATTATGATGTTGTTATTGATGGAAATGGAAACTTACCTGGAAATCAAGATGAGGTTAATTTAACTGAAGGGTCAGTAGTAACAGTAAAAGTAGAAAATACAAATAAAGATCTTTATCAAATGTTTATGACTGCTATTATGGGAACAAATAATGATACGTCTGCGATAGAAGCAACAGCTACAGGAATTGTTACATCTACATCAAATATATAACTGTATATAGCAAAGGGAACGAAAAGATTCGTTCCCTATTATTAAAAACAAAAGAGATTAAAGGTGAAAACTATGAAATTACAATATATGATTATTATATTTGCTATTATAATATTACCAATTACTATATTATTGACTATATATATTCAATCACAAACAGACAGCATAGCATTACAGACTAAATATAATACTATGCTATTAGATGCTACATATGATGCGGTAATAGCATTTCAATCTAATACATTAAATAACGAAAATTCTAGTAATAAAGATACATTAAGAGAGAATATATCAGCTTCAATTAATGTATTTTCCAATAGTTTATCAAATAATTTAGGAGTAGGAGGCTATAGCAAAGAATATTTAATGCCATATGTACCAGCAATAGCATATACAATGTATGATGGACTGTATATATATTCTCCAATAGAAAATTTGCAAACAACTAATGTTAGTACAAAATTAGAATATGAACATGTATTAAAACCATACATATATTATTCTGAAAGAATAAAAAAGGAAGACATAGATGAGGACAGATATATAGATGTAGTAATAAATTATTCATTAGATAATTATATTACAGTTTATGGAAAAGTAGGTAGGAATAATGTAGCTAAATCAGGATATTTATTAAATAAAAATGAGGTTGAAGTAACAGGTACAACTATAAGATATAAGGGATATGAAATAGAAGAAGAAATATTAAGCGAGAATGTTTCTTATATTAAAGATGATGGTACAACAGATACAGAAGTAAAAGAATATAAATTTTTTTATGATGTAAATCACCAAAAAATTTATTTTGACGATACTACTGGAAACTTATTTAGAATAATAGATTATAAAAAACAATATGTTATTGATAAAGTAATTAAAAATACAGTAGATACGTCTGGCAATGTGACAACTATAGATATAACTAATAATCAAACGTCTTGTCCAAAAGATGAAAGTGCAAGGCTATATTATATAGAAGCAAAGAAATTTACAGAATGGATTAATTCAAATATTGGAAATAAAATTAGTTTCTTAAAAATTGACGATAATAATGATCCAGAAAATGAAGAATCAGATTTTGTACAGAATAAAAGGAAAGTTATTAAAAAGTGTATAGAAGACAACTTAAATAATGCAATTTCTACATATAATATTCAATCTGGAAAAGCGTATAATTTTAAAATGCCAAAAATAAAAGACGATGATTGGGAACAAATTTATAGAAATATAAGTATTATTTCTTTTTTACAAGGTATACCAGCAGGAATTAGGACATATAATAATTATTCTGTTGTTGCAAGTACAAGTAATAAAGAATATATAGATCCAAAATCAATTTATTTTATAGGTAAAGATGATAGTGGACAATATCGTTATCATAATCTAACTTGTCAGTATCTTAAAACAGATATTAAAGGGTATAAAAGTGCTGATTTCAAGGCATTTAGGAAATATTATAACGTAGCACAGCAGTATTGGAAACATAGCACAGATTCTAATGATGCACCTAATACATATATGCAAGCATGCTATTATTGTATCGTAGATTCTATTGAAAAAAAAGCTATGGATGGAACAGAAGGCTCAGAAAAATTAAAAGCTTATTATGAAGCACTAGCAAGAGAAAGATATAATATCATAAAAACAACACAAAATTTAAAATAAGATAAATAAAAGAGTAAAATGTATTCATATTAGAATGTATTTTACTTTTTTTCTACAATAGTAAAGCTATCTTTTCCTATTTATAATTTACTATTTATTTAAATTTATAGTTTTAAATATCATACTATAAGTTTATTGGCGTTCCGATTTGTTTTACAATCTTGTTCTGTATAAGATTATATTATAATGTTTAAAATTTTATAAAATGGTTATCCTAAAATTATTAAAAAAATAATAAACTCATCACAGAATTTTAATAAAAGAGGATAAGTATGAAAAATTTTAAATTTATATTTTTAATTAGTATTTTACTAGTTTTATTAATTTATGTATCAAATATTACTTCTTTACCAGATAATTTAATATTATTTCAAGGAGAGAAAATTAATTTAAAAACAGTATTAGGTTTAAGCTTTTCTGTAGATAAATCACAAGATAAATTAAAAGCAAATTATGAAGTTTTACAAACATCTACAGCAATTCAAACAAAAGAAGATTATATAGGAAAAGCAAAAGTTAATTTAAATTTATTTGGTAAAATACCAGTAAAAACAATAGATGTAAATATTATAGAAAATACAAAAGTAGTGGTTTTAGGAGATCTTGTAGGCTTAAAATTGTATACAAATGGAGTTTTAGTAGTTGGAATGTCAGAGATTTCTGGAATAGACAATAATAAATATAAACCTTATGAAAAAACAGGAATCAAAGAGGGAGATATGATTATTGAAGTTAATAAACAGTCTGTAACTTGTACAGCAGATTTACTAAATAGTATAAATCAAGCACAAGAAAATGAGATTACAATTGTATACGTAAGAGATGGAAATATAGAGCAAACAAGTATAAAACCAGTAAAAACTGAAGATAATTGTTATAAAATTGGACTTTGGGTAAGAGATACAGCAGCAGGAGTAGGAACTGTGAGTTTTTATGAGCCATCTACTGGATTATTTGCTGCATTAGGCCATGGAATATTAGATATAGATACAGAAGAGTTATTAGAAATTTCTACAGGAGACTTTGTTACAGCTAATATTGTATCTATAAAAAAAGGGGAAAGAGGAAATCCAGGCAAAATTCAAGGATCTATTGACAATCAATACGCAATTGGTCAAGTATACAAAAATACACAATTTGGTGTATTTGGTAATTTGAAAAATCTTTCTGTACTTAATGTTAATTTACAAGATACAATGGAAGTTGCTTTTAGAGATGAGATAAAACTAGGTAAAGCTAGTATTATATGCACATTAGAAAACAATAAAAAGGATAAATATGAAGTAGAAATTCAAAAAATTGATAAAAACAATAATTGGGATAATAAAAGTATGGTAATTAAAGTAACAGACAAAAGGTTAATTGATAAAACAGGAGGAATTATACAAGGAATGAGTGGTAGTCCTATTATTCAAAATGGTAAATTAATAGGTGCATTAACACATGTACTGGTTTCTGAACCAACAATGGGATATGGAATATTTGCAGATATGATGATAAAACAGATGAGAGAAGTAAAATAATATCCAATCTATTTATTGCAATATTGTTTGTCTTGTAGTATCATATATACTATAAAGGGGTGAACATTATGTTTAAAATTTATAATACAGATATAAAAACAAATATAACAGAAGAAATACAAGAATTTAAAAAAGGTAGTTGGATAAACATGATAGCCCCCACAGATAAAGAAATTGAAACAGTATGTCAAAACTTAAAGATTAAAGAAGATTTTATAAGATATTCATTAGATTATGAAGAAAAGGCCAGAATAGATTTTGAAGATGAGGACAATACAATATTATTTATTGTTGATGTACCTATTATTGAAAAAGAAAGTAATTTAGAAATGCATACAACAATGCCAGTAGGGATGATTATAGTTAGAGACGAATTTTTTATTACAGTAGCTTTAAAAAAAAATAGAGTTATTTCAAGTTTAGAGAAAAGTAATTTTAAGAATATATTTACATACAAAAAAAGTAGATTAATATTACAAATATTATATCAAAATGCATCAGCTTTCTTGAAAAAATTAAAGCAAATTAATAAAGAAGCACAAATTGCAGAAAGTGTATTAAAAAATTCAATGAGAAATAAAGAACTTTTAAAAATGCTTAATTTACAAAAAAGTTTAGTGTACTTTACTACTTCTTTGAAGTCCAATGGACTTGTTATGGAAAAAACAATGAGAGGCAAAATTATAAAGCTATATGAAGAAGATGAAGATATTTTAGAAGATGCTATAATAGAAAACAAACAGGCAATTGAAATGAGCCAAATTTATACAGATATTTTAAATGGTACAATGGATGCTTATGCTTCAATAATTTCTAATAATTTAAATGGAGTTATGAAATTTCTAACCTCAATTACAATTATAATATCTCTTCCGACATTGGTTGCAAGTTTCTGGGGAATGAATGTAAAAGTACCAATGCAGGATAATCCATTAGGGTTTACAATAATTCTAATAGTTTCTATAATAATAGCAATTATTGTAATGTTATGGTTAAAGAAAAGAGATATGTTAAATTAAATAATATAATTTTTGTAAGAAACAAAGTAATTGACAGATATATAAATATAAAATATAATATTTATATACCAAAAATGAAAGGAAGACAAAATAAAATCATATGATTTTACAAATTTTAATTTTAATATTTTTAATATTAGTTAATGCATTTTTTGCAGCAGCAGAAATGGCATTTGTTTCTTTAAATGACGCAAAAATTAATAAAATGGCTAAAGAAGGTAACAAAAAAGCAATACAAATTAGTAAAATGTTAAAACTGCCAAGTAAGTTCTTAGCAACAATTCAAATAGGAATTACACTTGCGGGATTTCTATCAAGTGCATTTGCTTCAGATGCTTTTGCAGATAAATTAGCACCTATACTTAACAATACAATTCCAGCAATTAGTATTGAAGTTTGGAAAGGAATATCTATAATATTTATTACTATAATATTATCTTATTTTACTTTAATATTTGGAGAATTAGTACCAAAAAGATTGGCGATGAAGAACTATGAGAAAATAACATTTTCTAGCATAGGTATAATAAAATTTATTTCTATTATAGCAGCTCCATTTATTAAATTACTAACAGTATCGACTAATTTTATTTCTAAATTATTTGGTGTAAGTGAACAAACAGAAGAAACTGTAACAGAAGAAGAAATTAGAATGATGGTTGATGTAGGAAGAGAGAGAGGAACAATTGATGAAGATGCAAAAGAAATGATTAATAATGTATTTGAATTTAATGATACAACTGCTTCAGAAATCATGACACCAAGGACAGATATTTTTGCTGTAAATATTAATGATGATATTGATCAAATTTTAAATGAATTAGATGATTATCGCTATAGTAGAATACCGGTGTATAATGAGACAATAGATGAGATAAAAGGAATTATATTTATTAAGGATATTTTAAAATATATAAAAAATAATAAGAAAACAAAATTAAAAACTTTAGTAAAGGAAGCTTACTTTATTCCAGAGTCTAAAATGATTAATGAATTATTTAAAGAATTGCAACAAAATAAAAAGCAAATGGCTATTGTAGTTGACGAATATGGAGGTACTGCTGGACTTGTTACAATGGAAGATATCTTAGAAGAGCTAGTAGGAAATATTTTTGATGAATATGATGAAATAGAAAAAGATTATGAAAAAATTGATGAAAATACTTATATGATTAATGGTGGAGTAAATATTAACGACTTAAAAAAAATTTTAGAAGTAGATATTCCAGAAGGAGATTACGATACACTATCAGGATATTTAATAGAAGAGCTAGGAAGAATTCCAGAAGATAAAGAAAAGCCAATAATTGAAACAGAAAAAGTAACGTATAAGGTTGAAGAATATGAAGATAAAAGAATTATTTGGGTAAAAGCATGCAAAAATAATGAAATTGACAATAAACAAATAAGTGAAAATCAAAAAGAAAATTAGGTAGTATAAAGCACAAAAAATTATATAAATTAATTTTTTGTGCTTTAATAAATTTATATACATAATATTGAATGATCAATATAATATACAAAATATGCAAACTAATTTATAATTATAATATTTTTTTTCCCTTGGGATCCGGCTACCACCAATTCCTTTGATTCCATCTCTTAACTCATGAGCAATATCATTAATAGAAATATATTTATAGTTTTCAGTAGTTGCAATTTTTTCTGCAACAATTAGAGGATCCATAAAATCAATTAAAATTCGGGCAGGAGAAGAAGCAAAATTAGCCCCAGCTTCCATAATTGCTTCAAAAAAACTTTGACATGCACCAGCAAAAATAACTAAGTCGTATTCAGATTTATTCCAAAGCCTTGCTTGTTTTACTGTGTCAATAAAATATTTAGAATTTCTATAATTGTAAATATCATTATAATTGCTTCCATGTTTTATCATTCCATCATGTCCAGTAATAACTAAAATATCAGGGTTATATTTATTTAATAAACTTATTACAATAGAGGATTGTTTATATTCTGGTATATTTTTGACAATTGCATTTAATCCCATTTTTTTATAATATTTTGCAGATTTTTCACTATATTTTTTGTCTCCATCTAAATGAAGTATTGTACCAGTTTGTATTATCTTTTGATTATTTATAGAAAAAGTTCTTTTAAATATATTTTTTTTACTATGTGGATGTAATTTATTTATTCTATTTTCTAATCTAAAGTCTAAGCTTTTTATACTATTTACAATACGTGTTCTATTAATAATTTCTAAATCGTTTAATGGAGCATCTGCAACAATCCTATGAGTGATTCCTTTTAGTATAACAATAGGAACTGCTGTGTTACTTTTTATAATTTGTTCTACAATAAATAAAATATCTTTACCATATGATATTCTTCCAACAATATCACCTTTTTTTATTTGCATAATTTATCACCTCAAATAAAAGTGCATTAATATAGTTTATGTCGAAAAATATAATATAGTGAGTTAATAAATAATGTTTTTTTAACTATATATCAACTATTTACATGATTCTATAAATATAAGTCATTATCCAGTTACTATAGTGATTCTAATCTTAATTAAAATAATTGAAAATATCTTAGTTATATGTTATAGTTTAAGTGATTTAAAAAATATATAATTTTTTAGATAGTTTAAAGCTATTATATTATAATACTAAGATATTACACAAAGACAATACTATTAAAAATGGAGGAGTTTATGGAACAAGTAGAACAATTATATGATTTGCTAGATCAATTAAAGACAAGTAAAAATGAGAAAGAAATAAGAGAGATAAAGAAATATATAAAAATGGGAAATATTCGGTAAGGCTTTAGAAATGCTAGAATTGCTAACAAAAAGTAGAAAAAAGCAAGAAACTGAAGATTCAAATGAAGCAAATGAAAATAAACCAAAAGAAGAAATAGAAGATAGCATAATTCCTAAAAAATTAAGAAATGAAGAATTAGAAGAAATATATATAGGATTATTATTAAGTAATCCTAAGTCAATAAGTATGTATTATTTTTTATATGATGATTGTTATTTTGAAAATGAAGATTTATTAAATATATATAAAAGTGTTTTATTTACAGAAGGTCAGGCATATGCATCAGAAATAGCCAAAAAAGATTTTAATTTTGCTAAAGATACAAAAGAATCATATGAATTAAAAAATAAATTAGTAAAAAATGTAGAAAATAAAAGATACAGTTTTGAAAAAGTATATACAGAACTTAAGAAACTTTTTATTTTAAGAAAAAATTATTTGATTATGCCAGTAAAAGATATACAGTATAAAATTTTAGAGATTATAGATTATGAATTATATGATGAAATGTCTGCAGAAGAAATTGAAAATGCAATTAAACAAGTAACTATTACTAATAAATTTAAACAAGCAATTTTAAATAAAAATCTTATACAATTTTTAGTAGAAAAAGATAATAATTTAACTAATGGACTTTCATTGCCTTTTCATATATTAAGTAAAGTATTTAAAGGAATTAGAAAAGGAGAAACAATGGCATTTGCTATGCCATCAAATGCAGGAAAAAGCAGATTTACTATAAATTTAGCATCTTATGTATCATTTATTCATAAAAAGAAAGTTTTAGTAATTTCGAATGAAATGTCCGAAGAAAAAATGAAACTTTGTTTAATTACTACAATTTTAAATAATCCAGAAATACAAAGGTTATATGGAGAGAAAATAAATAAGACAGAAGGAGAAATATTAGAATTAAAATTTCGACCTGATGCAAAAAAAGGAATAGATTTAGATAAAGATGGATTTATAATAAAAAGGCAA
>Ga0256407_10009934_pt1 | contig 13479 bp, 5 predicted proteins | sample RumenRJG_04DNA_FD_193489 | JGI IMG/M metagenome (GOLD analysis project Ga0256407, IMG submission 193489) | Bovine rumen microbial communities from Lethbridge, Alberta, Canada - RJG_04 | ecosystem: Host-associated > Mammals > Digestive system > Stomach > Rumen | place: Canada: Alberta | collected... | reverse complement strand
GGGGATTGGGGATTGGGGATTGGGGATTGGGGATTGGGGATTGGGCCCAATCCCCAATCCCCAATCCCCAATCCCCAATCCCCAATCCCCAATCCCCATTAAGCTCTAATTTTTTGATTAAATTTAATTATTAAATAATCTAATTATAAAAATATTATATTTTTATATATTCAATGTAATAAAAAGTATTCATAAATACAATTTTCCTTTTAAAAAGAAACTATATCATTCTATTTTTCTATTAATTTATTTATATATTGTTTAATTTCTGAAAATTCTTTAAGATTTGTTAATTTAATAGCATTATTAATATTATCTTTCATATTTATAGCATTTTGTACATCGTCGAAAAAAAGTGTCGCTTCAATTTCATTTTTATTTAATAAATATAAAGCTCTTGGCTCTCCTCTATCAGCACAAGCAACAATTTGTCTTAATGGTATTAAATATTTAATAATAAAAAAAGATTTATTTAATTCATCTTTTTTATTTGATTTAGTTGTTACAAAAAGATAATTATGATAATTAAAAATAAAAAAATTTTTAAATTCTGAATTTTTTATTTTATATATTACAGGTGTTGGTTTCACTTTGGCATTTAATTCATCGATATTAATTTTTTTATCTAGGTCATATTCTTTATTAAATAATCTCAAAGGAAATTCAACATTTCTTAATAAATTTTTATATAAAGTGATATTATCCTTATTATCTTTATCTTTGCTTTTATCGAAATCGAATAAAGTTTTTAAATCACAAAGATAAATTAATAATTGAAATAAGCATTGTAATTTTTCGTGTTCTTTATTAGGTGAATCAATGATTTCGAAAAAATCTTTTTTATTTTGATTAATATTTAATAAAAGAAAAAGATAATGATTAGTTAGACATTCATTTAAAATTATATTCGATTTTTTTTTATTTAAGGAAAAACATTCTTCGAAATATTGATAAGCGAATTTATATATTTTTGTTTTTGTGCTATTACTATTTAATAAAATATTATTTATCTCTTGTAATATTTGTTTATATTTATTCATTATTATATCTTTATATTTATCTTTATAAAAAATAATTTTATCATTATTTACACCGAAAATTAAATTTTCGATGAATTCCAAAGAAATTCTATATTCTAATTTAGTTAGTATTTTATCAGTATTAAAAATCATATCAAAAATTTTTTGTAATAAATCATCATGAAATTTTATATTATTATTATTATTTTCATCTTGAATATTTTGCGTGTTATATTTCATAAATAATTTATTCAAATTTTTATTATTATAATTAAACATTTTGAAATTTATTATATCATCTATTATATTATTATTGAACGGTCTTGGTATTAAATTATTATTTATATTATTTATAATTGAATTGCTTTCTTCGTTAATTGTATTCGAGAAATAATTATTTAACATATCATAATCAGTCTTTGTTTCAGAAATTCCGAAAAAATCTTTGATTAAATCGTTTCTTTTTTTTGTTGATATTGATGAATCACTATCTTTTTCGATCATGTTGTTTTTTAGTTTTAAATTTCGAAATATTAATTTATTTTCATAAAATGCAGAATTATTTATTTCTTTTTCATTTGATTCATTTGATATTAAATTTTGAGAATCTATATCATATGTGCTTATATTTAAATATAAAAATTTTTTTAATTCGATTGATACTTTATTACTGTTCATTATTTGCAAAATAAAAAATATTTGATTAATATAATTATTTTCATTATTATCATCGATTAATTTTAAACATTCGTTTTTAATTATATTTTCCTGAATATTAATATTAAAACTATTTTTTAAATCGATATCATTTTTATAAAAGATGAAATTTTCATTAATTAAGCTCAAAAAAGAAAAATTCGATTCAAAACGGGATATGCCAATATTAATCCCAGTAAATCTAGATATTAAATTATGATAAGATTCCATCTTTTTAATTGTTTGTGATAATTTATTATTTTTTTCTAATATTTCCGAAATTATTTTGATACCTAAATTAATATCTTTATTAATATCATCACTTCTTTCTTTTATATAATTATATACTTTTTTTACTTCGTCTAATATTTTTTCTTCGTCTTTTAAATATCTTATAGATTTCAAAAAATTTTGATTGAATACTAAAATTATATATTCCTCAAAAATTAAATTATCAAAGCATGCTGAATGACGCGAAATATATTTATTTAAATATATTATATTATATATTTCTTGGATTTCTTGCTTTTGAATAAATGCATTAATATTTTCATGAATTTGAGATGAATATAATACAAAAAATATTAAATTATTTACGCATTCATTTTTGACATGTTTTAATATTACATTAAGTATATGAAAAACAATATTTATTTTATAATGTTTCAAAATACAATTAAATAAATATTGTAAAGGTATACTAAATAAACAATTTATTAAAACATAATTAATTTTATGTATACCTATCGATAAAATATCCTGTATAAAAAGAATATCATCAACAAGACTTTCTTCCACCTCTTTTAATTTTTGTTCAACTTTATCAATATTATTATTATCTAAATTAACACTGGTCATATAAATAATATAACTTTTAATATTATCGCAAAGTAAAATTAAGTCAGTGATACGAGGTATATCACATATATATTGAATAACAGGTTCATAATTTAATTTGATAATAGATAAAAAAATATTCCGTGCTGTGTTTTTTATCATTACATCATTAAAATTAAAAAACGAATTCGCCTCGTCTAATAAAGGAAAAGAATTATTTTCTTTATGAAATAATTGTGATAATGTATTTTTATCTAATTTATTAGCGATTGTTTTCAAGAAATTAATATAATAAGAAAGAAAATCGATGTCTTGTTCTTCGATTGAAGAACTTATATTTAATATTATTTGATTCATATAATCATGAGAAAAAAAATAGTATAAAATTTTTTTATAAATGACACTCGGAATAAGAAGGCCTAAATTCTTTATTATTATTATATTTATATTTTTTATCCGATATTTCGTTAATATAATTATTTTTTCAATTATTTTATAATGACAAAATAAATTAAAATTTTCTTCGATGTCAAATTTAGATATTAAATATTCAGTTATTTTTTCTAAAATTTTTTCGCAATCTTTTTCATATAAAGAAATGCTTTTACCTTTTTCAAGTAATGAAATAAAATCGGAATTTAATGTACTATTGGATAAATATTGATATTTTATATTAAAAATTTCTTACGTCATTGATTTAGGAAATAATGTTTCATCTATGAATTTCTTGAAATAATCCATTTTTATCTTTTTTATTAAAGGTGATTTTTTAAAGTTATAATTTTATTTATTTTCTATTTCATGAAATATATATTATATAATTATATTAAATAAATTTTAATAAGTATATTTATATAATTCATTTTAATTTAGAAATATAAATATTTAATTGGAAAAATAAATACAAAATATTTATATTAAAATGGGTATTCCAAAATTTGCTTATTTCATATCTCAAAGATATCCTTTAATAGTAAAGAAGATAAAAGAAAAAGTCGATGTTCCAGAAATAGATAATTTTTATCTCGATTTAAATAGTGTTATTCACAATGTAAGTCATGGTAATTCCATATTAATAAGTTGTCAAAAGCGGAGTTATGAAGATATATATTTAGACACATGTGATACGATCGATAAACTCTTTCAAATAATAAAACCAAAAAAATTATTATTTATTTCAGTTGATGGTGTCGCTCCAAGAACAAAAATGAATCAACAAAGAATTCGTCGTTATAGAAAGAATACAAATATGACAATGGAAGAATTAGAAATAATAAAAGAAAAAGGAATCGATATTAATAATCAATTTAATAGTGATGCAATATCAGCAGGAACGAAATTCATGTTCGATTTAACAACATATATAAAAAATTATATAATAAATAAAAAAAAGACAGATAAATTTTGGGCTAATATTGAAATAATATTAACAGGGGCCGATGTGCCTGGAGAGGGGGAGCACAAAATTTTAGAATATATACGTACATTCAAAAAATCAGAAACATATACAAAAAATGTGCGTCATTGCATATATGGATTAGATGCAGATCTTGTCATGCTTGCTTTAATAAGTCATGAACCAAATATTGTTTTATTAAGAGAAGATAATATTTTATTAAAAAAAAAGCAAAGACTTTTAGCTAAGAAAGGCATTGAACTAAAACTTGGGAAAGAAAAAGAAGATGAATATGAATTTTTCCTTATTTCAGTATTAAGAGAATATTTAGAATTAGAATTTTATGACATCAAAGAAAAAATCAAATTTGAATTTAATATGGAAAGAATCATTGATGATTTTATTTTCTTATGTTTTTTCATTGGGAACGATTTTTTACCTAATTTATACTCTTTTGCTATCGAAACCGGTGCTATGGATTATTTATTCGATTTTTATAAAGATTGTCTACCTGAATTAGATGGTTACATTACTGAACAAGGTAAAATTGATTTTTCAAGAGCTAAAAAAATATTTAATTTATTGGCAAAAAAAGAATTGCATAGTTTAGATATGTTATTATATAATGTGAAAGATTCAGCAAAGAAAAATAGAGAAAAACGACAAGAACAAGTTAAGGAACAAATAAAAATGTTGAAAAAGATAAAAAAGAAAGAAAAATTAGAAAAATTAAAAAATGAATTAAATAATAAAACTCCCGAAGAAAAAAAAATTTTTAAAAAAAATAAAAAACAAAAAGAAATTCAAAATATTAAAAATATTTTCCAAAAAATCTGCGAAAAAAATCAAAAAACTTTAAAATTCGAAGAAGAATTTGCCAAATATCGCAAAGACCCGAAAAGCTTCGAAGAAAGAAAAATGGTCATAATAACAAGAGCAATGGTGGATTTATTTGCAGATAATGACGAAGACGAAGAAAAAAATAAAAAAAAGAAAATGAAAATAATAAAATCCGAAATCGAAAAAAAATATGAAGAAGAAAAAGCCAAAGAAAATTCGAACACAAATTATAAACCACCCAAAGTTAAATTAACTTTAGACTCATCAATAAAAGATGTTTTATGCGAAGCATTAAAATATGATAAATATATCTCCGACGAAAATTATTGTAGTGATTATACCCCTGAAGATTTATCCGATTCTGACGTGAGTGATGTCGATACGAAGTCAATAATGGACGAAGTGAGTAAGAATATGGAAACAATGACACGAGCTTCACAATGTGAAAAAGCGGAGGATATAAATCAACAATTTAATGAAAAATTATATAATCAATATATAAAAAATGCACAAGAAGCAAAAGCTTTTTATTATAAAGAAAAATTAAAAATAGATATAAATACTCCAGAAGGCAAAGAAGAAAAAAATAAAATGTTTAATTTATATTTACAAGGATTACAATGGGTTTTACTTTATTATTATCAAGGCGTTAAAAGTTGGAGATGGTATTATCCTTACAATTACGCTCCAATGATATCCGATTTTGATAACATAGAATTCGATAATAATATAAATAAATGCTTCGAGAATGATAATTCAGAACCGTATAGTCCTTTTCAATCTCTTTTGTTTATTTTACCAAAAACATCTTTTGATCTTTTGCCAAAATGTTATAAAGATTTTCCAACTGAAGCACCTGAATATTTTCCAGAAAATGTCGAAATTGATTATAATGGGAAACATACTCCTTGGGAAGCGGTGGTTATTTTACCATTTTTAGACGAGAAAAAAGTGCTCGAATTAGAAAAAAAAGAAAGGAATTTAACAAAAGAAGAAGAAGTTTATGATAAATGGGGAAAAAGTTTTAAATTCGAGAAAAATGATATTAAAGATAATAAAGATATAGTATTTAATATATACGAAATTTATCAGAATAAAAATTATGACATGCTAACGAATTATGATACCAAAAAAATCGATTATACTTTTCCCACTTTAAAAACGATAAAATATAGTTATTCTGTAGATTTCATTAAAACATATTTTGGCAAAAATTCAAAAAAGACAAAAAGAATTACAATACATCCAATAATAAATATAGAAATAAATAAAGATGTGATATTTAATTTTCTTATGAACAAAAATATTTTTTTCGGATATCCTTATAAAGCATTTGGGCGTTTAGAAGGAATAATCTTTGATGGAAAATATTATTTTGTATATAAAGATAAATTATATCAAGATTATAAATTTAAATATTCAACCGAGTTAGAAAATATAATAACTAATAATTATAGTAAACAAGGTATATATTTATCCCATCCAGAAATATTATGTAATATAGCTAAATTCTTCGGATTTAAAAAAATCAAAGGAAAAATGCAAAGTATTTTCGACGAAAAAGCCAGAGATGAAAATCCTTATTATGTTCCTTTTGAAGTGACTTCGTTGAATTGTATTAATAAAGACTTCGATAATTTTTTGCCGCATTTTAATTTAGAATATAAATATGAAGAAAGAAAACAAAATTATATAAATTATATAAATGAAAACGATAGTAAAAAACAGGATGAAATTAGTAAATTAAATATTAAACAAAGATTTAATGTTCATGAAAAATTTAAAAAATTTCCACCTGAAGTAAGAATTGATATGGAAAAAAAGATGAAAATAATTACGACTGGAATTACTAATGTTAGTGAATATAGAGAAAATAGAATTTTCAAAGATGAAAATATTGAAGAGCATCAAATATATTATTATAGAAATCCTAATTCTAAAACCAAAGTTGAAAATCCTTACCTAATTATTAAATAAATATTTTATTAATCTAAATAAATGATATTTAAATTAAATAAATGTTGAATTAAATTAAAATAAATAAAATAAAGGATATTATATTTAATAAAATATAAATTTTAATATTTATATTTATATATGAAATAATTTATATATTTATTATTTATTATTATCACTTTTTAAAAGTTTATTTTCATTTTTAATTCCACTGAGAGATTCAATAAAAGATTTTCTGAAATTTAAATTATAGTTATTACTTTTATCTAATTCAATAGGTTCTAAAATATTACTTTTATCTTTAATATCATCATCATATTCTAATTGCATTTTGTCATTATTAGTATGTAAATAAAGTAAATTGCTGTCATTTATTTTATTCATTTTTTCTTTTATTTGTTGCAATTTAAAATTTTCTAAAGATTCGCCTATAAAATTTTTCATATCATTACTACATTTTAATAAATTCAAATTAATATTTTCTATAGGCACTTCATTATTTATTAATCCTTCTAAAAAAGTATTATCAATTTTTTCATTATTTAATGGTATATTTTCATTTCCATATATTTTTATTAAAAAATCGAGATATTTTTTCCTTAATATAATAAAAGATTCATTATTTTTTTCTTTGTTGTTATTAATAGTATTTTTTGCACTGTTATTAATCTTATTATTTTCGTCATGTAATATATTCATATTCATATTTATATTTATAGGTATCATGCCTTGATCATAGTGGAACATATTATTATAACCAATATTAGCGACAGAATTTTTTGATAATTTTTTTTGTTTTAAATTTATATAAGGATTGACATTATTATTTGTTAAAATTATTTTATTCTTGTTATTAAATGTATTATATATTATTTGCTGTCTTTTTTCATATTGTTCTTTTTTTATTTGTTCTATTATTCCTAATTTTTTTTTCTGTTTATAATTTGATTGTTTATTATGCGATTTATTTCGGTTCATTTTTTTTATCTGAATTCCTCGAATTATATTATTATTTTTAATATTTTTACTTTCTTCAAAATTTGTTTGCATTCTTTGATTTGGGCTTTTATATATCGATGAATTATTTTCTATTAAATTTTGCTTTTCAGAAAATGTATGATAATTATGATATGGTTCTTTATTTATTGAATTATAATTTCTTAGGTATTTTAATTTATTAAAAAATATTTTTGATTTATTATTATCATCATTTAAAATTAAATTATTTCCTGAATTAAGTTCAATTATTTCATTATTTTTAACTTTTAATATTTGTAAATCTTTTTTGTTATTTGTTTCTAAATTTGATATTTGTAAATTATCCTCTAATAAAAAATATAAAGAATCATTTAAAGATTCTTCTTTTTTTATTTCAGTCATTATATTACTTAATTCTTCTCTATTTTTTAATTTAATAAGTTTATTTGGTTCAAATAATTTATTTTTTACTTCGCTTATATTACTATTTATATCTAATTTATTATTATTTTCATTTTTTCCTGATAATAATTTACTTTGTTCTAAATCATCAATTTTCATTTTTTGGTCTTTTATTATATGTTCATTATTGATTATCAAAGTATTTATATCCTTATTATTTTCATAATTTAAATTTAATTTTAAATTATTTAAATCATAAATATTTTTATTTTTTTCTCTTATATCTACATAAGGCTTTTTATTAGTACTATTATTTATATTCATATTTATATTATTATTATTAGTTCTTTGTGATGCGGGTTTATTAATATTTTTATTTGCTAAAGAAGATATAATTATATTTTCACTTCGATTTGAAAAGAATCTAAGACTTCCAGTTATATCATCTAATTCTTTAGGTTCAAATTTTCTTATAGATGATATTATGTTTTGATCATAGGTACTTATATGTTTCATATTACTTGTAGATATATCGGCTATTTGAATTAAGGATTTTTCTGTATTGGTTTTATTTATGTTATTTAAGTTATTTATATTGTTATTATTTTGTTGACAACATATTGCTTTTGTTTTATTTTTTGATTTGGAAGTATCTTCTAATGATTCTAATTCCTGATTTTCTTCTATTATTTCATTAATACGTTTTTTATTTTTTGATTTATCTTTTCTATTTAAATTCGTTGATTTTTTTTTGGCACTATTATTTTCTGAGGATGAATCTTTATTTTCTTCTAATTCATTATTATTATTTTTTTGAATTAAATCTGATATTATTATACTTTGTTGATTGATTAAATCTTTATTATCAAAAAGTATATCTCTTGTTGAGGTAATATCTTCTATATTTAAATTTAATTCATTATTATTTTTTTTATTATTAATATTGTTTTCTATATTTATTTGTTGAATGTTCGAAATTTCTAATTTATAATTTTGTTTATGATTTATTCCTTTCATAACGAATTCATTTTCATTTTCTGTTTTTAATTTTTCTGGGATAAATATTTTATTATTATTATTATTAATTAAATTTTGTTGAGTATTTTCTATATTATTATTTTTACCTTCGATAAATTTATTTATTTCGTTTGTTATTACTAAATTCTTTTTTTGGGATAAATTATCCTTTTTTTCTTCGTTTTTTTTATTTTTGATATTTTGTTCTATTTCGATACATTGTTTTTCTAATTTTTCTTTTAAAATATATTCTTCTTCTTTTTGTGCTTTTATTTCTTTTATTTCTTTTTCTAATTTTTCTTTCTCTAATTTTAATTTTAAATTCATTTTTTCTTTTTCTGAAAAAGAATTATCTTCATTTTTCTCGTTTTCTATTTTAATTAATTTAATATCATTTTTATTATTATTACTTTTGACTAATATTTTATTTATATCTATTTCTATTTCTTTTTTTTTATTATAATCATTATAATCATTTAATTCTTTATTATAATCATATATATTATTAATACTTTTACTTTCTTTTAATTTTATTTCTCTTTTATCACTATTTCTATTAAATTTAAATATTTTTTTCTCATTTTTATTCTTTTTATTATCTTTTATTAAATTATTATTTTGATAATTACTAAATATATTTTTAGATTTATTTTCTTTTCCGAAAAAAGCTTCATGCAATTCTTTTATAAGCATTTCAGTTTTGCTTTTTTTTCGACCTATTTTCGATAATATTTTTTTTGTACTTGGTACTTGCTCTTCTAAATTTAATGGATGATTTGTCATTAATTGTCTATTATTAATATTTCTTAAAATATTATCGAACTCATTTTCTTTTTCATAATTTATTGTTCTTGAATTTATTTTATTCTCTTTTAAATTACTATTATTTCTTATTTTATTTATTGGTAAATAAATATAATTATATTTATTTTCTGTCTTTTCTAATAATGATTTATTATGAACTAAAAATGAATTACTATTTTTCATATATTTATTCGATTCATTATTTATTGTACTTTTATGCTCGATTGATTCTGTTATATTATTATCTATATGATCATCAATTGTTCTTTTGCTTCTATTTTTATCTAATGAATTTGAATATCTTTTTTTATTATTATTAAATGACATTGTTTTATTTATTACTTTATTAAATTCTATAGTATTATTTTTAATATTAGAATTTTCATTTATATTTTTTTTATCTATAATATCATTTTTATTTCCATAATTTTTACTTATAGGAAGATTCAGACTTTCTTCATTTAAATCAAAAATTTTTTTATATTTATCATATGTCATAGTATTTTCTTTCGTAAAAAAATATATATTTTTTCTTTGGTAATTATTTTCATATTCTATTTTTTTTATTTCAAATTTTTTTTTATTATTACCAAAAAGAATGCATTCATTTATATAAGGACCTTTTATTTTATTATGTTTAAAGCAATTATTTATATCTTTATTGTCTGGTTTTTTTAAAAACATTTTATTTTTTTGAGAAATGAAATTTTTTTTTTGGTTTTCGGAACATTCAATCCAAAAAAATAAAAATTTAACAAAAAAAGGCATTTCTATTATGGATAATTTTATATCATTATTTATTTCATATTCATTTAAAATAAAATCTTTTATATTAAAAGAATCTTTATGATTTTTTGATTGATAAATAAATTCATATATTGTTTTATTTTTTTCATCGAGAACATATATATTTTTATCTATTATATTTACTTTTGATATTGTAATATGATTATTATAAGAATTATTATTTATTATTAATTCAAAAAGTCCTTCATTAAAACTGTATAAAAGTAATTTATCATTTTCTAAAAGAATAACAACGAAATATTCTGAGCAATAAATATCTTTTGCTATAATATTATAATAATTATAATTTTTTTCAAAAGAAAAAAATATAATATTAATATCTTTATTATCATTATTATTTATATCTTTATTCCCGAACAAAAAAGGAATTCCATCATTAGTAATCCCAGTAGTATAATGTTTTCCGCATTTTATTTTTTCGACAATAAACGGTTTATTATTATGCATAACTTTATTAGGAGTACTAACTATTTTTTCTTTTTTATCATAGAAACCTAATTCTCCATGAGTATTTAATCCCCATGTATATAAACAATTATTAAAATCAATCGCGGCACAATGTTCTTCACTTAATGAAATATCAAAAATTAAATTTTTACTTAAATATTTATTAATCACAGGTGTATTTACTTGATATATATTATCTCCTAAACCTAAAGTACCATTATGATATATATCATGACCCCAACTAAAAACTAAACCGGTTTCGGTAATCGCATGACATATTTCATTATTACATATTATTTTTCTCAAACGGCGATTTATATTTGAATAATTAATGGGATATTCATAAAGGAATTGATAATCATCTTCGTATATATTTTTTAATTTTGGAATCCATGCGCTAAGTTGATTATCATATATTGCATATGCATTATTTATTGAAAAAGCGAAGGAATATAATGAGGAAAATTCGGTAAATACTGGCTTTGATAAAAAATGAGGAGTATTTATTTGCTTATTTTCAGTGAAAAATAAAAACTAATTTAAGAATAATTATTATAATTTAAAACTTACATTTTTCAACATTTTTATTTAAAGTTTAAATTTAAATATTATATAAAAGATAAAATTTGTTTTATATTCAATATTTTTTCTAAAATAAAATTATTTAAATATTTTCGAACTATAATTAAATGCATACGAATCATATATAATAAATTATTAATATATATGTCTTTATAAATTAAAATATAATTTATCTAATAACTTGAAAAACTTCAATTTCTTGAACAAGAAAAGAAGGTTTTCCAGTGAAAAGAAGTCTTTTATGTCCTGTAGTATCTTCAAAGCAATATTCGCCTTTCTGAAAATCATAATAAGTAAATCTATTATTTGTTATATTGCAATTATTTTCAATTCTGATATCATTACAACCAAATATTGGCCCTAAATTAACATCACAACATATAGAATGATTTAACCAACTTTTTTTCATATTGAATTTCGCAGGCTTTATTTCATGTGGATTTTTTAAAGTAAAAACAAATTCATTTCCTTTTCCATTTCTTCTCGCATTATTATTTTCTCCTATTTTACCATTCCAAACAGTGCTATCCCAATTAATTTCAGTATATCCTCCAAAAATATAATTATCTTGTGATTCTATTAAAGTTAAAGTTTCTCCTTTATTGTCGCATTTTTCATGAAATGCTTCAGCTTGGAAACCATCTCTTGTACCTCTATATATTAATTTTATTTCTTTTATATTTTTATTTTCGTTTTTTATTTTATTATTTGGATTTTTTAACCATTTTATTAATTTTGCTTTATAATAATTTTCATATATGACTATTTCTGAGTCAATATTTATTTCAGGTTTATAACATAATTCATCATAATAAGATATTTTATCTCCTGCTGTATTTATTTTAAAACAAAATGAATTACAATAATTTTGATTATCTCCTGTTATCATATTCAAAAAATTTGGATATAATTTATTATTATTTTCTTGAATAGAATTTTGTTTTATAATATTACATAAATATCTACAACAAGCCGCAACACCTTCTCCATGCTGTACTATAATATATAAATAAGATTTTTTTCCTTTTAATTCTTCTATTATTTTTTTAAGCTCATTTTCATATCTTTCATCTGCTTCTGAACGAGTTTCTTTATATTTAACATTACCATTATCTATATCTATTATATTATAATCAATATTTCCTTGATTCATTTTATCAATAATTAAATCTTGATATATTTGATGATTAGTATTTGTATTATAATATAAAATATTTGGATATAAATCAAAATTATAGAAATTTACTTCGCCTAAATTTTTAATAATATAAAAATCTTGATTTGTCTTTAGTAAATTCATTTGCATTTCATTTCTGAGTGAAATTGCAGTTTCGAGTGTTCTTGTGAAAGGACTTACAAATAATTTAATTCTGTTTTGTTCGATATATGGTTTAAATTCGGTGTAAATTCTTTGACCTAAATATTTAGATAAATTTATTCCAGTTTTTGTTAATTCTGGGTCTCCTTTCATTGTTTTTTGATTATTTCTTTCACTTGAACAATCTATTCTTTCTCCATGTCTACATATAATAATAATATTATCTTCTGCCATTTTTTAAAGATTAAATTAATCAGAACTTTTTATAATATTTCCTAACTAATTTTTCATTCTTGATAAAATAGAATTTAATTTTATAATCTTTATTTATAATAAAAAAAATATATATTTAATTTTTAGATTAAATTGGGGATTGGGGA
>Ga0256407_10009933_pt1 | contig 13482 bp, 5 predicted proteins | sample RumenRJG_04DNA_FD_193489 | JGI IMG/M metagenome (GOLD analysis project Ga0256407, IMG submission 193489) | Bovine rumen microbial communities from Lethbridge, Alberta, Canada - RJG_04 | ecosystem: Host-associated > Mammals > Digestive system > Stomach > Rumen | place: Canada: Alberta | collected... | reverse complement strand
CGAACAGGTGGAAGCTCGTGAAAACGAAGACGCCGCTGGAAACGGAAATGGCGCTGCGCAGGAAACTGCCGGTTGAATTCTGGCAGACGTGGAATTCGTATATCGTATCGTTCGGGCAGACGCGGTGCTTTCCGCGCAAACCACGCTGCGAAGGCTGTCCGCTTTCGCGCTTCTGCGACGCGCCGGACCGCACGGTTCCAGCGTGAACCGCAGGGAGCGCATCCACGCCGCCCGGCGGCGTACGCGGCCTTTCCGCATGCGAGAACATGCGCGACGGGATGGGTGCGAAGAACTTAATCGCCGCATGCGGCAAGGGCTTTGCCCATGCGAAGATGGAGGCAGTCGGGCCGCCGTATCCCGCCCCGCGTTCCCCATCTATACGTTCTACATGTTCTACACGGCCAATCTCCGCAGCAAATCAAAAGTGGCGGGCAGAGGAATATGCGAGAAAGACGCCAACCCGGAAGAACCGTTGTCAGATTTTCGCGATTCCCTCGTATGACACAGTGCCACTTGGCAGATTCCGGCTGAGAGAGCCCGGGCGGGCCAGCCAGACGAAACGGTCGCGCCGTTTGTCCGCAGGCTCTGATTGTGGTAGACTGTGGGTGCCGCTTGGGACGCGAGTCCTTTCGACGGACATATAACCCGCACGGTGGGAGGCGGCAGCCTCCGCAGTTGCGGGAGCGTCACGTGAAAGCCTGAGAAACTTCACCGGAAGACGCACGAAAGGACAACTGCCCTGAAAGCGCAGTTTAGCCTCCTTCGATGTGTCTTCCCGGGCTCTCTCAGGCGCCTCACGTGATGCATCGGAGGAGGCATTCGTCTTCTGCTCATTTATTGGCATCGGTCGAAAGCCAAAGCGAAAATTAAAACGAGGAATACTATGTTTGGAATGCCTACGGTGAAAGTTGGCCTTGTCGGTGGACAGGGATATGGCAAGACGGTCTTCTTGGCCAGCCTTTTGGAACTTGCGCACCGTGACTCCGGACAGTGCATAAGGCTTTGTGGAAGTCCTAATGCAACAACGGAGAAGAAATACACAAAGTGGCTCACTGAATTTAGGATTGACGGCGGGCGTATTTCCTCTACAACGGAATTGCTCAATGTAAATTATGTACTTGGTGCGAGTGGCTCTTCACAATGGAAACTTCAATTTAAAGATTTCCGAGGCGAGGATCTTGATGGTGACATCGAGATAGAAAATCGAGATGATAACTCGAGTCAGATTGGAGCGACGCCTGAAAAGAAAGAAAAGAGCAATGTCGAGAGAGACAAGGAAGCACTTAAGAAGTGGTTTGACTCATGTGACGTGCTGATATTCTTGTTGCCCGTCAATGTTGTGAAACATGATGCACTTGTTGGCGAGACGGATGATGTTAAGTCTGAGAAAAAGCTGGCCATTCTGAATGCGTACGTCCAGCAGATTAAAGCAAAAGGTAAAATCGCCTGTTTGGCATTGAACAAATCCGATCTTGTTCCGGATGAAACGACATGCGAGGATTTGATTAGGGGAGTGCCAGCCATAGGCAAGTTTTATCATTCGCTCCATTCGTGTTTTGGAGCGGAGAATGTCTTTTGCCATAAGATATCGGCATTTGGAAAGCACCAAAAGCATGCCTGGCTTGCTGATGCAAAGGCAGAACCAGTTGGCGTTGCTGAAATGCTTGCGGATGTTGTTCCGCGTGCAGAGGCGACGCGCTTAGAGCGCTTTTTTGAAGGATACAAGAAGGTTGGTGAGAAACCGTTTTTTGTTCGCTATGCTCATGTGCCACAGCTTTTCTGGGGAGCATTGAAGAATGCTTGGAGAGGGATTGCTGATGCTGATAGGAGAACAACGAATTTTGGGATGCTGAAACGATGCGGTCGTCGATTTGCCACAGAATGCGCAATTGTTCTTGCTGCAATATGGTGCGGGGTTTTGTGTGGAAATGTCAAGTCACAGAATCGCCAATACGCGGAAATAGATACTGTATTGGAGAATGGTTTTTCGGATGCTCAACAAATCGTGACGATTGAAGCGCAAATGGGAGAAGAGCCTCTTTTGAGTGCGTTCAACTGGAATTCTTTGCTTCTTAAAAATCGGCGCGCGAGGCTTTGGGAACGCATTCGTTCTGAGAAATTGAAATTCAACGAGGAGTTGGCGAAAAACGCCGAAAATGTGTGGATTTGTTATAAGGACGAAATAGAGAATTGGCTCAATATAGCACCAGGCAAGCGATCGAACGATGTGGCAGTTGTTCGGGCTGCGGTTACTAATGCGCTCTCGAAAATGTCTTCTGATGCGATTGCCCAACAAGATCGGGTGCGGCAGATTCTTGGAAAGCTCAGTGATAATGAAAGGGATATTGCTTGGAACCGAGATATAGATTCCGAATTTCATAAGTGGCGGGTGATTCCAAATCAAATTGAGAAATGCCAAAAAGCAAGTATCTTTATTAAAAACTTCCCAGAAGCGAATTATCCCAACCATGTCAAATTGATTCAAATCGTAAAACAAGAAAAGCAGAAAATAGAGAACGCGGAATTTGAACTGATGACTAATGCTTTGCTTCAAGCGAAGTATGCTGATGATTATAATGAGAAGACGGATGGATTTGCAGATCGAATTGCAAGATGTAACGAACGAATTAGGCGCATCGAGAGATTGACCGACAGTTTGCCTGACTCGGAGAAGAATGGAGAATGCAGTAGGCTAATTGAAAAGGAAAAGGAGCGAATTGATTATCTTAACCGGTATGGCAAGTTTGATGATGCCTTTAAGGAATTGCAGACACATAGAGGTGAAAAGACGTATGTGAAACACGTTGAAAAGTTCCTGACCGACTATCCTAGGGGAAGTTATTTAAAGAGACAGGAAAATTTGCAGAAACTTGAGGAATTTCTGCAAACCGATGAAAGCGCCCTCGTGAACAACACCACAGAAAAGATTGCAACGGAAGAACTGTCCGATAGTACAAATCTTCTTTGGCAGGTAAGATTGGAGCGGATCGAAAAACGCATTGAGATTGTAAGCAATTGCTTGGTACGTTTGCTCAAGCAGTCTGAAAATCGAAAAAGTATGGCCGAAATCATCAATGTGGACCAGGAACTGCGGAGAGAGATAGAGCGATTGCGCGAGTATTATGTGGCGTTTGACTCTACGATGGCAAAAGAAGAGGAATATAGGATAAAGGCCATTAACGATTTCATTTCTCGCTATGGTAATAATCAGTATCCAAATGTCCCGGCACTCTATAGTGAGCAACAATTAATTCGTGAAAGGGGTAAGTTACAAGATGAGTTTAGTAATCGCCTTGAAATAGCGCAGCGAACTTATGCAGATGATAATTCGAAGGATTGGACGGCAAGAAAGGCGTCTGCACGCGCATTGCGCGAGGAGCTGTCTAGGTATGCAGTTGCCACTGGCAATGACAAAGACGGAGAGATAAAACGGCTGAATGAGTTTGTTGCTCAATGTGACCGCAATATTGAGTTCAGCAATAAATTGGATAAAATTGACTATCTAAACAAAGGTGATGTCCCCAAAGATCTTTTCGCCGAGATATATAGTTTCTACAAAACGTTTCCTGCGCACCAATGGTCCTCAACGCGGTCTAACGACTATGCGAGGGTAAGAAAAACAGAGCAGGATAAAATCACGGGATTACGGGAACGGCTTGAAAACAACCTGAGACAAAATGATAGCAGAGTTTCTATTGATGAAGCAATATTATCATGCAAGGCGAGGATAAGATTGCTTGAGAAGCACATGGAGAATTTCATCCCTTTGATGGATGAATATCGGAAAACCGAGGAACGAATAAAGGCCGAACGAATGGAAGAAAATCGGTTGAGTAAATTTAAAAGTCTTAACGAAAAGATTATAGCCCTTTTGATCGATGGCAAATCGTTGGACGATAGTGAGACGGCAAATGTCGCAACATTTTTGTATGGCGTGGCTGAACTTACTGGGAATCTTTCCGATTCGGACACGAGAGAGCCCTTGATAAAAAATAATTATGATGAAATGATCAGGCTCCGCAATAGGTTTGATGAAGCTTTGGAATCGGCTATGATAAAGGAACTTGATCCTGTTAGCGCAATCATTGAGAACAGAATTACTACTGTTGAGGATCGATTGAAGGCACAGCGGGCTTATATATCAATTACGGAAGCCTATCTCCGCAAGTTGTGCCCGAATGGCAAAATCTATCCCAAAGTCAGACGAGATTACGAGCGAATCATTTCTGACAAACAGGGGTATGAGGATTTAAAAGCGATTGACGACGAATTGAAGGTGCTAAAAGAGGAGATAGCAGATACGTCTAGTGACGCGGAAGCACAACTAAAGAGAATCGACGGTTTTTGGAGGAATGTTAAAGCTCGCGGGGGAGAGGAGGCATTCCCTTCGCTTCGTGGAGAGTTCGGAATCATACACTCACATCAGAAAGCCTTTCTGTTGAAGAACAGATACGAAGAGTTACGCGCCAAAATCACAAACGAGTTTAAAGGGTTCCAAGGTGATGAGCTAAAAGAAAAGCTAGATATATATTTGTCGTCAGCGCAAAGATATAAGTCCGAGCTCATGGAATTTACGAAAGATGTGCAGACTAGTGATGATGCCACCGCTATGTTGGGTGTCGTCGGCGGTTACGAAGGACGTATTCGCACGAGCCTGGAAGGTTTGCGGTTGTGGGATGAGGTTGAAAACGCTCGGACAATGTATGTCAGGTCGCCATCGGCCTCTTCTTATGAAAAGTATGAAAATGCTTGTAAAAAATATAGAACACATCCGTCTATAAAGAAGTCAGAATTTGAGCAATCAACGAAAACTTATCAGCAGATGGAAAAGGATCGGAAGGAGCTTGTGTCGGCTTATGAAGAATTTTGTAAGGATCCTTGCGTGTTTAGATTGAACGAATTGATAGCGCTGAAAAATAAATCCCCCCTGCTATCGACAACATCGGTTTATCGGTTTGCAGATGAATGTCAAATGTGGCAAGCGAGGGGGCGTCAGATTAAAATTGATCTCTCCGGGTATGACTTTACCGGCCGTTTTAAATGTACGAGTTGGGCTGTTGATTTCTTTGCCGAAATACGAATCGGGGACCAGACTTGCTTTAAAATTGAGCGGGATGGAATCGAAGGCGATGATCGTAATTCGCCGGATGATTTGCGGAGAAGCGGTTTTTCGCCTCATCAAATTTCACATGATGTTTTTGTTCCGAATGTAGGTCTGACAGTCAAAGTACAATTTGCGAATAAGTCTGGGAGTAATCAATGGAGTGGATTTTCCCCGATAACGTTTATCAAGATATTGGCGTGGGCATCAAAGGAACGCGGTAGTGTAAAAGTGAATTTCTTCGATTTACGGAAAAACGAAGATTCAAAAGTTGCTTTCTCCTTTAGCAATTTGCCGTATGTGGAGATGGAGTAGGTGTGCTTTATGGAATGCAAGGTTTTCATACGACGCAATTTTGGCCATGGCTATAAAGACGCCTGGCCTCGACTTTCGTTTTTCCAGCGGCACATCTATTGGCCGCTGGTTAGAAAAGTTGAAGATGGCATGTCGCGAAGGTTTTGGTTCTGGATTTACAGAGATAGTTTCCCGGATAAAGATTGCGCTGACCCGGGTGCCGTGAGCAGACATCCTGTAATTGAAATGACAATTGTATTCCCATGGGGAATAAAAGACAATCCTGTAAAGTTGGAAGGGTGGAATGCGTTCATCGGCAAGAGTCGTGGCGTTGCTTTTGGCATTCGTAATCCTGGAATTCACGAGGCCTTGACGATTGAGATTCCCGAAACATGGAAAGGTGGTTCGGAATGGTAAAAAAATGTCTTGTTGCATGTCTTGCTTGCCTTGCCCTGTTTGCGAAGGCAGACGATGAGCCGGATTTGAGCATGATCTCGATTATGAGATCCTTGTATGAGGATGTGGCAGCCCGAGGCGAGAAGGTGCGTACTGCCTTATCGGATCGAATAGCTGAAGCGAGAAAACAGAATAACGGTCATGCGCGGCTTGACGAGTTTCGAGAGGCAGAGCGCATTGTGCGAGTTCGTGAGCCATTGCCTCAAGTGCAAGTTTCGGCTAAGTGCCCAACTCGCGTGTGGAAAGCGCGTAAGAGGCTTGATGGTTATGAGCCCCGCTCTGCTGCGGATAACTATGTGGCCGGCCCGGAGTCCGAGGTAATTCTGTTTAATCGAGAATTGACACAGGAGGTAGTTGATTTGTCCTTGCCTGGCAGAGGCGATTTGGCATTCATTTTTAGACGGACGTATCATTCGAACCTGTCGTATGATGGACCGCTTGGTTGCGGATGGGATCATTCATACAATATTCGTTTGGAGTTCCCCTCAGAAGAACGAGCGGAGTTGATTCTCAATGGCCGAGCAAAATACTTTGTGAAGAATGGCGAAGTGTGGGAGTCAGAGCCGGGTAACTTCTATCAACTTAAATTGGAGGGGAAATCATATCGCGTCTATAGTGCTACGTTGGCGCGGATGGAATTTGAACGATCGGTGGAGAAGGAATCGACATGGAGATTAAAGGCGATTGCCGCACGTCACGATAATTATACTGCTAATAGAATCGAACTGACGTACGCCGATAGCGCCGATCTGCTTGTCGGCATCAAAGATCCAATGATGCGCCACATCGTGCTGTCATATAATGAGGATGGCCGAATCTCGCAGATTAGTTCAGATGTGGATGCGGTAAGTTACGAATATGATAACTGCGGAAATTTGATTTCAGTCAAAGGCCTTCCTGTCTTGCGTTCATTAACCGAGACGGCCATTCCTTGCACACGATATTCTTACTCGACAAAAGGAGAACGCAACTTGCTGGTGTCGCGCAAGACGGACGGTGAAGAAAAAGACTATGTTGTTGAGTATGACCTTGCGAATAAGGTGCTGTGCGTGGGATATAAAGCTACGGCTGCGTTGGATGCACGGTGGCGTTTCGCGGAAAATGCCAACTGTGTCGAGGTGAAGCCACCGGCCCCATCGGCTTTGGTGCGCTATGGATATGAGCCTTCATCTCGTGTCAGGGATCTGCCGCGGTACCATATTGTTCCATCAATGGGGGCCACGAATGAATTTGCATATTCAGCATCTGGCCTTTTGGTGTTTTCCCGGGATGCCATTGGTTGTGTGAAGAAGTATCAATACGACGAGGGCAATTTAAATCCTTGCTCTCGTAAGAACGTGCTGACGGCGACAACCTTACCCCGGAGTGTCGACGGCAAACTGTCGGTTGCGAAGATTGAGCAGATTACGAAATACGGTCCAGGCAATTCATTCCCGCTTGAAGACATCGTGGTGGAGACCTCAGAAGATGGAACCATTGAAGAATTGAGCTCTTCCAAGTATGTGTATAATAAGGACTGGGTCGTTACGGACTCCGACGAAAATGGGCTGAAGACGCGAATGTACTATAACCGCTATGGTAACATGGTGGTTCGAGTCAATGGCGTGGGAGGGTCCGAGATATTCCGTTATGCTGATGGGTGTAAATGTTTTGACGCTGGCTACGTTTTTGTTCAGGGCTCGGAGAATGGAGATGGTCCGCTTTGTTCTATGATCGAAGACGCCACGGACGGACAAATCGACCATGCGCTGAAAGCAATCGGCGAACCGGGATTCCACCGGCATGCCTTCCGTGTCGCGCCAGTGTCACGCGAGACATTCTACAGCTACGACAGGTACGGTAATCTTGTCTGCACGAAAAGGAACGATAAATTAGGGCTTGAACTGTGCAACCGGGAAGGCGAAACCTTGGCCAGTTATGCACCGCAGGGAGGTGTCCAGATCATCGGGTATACATCAACGGGAAAGAAGGCAGGCGTCTTCCAGGAAATCGGCAATGAAGTTCTTGGCTCATGCGAGGGTTTGACGAATGACTGCTTCTCCGGCAGATTTGTTTCCAGCAAATTCGAGAGAGATGCTCTCGGCATGGTCACTGCGTATGAGCAAAATGCGGCGTCGACGGGCTGCCCTAAAGTCCGGTTTGAATATCGTCGCTATGCCAGCGGAAAGGTAAAAGACATCATCAATCCATTAGGCGTTGTACGGAGCGATTCGTATGACGCTTCCACAGGACTGCTGAACGCGCAGATTCTGACCTGCGGCAAGCTCTCCCAGACTCTCAGAGCCGGTCTTGTATATGATGTCCGCGGCGAGCCTGTGGAATCCGAAGATTCACTTGGAGAGAAGACGTTTTACGAGTATGACAAATTCGGGCGGCGGACGTCTGTAAGGACACCAGATGGAATTGCACATAAAACGACATTTGACGGACTGGAGCGCGTTGTGACTGAAAGTGCAAACTCTGGTGATGCAGAAATCTCATTCAAGAAGTTCCAGTATGGCTTCTATAAATCCCAGTATGGGGCCTATGGCAAGCTCGAGTCTTCGGTTGTGGACCGGATTGCCGGGCGCGAACGGGAAAGCATGGTCGCAGGAAGCCGTTTTTATGATGCGGCCGGGCAGATTGTGGCCGAACGCGGCCAACGGAATGGCGCGTGGACCTATTATCTCATAGATGGGCTTGGGCGAAGGGTGGCAACAATGTTACCCTCGGGAGAGTATAAGTTTGTCATATATGACGGTGACGATGTGCTCATCTCTGCGACATGGCCGTGTTCAGCTGGGAGGATTGACAACGGGGGAATCGTTGAGGGAACCATTATCTTGCGCGATGGCGCGGGAAATCCTACCTGTTCAATGCCTCTTGATAGCGATTGGAAGCCGATTGATGCGCAAGAAGTTGTTTCGGGTTATGATTGCCAAGGATATTTGATCCATACGCAATCTAAAGGTCAAACGGATAAGACGCTGATCTATGATGCGCTTGGGCGAGTTGTGCTCGAGAGCACAAAGCCATTGTCTCAAAAACATGGCGAAGACGAGCGTCGTGTGCGTTATGAATACCTCCTGGATGGGCAATTGAAAAGAAAGATTGTTGGTAACAATGCCCTTGTTGTTCGGGATGTCGATGGCACGATTGAGCCGAGTCGTGTAGAAGCCAATCAAGTGTTGGAATATAAGTATGATCAGCTTGGACGCTCGATTGAAATCTGCCAGCCCGATGGGTTGATTGTGAAAAGGAAATACGACAAGCATTCAATGCCAGTAGAGATGACATGGTGTCATTTGGCGTGTCCTACCAATGTGTTGCGCAGGTTGGAGTTGAGATTTGGAAAATTAGGACGGCTTTCAGAGATACGCAATGGCCTCACAGGTGACTGTTTGCAGAAATACGGGTACGATGTGTATGGTAATGTGACATGTTCGATAGATTGTGGAGGCGATCATCAGATTGTTGTGAATAGGCAATATGATTCGTTGGGCAACATGCTGAAGGAGGAAACAATTGTAGGAGGCCATAGGTTCCCAATCCGGTATGCGATGGATCCGGTTAGGGGTAAGAAGGCGATTGATCTTAATGAGGTCTTTGCTCAGCCTTGGGCGCGAGGGGTGTCGGAAAGCAATTGGCGTCGCCAAGAAGAATCGATGGATGTGCGCGGCAGAGTTGTTGAACTGCGTCTTGCGCGGCAAAGAGAGCCGTTTAAGAGAATGCCGTTTGCTTCATGGAAGTATCGTGGATCGCGCCCCGTTGAACGCATGGTGCCGTCGTCATATTTGAAGACTGTAAATTCGTATGACAGTAATGGCATGATTGTCTCCTCGGAAGTGTTGCGAAATACACAACGGTTTGGTGTGATGAGTTATGCGTATGATGAATTGGCGAATCTAATTGGCGAATCAACATTCTTGTATGAGAACGCCGCGCACAAATACGAGAGCGCTCAGTATTTCGATTATAGTGCTTATCGACAGCTTGTGGCGCAAAATGTTGAGTCGAATGTTCGACCTAAGGAGGCAGTTGAACAACGCCGGGATGAGGTGTTGAATGGTACGAAAGGATCGCTGCAGGCAACCAAGACATCTCGCATGGCCTATGATCAGGCTGAAAACTTGTGGGCGGAGTATTCTGGAAAGAACATCGATGAGATTCAACCCGACAAGTTGGAGAAATCCAATTTGATAAAAATGCTTTCGTCTGCGACGGTCGTGACGGGACGCCAGGAATTGTCTGAAATGGAATTGCGTGAATTGGCATCCAATCGAGAGGTGACGAGAGCAACATATTCAGGAGAGGTTCTAAAAGCTGAAATGAACGAGTATGACCGATTAGGGTGTTTAAGGAGTTATGACGGCGAATATTGGAATGGAGTTCGCGAGTATCCTGTAAAATGGACCTTGGAATATGATGTTCTTGGCAGACTCTCGGAAATTCATGCAGCACTGAGGGAACGTGTTTTAGATATGGCGGAGGGGGAGAATGTTGCAAATTTGCGATTTGCATATGATGCAGGCAATCGACGCATTAGGAAAGAAGTCGAGGATAAGTCCAGACCCGGGGCGCGTAAGCGTGTGGAATGGACGATTTACGATGGGAACAATCAGGTTCTCGTCTTTGCTGAAGAGGGTTCCGTTTTGAGACTCCGAGAGCAATATCTTTGGAATGGTAATTCCCGTGAGCTGGTGATGGCGTCTTTGCCAGAGGGGGATGCTGAGAATGTGTCAAGCGCAAAGACTTCACGATATTATTTCCAGCAAGACAGAGGACTCAACACGGTTTGTGTTACCAAGGCTGAAGGAGGCATGGTTTCGCTTGTGTCTGGGGTTAGTTATCTTGGATTCGGCAAAAATTCAACGGTTTCGAGCATTGTCGGCATTTCCACCTCGCTTGGCTACGGTGTAATGCCTGAGACGTGCTATAATTCAGAACTAGATGACGGAAAGGATGCTGTCTGGGAGGATAAAGAAGGTGTTCAATATGCAGAAATTAAGCTTTCCGAAAATGCAAATCTAACGGAACTTGCGATTTGGACTGATGAGGCGTTTCCCAGTAACTTGGTGATTTGTGTTTTGCCGCCACATGCAAAGCCTATTTCGCAAAGTGTAGATGCCTCGATGTGGTTGGCTTATGCTGAGCATGCCGGGTATTTTATTGATAGGCGTCAGCTTGAAAATGTTGAACGTGGACGCCCCGTTAAGATTCCGCTATTCGGAGTCCGGGGGAATCGCGTGTCAATCGTGTGGCAAGGTGAAGCAGGGCGATCGATTAAGGTGCGTGAATTTGAGGTGCTTAGGAGACCGAATAATCCTGGGTCAATAGCTTATGCTGGGCAATGGCTGGATCGCGAGACGGGACTTTACTACCAAATCAACAGGTATAAGCTTGCGGGGTCAAATAAGTTTATTTCTCCAGATCCGATTGGCTTCATGGATGGCAATAACATTTATGCTTATGCCAAGAACAATCCTCTTGAATGGCATGACCCAAATGGCGAATGGGCACATGTTTTGTTGGGTGCAGTGTCGGGTGCTGTTTTGAATAGTGGTGTGTATGCCATACAGTGTTGGATCACGGGAGAGGAGTTTTCATGGAAGGAACTGGCCGTTCAGGCGGGCATAGGCGCCATCGCAGGCGGTGTTGCAGCGGCTACATTTGGGGCTGTAAATCCTTTTCTGGCTAGCCATGGGTTCAATGCTGCTGCTAATATCGTGATTACTGGGGCTGCGTCAGGTTTGACGAGTGGTTTTGCGTCAGGAACGTCGGGTGCGTTGATGCATGGGGCTACTGTTTCGGATGCGCTGACAGCTGGAGCTAAAGAGGGCGGATGGGGAATGCTTGGAGGTGCCATAGGAGGAGGTGTTGTATCAAAACTTGGAGCTAGTTTTGGATCGACGGTATTGTCAGGTGCAGTGGCTGGCGGTACTGTTTCTGGGTTGAGAAACACGGCGGAAACTTATATGGATACTGGGGATTGGGCCGCATCGTTTGATGCGGGCTTGACGGGTATCGGTAAAGGAGTTGTCGGCGGTGCCGCGATTTCCGCTGCTGGTTGGGGTGTCGGTCGTGCTACTGGCATGATAAAACCATTGAAAGGTTATCCAGATCATTTGCCTGATCCGCGGCAGAAAGGAATAATGATCAAGACAAAAGCGTATGACAGTCCGAATTCCATTCCAAAACCCCTTAGACCGTTCAAGTCGTTGTTGAGTTATCGCGACCAGCGCTATGATGGTGTCACTGGCGGGCCTGGCGACCGGATCCATCACATCAAGCCTGTTTCCCTAGGCGGTACAACAACGAAAGGCAATTTAACACCCGTGCCGGTAGAGTTGCATTCCGGGCCTGGCAATATGCATCCAGGTAGTTATGTAAAGCAGCAGCCAATCGGAACAATCTTTTATTGATCAAGAAAGGGACCGCGATGGACACCAATCTACTGCAAAAAGAAGGAACCACTATCGTTCCCGGCGCAACACTTGCGGAAATAGAGAAATGCGAAGCCTCGTCGGGTGTGTCATTCCCCGAGGACTATAAAACTCTCCTGCGTTTTTCAGACGGGTTCATGGTGAAAACACCAACATTTGTGATATTCTTTTCCTGCGGCGAGGGCTTTCACGAAAAGGAGACCCTTGCGTTTGCGAACGCCTTATTACCAGATTCCGATATGTATTTTATAGGAAGATTCGCGGGGGATATGTTTGGATATCTCAAAGGATCTGATGACCATAGGCTATATTCATATTTTGAAGAGTCTGGCGAGAAAACGCTGATTGCAACAGACCTTGAAGAGTTCGCGCAGAAATACCTTGTGGAGCACCCGAAAAAGGGTTTTTGGGCATCGCTATTCTCATAAGATAGAGGAGCGTTGCCGAAAAGCATTTTCATAAAGTGTCCCTTGGGCTACTATATTGACTCTATCTGGAAGTGTGCGCACTTGGCATGATGATTTGAAAATGGCATGACTGTCTGTATGCCAGAAGCCAGTGGCGCATTAAATGTCAGTTTTTGCTGACAGCATCGTACAGCAATGCAAGATTCTGTCTTGGCAGCGCGCAACCTACAAAATGAAAAACACGATAGTACAAAAACTATTGATCGGTCTGGTTGCGCTCTGTGCGCTCGACGGAATGATGTCGTTTTCGGGATGCGTCCACGAAAAAACGGGTAGCGGCGGGCACATACAGCCATATGATGCTTCGAGTTGACAATACAAGGGTTGATCGCGCCTCAAGGAGGCTAACCTATGAGGCCGAAGGGGCGAAGAGTGTACGAACTGAATACCGATAACTTATGGTTCGTTCGATTTTCTGGGCGATATTCTAAACGCGGTCTTTCCCGCGAAAGGCATTGCTTCAGGCGCAAAGCGTTATAAACATACGTTGAGACTTGACGGAACCGGGCGGGGCGCGCCGCCGCAAAATGGCACGTTGATGAAAACAACAGCCAGGATTCGGCATTCCGAACGGAAAGACTGCTGCATTCAGACAAACTTCTGCACGGCCATTGACTGCGGCGGCTTTGGTGACAAGCCGCCCTACCAGTCCAACACTCGGAAAGAGATTACGGTGCGGATGAATTTGATTGTGGAATGGATTAGTCGTGTAAAAGTGTAGAATATGTAGAACTTACGTAGC
>Ga0256407_10009932_pt1 | contig 13483 bp, 13 predicted proteins | sample RumenRJG_04DNA_FD_193489 | JGI IMG/M metagenome (GOLD analysis project Ga0256407, IMG submission 193489) | Bovine rumen microbial communities from Lethbridge, Alberta, Canada - RJG_04 | ecosystem: Host-associated > Mammals > Digestive system > Stomach > Rumen | place: Canada: Alberta... | reverse complement strand
GGTAAGAGGTTTGGAATTGACGTAAGAACTTGTTCTTAAAGGCAGAGCCATAACACTTAACACTCAGACTCAGTAAGAGTCACAAACGTCAGAAGGGGTTTTCGATGTTTTTGTTTTTTTCGATGTTTACGGAATTATAATCGGAATTAAAGATTACATCAGCCATCTTACATCAGCCTTCAGAATCCAGTTTTTTACATCTAGCAACAAAGATTTTTACAAGCTCTTCGCAATCACCATGTATGGATTCAAATTCCTTATCATCTAGATATCCATTCCTATGCAGTAGTTCTATCCAATACAAACTCTCGCGTGCCTCCTTCAAAGCAATATAACTTTTAGCCTTATAATCTGCTTTACTTATCGCACTTGTCGCCTCAGAGTTATTCGCCCCAATACTAGTCCCTGCCCTCAATAACTGGTTGCAGATGTTTGAAACTGCTTGTAGATATACAGGAATAGGTTTTACGGTTACCTTTTTGTTTCTTCCATCAAGCATCTGCCACCGCACTTCAGGCTCAGCGTTTGCTGCTTGTTTAAGCAGGAAATCGTTGAGCCGCACCACTCTATCTGCAAATGCATCACACTTTCCTTGCACTACATCTCCAAACTCACTCATAGTATAAATCTTACATCACACCTCAGCCATCAGCCTTTAATCAGACATCATCCTTCAAACCTCAGACCTCAGACCTCAAATCCTCCTTCAGCCTTCACACTTCATCCTTCGTTCATCCTTCAGCCCTCATACCTCAGCCTTCGTTCATCCTTCAGCCTTCAAACTTCAGCCTTCATACCTCAGCCTTCTTCCCTCAAACATCAGCCATCATACTTCAGCCCTCTTCCCTATTTTTTCAGGTTACTTGTAACCAGGGTTTTTGTTTCTTTCGATGTTTACGGAATTAATGAATAATCTGTGAAATCCGTGAGATCTGTGTGACTTCTATAGCTCCCTGAGTTGCAATCAACTATTATTTATGCTCCCCCCCACTACAAACTCTTATCTATTTCTTACCTATTATCTATCATCTATTAACCTGAACGATGTGCTATTTCCCGCAGTTCCATGCTTCCGTATCTCCATATACCCTTAAATTCTTGATTCCGTACTTCCGCTGCTATGCAGTTGCTTTCCGTCACTCCGTTTATATTTCTGATAAGGATTCCTTGGGTTTTCAGGATCTATACGTTCTATAAGCCCTTCTTCCAACATTGATGGAATAATATCTGACAGTAAATAAGCCGTAGTTCTTCCTATTGTTTTTGCTATATATTCCAAAGACACCCAGTCAAGACAAACATTCATGATTTCCGCACGAATCTCATTCTTGCTCATGCGTTTCTTTATTGGATTACTTATTGGATTACTTATTGGATTACTTATTGGATTACTTATTGGATTTCCTTCATCATTAGAAACTTTACGAATAGTAGGAATATGATATTTAGTTCCTCTACCATACCCTTCCGACACCAAATAACCTTTGGCGCACATCTCTTTTAATAATAGAGTTATATCTGCCCTGTGCAGATTTAGCACATAGCGTAATCGCTCATTCGACACATATCCTTCACTAAATGCCAAAGACAAGGTTGACAAGTAGTTATGCTCCACATTCAAAATATTACTGCCGAAGATTTTAATTAATCCCTGTTTTATATCCTCATCCAATAAAGTCAACATAGGTAAATATAGGTTCACCGTATCTGGCCGCAAGGTAGTCTCAATATATGGCACCCTCCAATTGGAATCGTTCCATCCCTTCAGTATCTTATCCACACCACTTCCAGCTTTCTCTGCTGCTCCCAACATCATAAACATCTTTTGTAGAGCCTTGTTCCTGCAAACACTCTGTCCACCATCATAGTACTGGGCCTTAGCGTTTCAACATCATCGTTTTTAAGCAGATTACAACTAACTGTTGACTTATTGTTCACGCTGCTCCAGAATTCCTTTCTATATTTTTCCACCGTCTCATCCGAGATTTTATCCAAATATAATTGACCCTCTTTCTCCTCTACGCCAAAGATAATGGCACCACCCTCTGTGTTGGCAAACGAGGAGTAAGTATCCCAGAAGCTACCAGGGAAACCACCAGAGGCATGTTTGAATTCCAAGTCCTCCGATTCTGTCTTAGCCAGCAATTCGTTGATAAATTCTCTAATAATATTTTGGTCTCTAAACCTTTGCATCTTCATTGTTTATTAATATCGTAACCTCCGTGACTCCCTTGATCCGTAATTCCTTATTTTCCTAACTCCGTATCTCCAAACTCACTCATAGTATAAATCTTACATCACACCTCAGCCATCAGCCTTTAATCAAACCTCAGCCTTCGTTCATACTTCTTCCCTCTTACTTCAGCCCTCTTCCCTATTTTTTCAGGTTACTTGTAACCGGGGTTTTTCCATAACAGTATTAAATAGCCTCTGCAAGAGGATTGAGATATGAGATAGGTATTTTTATCTGGGTGCTCGCACACAAGGAAAAATAAATAGATTATATCGTTAGTGCTAAAAAGCACTTTAATACTGATATGGGATTTTCGATGTTTTTGTTCCTTCGATGTTTTCGGAATTAATGAAAAATCAGTGTTCGACTTAAGCCCCTTAAACCATTTAAACTACTTAAACCATTAAAACCATTAAACAGACTTTCAGCTCTCAACTTTTCAGCGATGCGAGATACTCCTCATGCAGGTGGTAGTATTTCTTCATAAAGATAATATATGCGACAGCCAATAAAAGACCAGAGCCAATCAGATAGATCCAATGTGCAAGTAGCGTATTAGGACACAAATAAATGAAACCAAGTGATATAATCAGTTGCGTTATCATATAGATAAACGTAACCGTCACATGTCCCATTTTCAGCTCATTACTCATCAACTGGAATGCATGCTTACGATGTGCCTGTCCCAGATTCTCATGCAGCATAATACGATGGAATATCGTCAAGCTACCATCAACACCATACATAAGGAAAAATACGATGTAGGTTACGTCCTTCGTCACAAACATCAGCCTGCCCAGCGCAAACAGAATGATAAAAGCAATACCAATACTACCCACATCACCCGCAAAACACTTTGCTTTTCCTTTAGGTCTGAAATTGAAGAAGCTGAATACCAGCACCCCGATGATAGCCACCATCAGGTACGATTCTTCAATAAAACCTGAAACTTGGAACTTGGAACTTGAATCCAGCAATGCGATAGGAACGAGCATTGCCAGCGCATACCCTGCCGTAATGCCATTGATGCCGTCCATAAAGTTGATAATATTTGTAGCACCCACACAGAAGAACAGCGCCACAATTACGATGAGTACTTGCAAATACCAACCCTGAACCTTGAACCCTGAACCTTGAACCAGAATGATTGACCAAAACATCAGCAGGATGCTGAATATTTGCACCACCATCCTTAACGAATCCGGCAGCGAGTGCACGTCATCCCAGAAACTCACCGTGCTGATCATGATGAGTCCAACCAGGAACGGCAAATACTCTTGGAACCTGAAACTTGGATCTTGAAACATTTGCCATCCAAACCACACCAACATCGAGATGGCAAATATCACTCCGCCACCCCTCAGCACGATGGTCGAGTGACTACTTCTCTCATTCGGTTTGTCGATGATATTGCATTTATCTGCAATTTTAAAGTAAACCAATTCTGATACCACTAATATGGCTGAAATGATTAAGTATGTATACCACATATAAGTCGTTTAAATAAACTTGTATAAGTATTTTTTTTATAGAACGTTAGGATTTCATTTCGGATATTCCGAATCTCAACATAATGATATAGTTTTGTACCGGAAACTGGTTACGCCTCGAATACCAAAGCAGAGGCAAAACGTTTAAATTTATTATCCAATGGCAAAAACAGTCATAAGGTACATTAGAGCTAAAACAGGCCGTTATGTCACGAAAGAGTCCGTGGGCTGCTTGTGGCCTGCGGGCTTGCTTCGCTTATCAAGCGAAAGCCGGATGGATGCTTTAGCGGCCATTGGGCTGTAGCGGTTGTAGCTGAAACATGACACTATCAATCTCATTGAACGGTACTTGTCCTCCCCCACATACGATAGTTGGAATTCTTGCTTATAGTCTTACCTCTTTATCGAAGAAATGAGACCACAAAGAGCTGAAAAGAAAAGACGGCATAGATGTATAGCCAAAATCCCTGTACTTATTGTCATTCTTTACGATATTAAAAAAAAGAGCGACTCGTCTTTTGAACCAAGATTGATGGTCTGTTGACTTCGGCACTTTAAACATATCATCAAAGGCTTCTTGATACTTAGGCTGCAAAGACTCGTATTCGTTCTTTCCTTCGACGACATCTGCGAGAGAATCTATCAATCCCACAAATCTGTCAAACTTAAAAACTTTGCATCTCGTCCGGAAAGCCCACCAATCAATGTTCTGTCTGCGAAGGACGACCCAGTCCACAACATGCTTTAGCAAAAGATGTCCATGTAAGAAGTCACCAAGAGCATGCTCCATATATAACAGTGCCGTGAACATCAGCGATGGACAAACCAGCGTTGTACCCTCGAAATATGTATTAGGTTCTCTCTTGAGCAATGAACGCAGATAGCGCTCAAACTCTTTCAGTTTTCTGTTACCCCGTAGAGGTGTTATGTATCTGTGACACTCCACATATATATTATCCATGGTAAATTCCACCTCTTTATAGACTTCATGTCCCAGTTGTACCCCCCGTTCTTCCAACAGTTTGCACGCCCGCTCCCAATCCTGCTCTATGAATACATCCAAGTCACAACTGAAGCGATAGTGAGGAACTTGATAATACTTGGCAATAGATCTTCCCTTCAATACAATTGCATGGATACCTTCTGCTGCCCACATCCTATCAAGCTTACTGGCCACAGTCCATGCACGCTCGTACTGTCCTCTTTGTAATTCGGTCTGACCAAGCCACTGAAGCAAATCTGGTTTAGGGATATTTCCTGCTGGGAGTTGATTAAAAGCCTCCGAGCATAATCCGCTCACGCCTTGACCTAAGGCAAGTTCCAAAGACCTGTTCCAGTCTATCCCTTCAGGAAGAACAATTTGCCAAGAGGGATTTAGGGCTTTACGTAATAATTGCAATACGCCCTCTGCTGAACTATCAATCATATCTTATAATTCGTCAAAACATCCATCGGCTCCCAACCCAATTCTTTACGAGCCTTGTCATTACTGAAAGTCAAAGATCTGGTCATCTTCTCTAGTTTATATGAATTGATGGGTGCTTTTGAACCAAGAAGGTCACCTACTTTCGCCATACACCATGCTATCCAGTATGGGATACTGATTGGTTTACCCTTACCAAGTTGCTTGGCAACTGACATGGAAATCTCACCGAAAGAAGGTTGTCTGGTGTCGCAAACATTATATGTTCCACCCTTTTCTTCAAGAAGAGGTACCAATCTGGCTATATCCTCTGCCATCAAAATACTTTTGATAACCTTCCCACCAGCAATATTCATATAATATCCTTTTTTGATTCCATTAACCATTGCCCCAAGGTTTCCTGGAGCATTCTTGCCAGCCAACAGAGAAGGTCGCAAGACACCCAATACAACACCATTCTTTGCACACCATTCAGTCAGATACTTCTCCGCCATTATTTTGCTCTCAGCATAAGGACTGTCACCTTCAAGCGGATGCTCCTCGGTAATCAAGTCACCATACTCGCATCCATATACAGCAACTGTGCTAATGAATATCAAGGCTTTGGGCACACCTACATTTTCCAATGCCCTGCAGAGATTTACTGTTCCTTGATAATTCACATCATAGAAAGCTTGCTTCTCTTCTTCTGTTTTTGGTATGACGTGTGCTTTTCCACATGCATGCAGTACCACATCATATCTCTCTGTAAGTTCAGGAACTTCCTTTGCGAGGTTTGCTTTTATTTCATCATCAGGAGTAATACCACATGTCGTCACTTTATACATTTTATCCAAAATAGGACGAGCGTTATGCCCTAAAAAACCTGTTCCCCCTGTAAACAATAACTTTTCCATTTAAAGTTTAAATAAATTTTTTCCATTTATATATATCTCCTGAACTTCAGCCATCTTTAAATTTTCTTTTTCAGATAATTTACAGAAGTGATAGCCATTAGCTAAGATAGATGCCACAAAATCCTTTATCTCATAACGCAATCCCTCGCCCACAAATGGATAGAAATATTTCTTGTTTTGGTTCTGGTCTTCATAGCGAACCTCAAAATAATCGGTCTTCCACCATGGTGCCGGAACATACACATAACCTTTTGTACCTGCAATAGTCATATCGCCCTCGGTCTTAACCCCAAGCCCAACTTGAAAAGAAGCTACAGCATGCTCATATAGAAATACTGCCTTGGTGAACATATCCACTTCATTCTTCATTTTTGAATAGAAATTGATATTCTTAAAGTCCGTCCCCAAGAACTTGAAAATTGGAAGAAGCGGAAAACAAGCATTCTCACTCATACTTCCACCAATTCTGCTACTATCAAGTTTCTCAGATTTCTCATCAGTTAGAGTAGTAACAGATGCGTTCACTTCAACAATATCGCCAATAATTCGAGACTTTAACAAAGAGAACAGATGGCCAAAAGCCGGAGTGTAAGCAGTTTTTAGAGCCACCATCAGTACCAAGTTTTTCTCCTCTGCAATCTGGTATAGCTCTTCTGCCTGGTCTTTGGAGAAAACGAAAGGAGTCTCACATAGCACATGCTTTCCAGCCATCAAAGCAGATTTGGCATACTCATAGTGTGTGTAATGGGGGGAAGCGATATACACCGCATTACAATTAGCGAACAACTCATCCAAACTATGAGCAACGGTCGGAATCTTGTACTTCTCGCAGAATATCTGGTTTTCCGTAACATTTGGATTATAAGCAGCTGTAATAATGGCATTATTCACATTATCAGATTCCGGGACAAAACGAGAGGCAATACTGCCTGTACCAATAATGCCAATATTTACTGTTGGACGCTCTTGGCGGAGCTGGGTTGAGGAAACACCTTTGGTTCTTGGCAAATAAACCACCTTACAGAATTCGTTCAAATAATCAAAATATCCTTCCCAGTCAGAGCCAATAGCAAATATATCCACACCATACTTCTGGATATCATCTATTTTCTGACCACGATATTCCTCTATTACAATTTGGTCAGCAAGGCCTGTTGCCTTTACCGCCTCGATACGTTCCATCACATTGTTGCAGGTATTCATCTTGCCTCTCTCTAGGTCAAAGTTATCTGTGGTGACTCCCACAATAAGATAATCGCCCAAATCCTTTGCCCGTTTCAAGAGGTTATAGTGTCCCTGATGAAACAGATCGTATGTACCGTATGTTATAACTTTCTTCATTAGATAAATTTCTTCTCCCTTAAATCCAGAAATGCATCAATCAGTTTGTCATAATCCGCTAACGTCAAGCAACCAATATGCCCTACACGGAATACGGTGTCTTTCATATCACCACCATTGGGGCAAATCCACATGCCATACTCATCCTTAATCTTTAGGAAAATCTCATAGGCATACTGCGTAGTTGGATGCAGAGGCGTTACGGCATTACTCAGGCTTTCGCTGATAATCTCAAAAGGCAGGTTATGTTCCTTTAACTTGTTACGGAAATAATTAGCTAACCCTGCTGTGCGTTTGATTTCAGCTTCAGCACCACCCATAGCATCAATTTCCTTCAACCGAACATTAATCTGACGCAGAACACCTACAGCTGGTGTCCAAGGGGTTTGACCTCGTTCCTGATTCTTCAAAGCCAACTTTAAATCCAAATACTGGCAGCAGCATTTTGTCTTTTCAATACGTGCTAAAGCAGAAGGCGCCAATATCATTAAGGCTATACCCGGAGGGCAAGCCAATGCTTTTTGGCTTCCGGTAATCATTACACCAGCATCAAGTGCTGCCATATCAAAGGGATCACATAGGAAAGTACTGATGGTGTCAACTATCATAAAGCATCCATTGCGTTTGCAGAAGTCGCTTACCAGATTGATGTCGTAATGAACACCCGTTGAAGTTTCGTGCTTTTGCAAAAGGAATGCAGTATAACCTTTACCTTCGTATGGTGCAAGGTGTTCTGGTTTCAATGCCTTTCCATGTTCCAGCTTTATCTCCGTGAAAGGAATCTCATGAAGCGTCAGAAGTTCCACAAAACGCTCGCCAAAACTACCACCATTAATTACAAGAGCTTTATCTTCCTTGGTCAAACAGTTCATGATGGCAGTTTCCATACCACCAGAACCAGAACAAGTCATAAAGACAGCTTTACTATCTTCTGTAGCATTTGCAAATTTCTTAAGCAACTGCTCATTCTCAAGCATCAATGCGGAGAACTCTGCTGTTCTGAAATAAGGTACCTGCTCAGCACCTATAGCCCGTACAGCTTCCGAGGATTGCACTGGGCCTACTGTAAAATTGATCATTATATCGTTTTATTATTTCTTAAACATCTTCTCAACACACATCTCAGTAGCATGTCCACCAAGATATGTAAATCTATTCTTTATCATATCTCTAGTCTTCTCGCATTCTTTCTGATAATCCATCGTCAAGATATGATTGATGACTTTATCCTCAGTTTCAAGAATCCCGTTAGGCATATCCTTAGCGAAATCGATATACAGGCCACGGGTTGCCTTATAATCATCATAGTCGTAAGCGAAGCTAATGACTGGTCGCTCCAGAATAGAATAATCTGCTATACAAGCAGAATAATCAGATATTAAGATGTCTGCAACCTTAAACAAATCATTAATTACCGGATATGAGGTAAAATCCAAACAGAAATTATCGAAATCTACGCCAAGAAGCTTCGTTGTATAAGCATGTGTCCTAAAAAGGAGAACGTAATCATCTTTTAACTTGTCCTCCCATTTCTTTAAATCCATGGGAGGTTTGATAGCGTATGAAGCTCCTTTATCGTAACTGTCTCGCCATGTAGGAGCATACATCAAGATCTTCTTATCCAAAGGCAATCCGAGCTTTTTCTTAAGTGATATTATTTCATCGTCTGTTACATGATATAACCCATCATTACGAGGAAGCCCTGAAGGAATTAATGCGTCTTCTCTAACGTTCAAGTCACGTTTAAATATCTCCTTCTGGTATTCACTCTCATAGCACCACAAGTCAGTGTTACTGAAATCATAATCTTTTCTTCCTCCAGCCGCATTGCCTATACAGTTAAAAGCGACCCCATGCCATGTGTTCAGATAGATACATTTCTTCTTTTTGTAGCGGAGACTTCTCTCGATATTCACACAAGTAATCCAATATTTAGCCTTTAGTGTATATCTGAAATACTCTAGTGTATCTGCTTTGATTTTGATGGCTGGACCAGGGATTTCAACATGTTCAGGGTCTTCCAAAGCCCAAACATATTTGTAATCCTTATACTCAGGATGTTCTATCATATACTCATAGATAGCACGAGGACTATCGTTGTATTTCCTGGTATGACCACTAAATATGATCATCTTATCATCCATAGATACAAAGTACCCCCATGTTCGCATAAATGCGCTCATGGAACTTCTGAAAGTCTTATTTATAAAATAGTTGTGCTTTAGTGCATAATCAAGTCTTGCTCTAAAGCCATGCATCTGAGTTTCAACCATATTAATTAATACCTGCCAGTTCTTTATATAATTTATCGTATTTAATAGTATTGACAGTACGTGAGTAATAGTTTTTCCCGTACTTCTGCGCATTATTAGCATAATGCTCGATTAACGTTCTGTCATTATATAGCTTCAGAATGCAACTGGTAACAGCTTCCGGATCAAGGTTTGACGCAGAAAGTCCTATGTCTTCACGCCCAAACATTTTGTAATAATCCGACCACTCATCCACAGAATTCACAATAACTCTTCTGCATGACATCAGTAACCCCGCTTTACTTGGCACGCTATTACCAATAATATCCCTCTTTAGTGGTATAAAGCAAATTGAACAAGCACTATATACATGAGGTACCATTGGTTGTGGCTCAAGAGGATAAAAGACAATATTATCTAACCCTTTCTCCTTCGCCTCTGCAATGAATTGGTCATACTGACTGCCAAAGCCTATCATTTGGAAAATTATGTCTTCATATTTCTTCAGTCTAGTTGCCACTTCCAGTACCATCTTATAGTCGAACACAAAACCCATAGTACCTGCATATTGCACGTAGAATATGTCATGTCTCATGTTGTATTTCTTAACGAAAAGATTGTCGTCCCAAGGTATTTCTTTTACGAAAGAATCATCATACCAGTTCACAATAACATGTACTTTTTCTGCAGGTACTCCTTGAGCAACAACCCTAGCCTTCATGTCTTCTGATATAACAGAAATTGCATCTGCTTTTTTATATCCAATCTTCTGAAACCAGTAGAAGAACTTCTGCATCCATTTCCAAGGCATAATCCCACTTGCAATGGAACTGCCTGGAAACATATCTTGAATATTGAAAACCGTAGGGATTCCCACAAATTTCTTTGCGAAGCCAACTGCAAGTGGAGCCCAAGGACATGATTGCACATGAACGACATCATATTTACCTTTGCATTTCCTGAGGCTTGGAATCGTTCTAAAACAATACTGTATTCCAGCAAGATACCTCCTCACGAATTGATTCTTCTTCGGAGTAGCAATAGGAATTAGTTCGTAGGAAAAGTTTGGATGGTTCACTATGCTCTCAGGTACAACAGGGTCTTTGCGCGTAGAAACACTCTCTATAAGATGAATTGTGTGACCAGCTTTCAACAGGTCTTCAAATAAAGCTTTGTACAAATGCAAAGATGGACCATATGTATCAAAGCCACTATCAAGGACGAATAGTAATTTCATATTATTCCTTTATCTTTATAATGCCTTATTAATTGCCAACAAACTCCCTAATTATCCTTTTCCCCTCATTATACTCACCATACACTCTACTAAGTTCCTCATCACAATTCTTATCAAAAACGCGTTTTTTCAATGTATAGTAATAATCATATAACTTTTGGCAAAAATCCCCATCCCAGGGATTCAGTGCGATACCAACTCCATGTTCGACACACATCTTAGTCATAAATGCGCCCTCATATCCGACCTGGGGGATACGGAAAATAATGCCGTCATAATACTTATTTCCCATTGCAAGAAACATATTTGGATTGAGATAAATATTGTCTAGGATATCCGTGTTTTTCACGAATTCATAACGAGCATCAGGATTGTACTCCCCATGGAAGAACACATTCTTGTAATTCTTATCCTTTACGTACTGTTTTAACTCAAGCGCATCTTTCTGTTCTCTTCCATAGTAGTGTAACTCAAATCTATCGTCTGCAGCAATTCTGTCAATCAACACGCTATTAATGTCCACATAACGTATAAAGCCCCAAAAAGCTACTCGTATCTTATCACTTGGAGTTTTTTCATACTCGCGATGTTTTAACGAATCTTCTAACAAGTTATGTGATGTATATGTTTTTGCTTTTTCAGAATCAGGCAAATACTTTCGGAAAGCATCACTGCTTACAAAAGTGCAATTTGAGCATTTTACCAGTTTACCAACCAAATAGCGAAATATGGACTTATATTCATAAGTGGAGTCACGGTAATCTAAGATATATTTATTCTTAAATTTTCTAACAAGAATATCCAACAACATGATTCCAGGTAATGAATGGAGTATTATCAACTTATCAAAGTGATGCTCTTTCAACACCTTTTTACAAAAAAATCGGAACTGCTTATATTTGGCAAACTTTTCCTTTAGTGGTGCATCATTTACCATAAAACATTTGAATTCGTGGAGTGTCAGCCCTTGATATTCTGAAATATCCTCTGGTTTTTCATCACGATTCCAATATGCCACATGAATATCATTCACATTCCAATCTATGTTATCTAGATAGAAATGCAAATATGGCATGTATTTTAATTTTCCAGGACCAATTATCAGTATTTTCATTGAGCAATTAATTTTAGAACACGCTTAGTTTGTTCAACATTATTCTTATTATTCATAACAAATGATTTCGTCTTTTCTCCAAAAACATACAATTCCTCAATAAGCCATAGCTATTAACTCCTCATTTTCGGAATTTACGCAAGTCGAAAACGAAAGGAAGATACCGATTCAAGAAAAAAGATACAGCATTAGCAACAGCTAAGCATAGTATAAATACCAAAAACAGCCCCCAAAGATGATCAGCACCCACGAATCTTTTCACCACCATGGAAACAATCATTGGCAAAGCTCCAGAAAGGAAATAAAAACACAAGGAATTCTGTCCAACAAATGTCAAAAATGAAATTGGATTCAACAATTTGCATAGTTGTATAAGAAGCATGCATCCAAGCAAAGATGCAAGATATCCCATCCAATTAATATCCATGGTAGATATTAACACTTTGGCCGTATGATTTCCATCACTAAATATGAAAGCATAGGAAATTAAAAGCACAAAAATCCCATAACCATTTAACACTTTGGCGAGAAAACCTTCATAGCGCCAATACAGCCCTCCGATAACAAGGAATCCTAAAGCCATTAATCCTCTGCGATATGCCCATAGATCACGACCAAAACCAAAAAGATGAAAATCAATTTGAACTAGATAATACCCTATTGAAGCAACAATCAAACCTATTGCCACATAAAAATAGATGTTTGATTTTCTGCTGAATAATAGTAATAACAATACCAGTTCAGCTACAACCAATGAACTCGTAAACCAATATGTGCCACCTCCAATAGTATTCGACATTAATGTGTGAAAACTGACACCCTCTCCTCTGAGAATATGTTTAGGCACATATTCTACCAATGAAAACAACACAGTTGGAATCAATAATTTAAAAACCACATTCTTTAAATAAGCATTACCTCCTTCCTTAGCATATTCTATCCTGCTCTGCTCTATTAAAGGGGAACATAATTGTTTGCGAAAAATAAGATACCCACTAACAAAAAAGAAGGCATTGACATAATAAGGATGGATAAAGTCATTAACTCCTTGCATCCAGCAGCCATAATAAATCTGACAATGAATAAAGTATACCGATATCATGCAGATTGCCTTTACTGCATTTATCCAGTTAATATTCTTCTTATTATTTTCTATCATAACCTTCTAACTCAAGAAATCCCAGATATTTTTCTTCACAGGTTAGAAATCCTAATATGTCGGCATTCTTAACAAAAATCATAGCAATCATCCTAACTGAACTCTCCGAGGAAGAAGACAATCTTGTCATTCTTATTATTTACATTCTGTTGTAATTCGATTGCATTTTTCTATTTTCTTACATAGTAGTGCAACTCAAATCTGCCATCAGCAGCGATTCTATCATTCAAAACACTAAACACATTCCAATCTATGTTGTCAAGCTAGAAATGTAAATATGACATGTATTTAATTTTCCCCGAGCCATTTTTAAGAATCTTCATTGTTTTATCAGTTCT
>Ga0256407_10009930_pt1 | contig 13483 bp, 17 predicted proteins | sample RumenRJG_04DNA_FD_193489 | JGI IMG/M metagenome (GOLD analysis project Ga0256407, IMG submission 193489) | Bovine rumen microbial communities from Lethbridge, Alberta, Canada - RJG_04 | ecosystem: Host-associated > Mammals > Digestive system > Stomach > Rumen | place: Canada: Alberta... | reverse complement strand
GGTGAACCAGACGCAAAAACCAAAAAACTTGTAAAAGCCGTCAAGAAAAATTTAACGAAGAAATAATATGAATTTTAATTTTTCAAGAAAACCAGATTATCAATTACATACTTCAATGATTGAAGAGTTAATTCGTTTGTACGGAGTAAACTTAAAATTGTTGATTGTTGAGCGCGTCAATCTAGACGATACAATTTTTGGTGATTGGACGCATCTCAAATCCAATGCTGATAATATATTCGATATCATGGCGTTGCCGGAGACCTCCGAATCTTTTGATATTCAAAATTATCAGTTTTCAGAATTTGGTTTTAATTTATTTGAAAATTGTTCATTATTTGTAGCGAAATCCGAATTTGATAAATGTAGTCTAGAACTTAAAAAGATCATTGGTAATCTGGTGGTGTTCCCTAACGGAAAAGTTCATGAGATCACCGATGTTGATTGGCAGACTCCTGGTATAAATAATCTCTTTACATACGAAGATCAAAAGTCGGTGTATAAAATATCAACTAAACCTTACGAATTTAAGCTCAATTCTGAAATCAGTAATGAACATTTAAAAACTGAGTACGATCCGGAAGTGACTCAATTTACAAAGGATTTGGATACAATTTTTTCAGATGAATTACCAAAGGATTTTGAAAAAACTGAACATCAAGATAATTTCGATAAACTAGATAATTATTTTAATGAATTAATTGATATAAAGAATGACCAAAAGACTGAGGTGGAAATTTTAGATACTACAAAATCCGCTGTTGACAGCAAAGATAAATTTGTACCAATTAAAGAACGACATCCAAATAAGCCAATAAAGATTAATAAAGAAAAGAATACGTGGAATGATTTTTAATGTCTAATATATCAATTAATTCATATAATTCACGAACTGCCATCTGTAAGAATCTTGAAATAACTATTAATGGTCAGTATATACCGTTAGACGATCTAATTTCATTCGAGTACTCGTACGATCTGTTTAAATTTGGCATTAATGGATGTTTATCAATTAATGATACGTACTCGTTATCAAATTCGAAATCAGTTAAATTTGAAGGAAATTGTAAGATTTCAATTTTTATCATAGATAACACTGGAAAGATCCAACAAAGGAATTTCATATCGTTAGACGATCCAAAATCAGTAAGTTTAGAACGTAAAAAATGTCTTATATTTACTTTCGTTGACGAAATAACTTATAAGCTGATGTTTAGCACAGCTTATAGTCTAAAAACTAGGACTTTCGATAATACTGATCGAGTATCGATGTTTAAATCTGTATGTAATGAACTAGAGATTTTCAAGCTAGCTAACAATATGCACTTAAACATCGATTTCGTAAAATCTAAGGAAACGATTTCAAAACGCTCGATCCCAGCTAATGAAAAGATTCTTGAGTATTTTTTAAACGATCTTCCATTATCAAATATTAGAATATGGTTTGATAATGATACATTTCATTGTAAAGAATTAAATCTTTCGGAGTTATCAGTTGGTTATAAGGATATGAAAAATGATAAGGGACAAAAAGTTCCAATTGTTTTTACGAATGAAAACATAAACTACGATAGCATTTTTCATATACATGAATACCGACAAATTACTCAAAACAAAACCGATTTATACCAAGCGCAAAGCACGGCTAGATATGGGGTATCAACTCCTGATACTGATACATTCAATGTAAACAATTACATTAATAGTTTATTACTAAATAAAAATCCAAATTTCTCGAATTTACAGCCAACGGCAACAGTCTCAAATACTCATCAAGCAGAAACCGCTGGAGCTCAAAAATATAAGCTCTTTGAAAGCTACATCCAAGCAAATCAATTAAGAATTGGAACATTCGGTACGTTTAAGTATTTAAACATCGGAACTATCGTAGACGTTAAATTAAAAAGCTCATCGCAGTACAATGAACATCAGCTAATGGGTGATGTTACAGCATCAGGTTTATATTTAATAACTAAAATAATAAATAAGTTTATCGGTGATAAATATTATTGCATAACGACATTATCAAGATTTGATAATCCTAAATCCATAAAAATTTAAGGGACAAAATGCTTTATCGAGGAACAGTTACTTCAAACCATGACGCGTACCAATCATTTCAAGTATTTGTAAAAGTCGATGGAATTCATTTATCTAATAACGAAGCTATTCAGGCGGAGGTAATTGGAAGTACAGAATTCGGTTTGAATGACGGCATTGGTTTATCTTCAGTGCTTCGAGTCGGTACTAGAGTATGGGTAATGTTCGAAGATGAGGATAGTGGCAATTTTGGAAAACCAGTGGTTATTGGCGTTATTCATGAAGTTAATGACCGACATCCAACATTACAATCCGAATATGATAAAGCACAAGTAATTAAAACCCAATCAGGACATACGATTACTATCTCAGATTTTGGAGGTAATGAAAGAATTGATATTTATCATAAATCTGGGACGGATGTTCTAATTGATAACCAAGGCAATATTATAATTCATGGGGTTAAAGATTTTAATTCTAAAATTGATGGAAATTACAATTTATCTGTCAGTGGTGACATTACTATTAATAGTAACGGTGCAATAAACTCAACATCGTCATCGGACACTGTTATTAAAGGTTCAAATATCAGATTAAATTAGGGTGTAAATATGCCAGCCGTTACTAGACAAGGGGATAATAATACAGGACATGACGATTGCCCTCCAGTCCCACTCGCAAGTGGCTCAGGAAACGTCTATATAAATGGACAACCCTGCGGTCGAATGGGCGATCCTTATGAAGTACATAGCTGTCCGGCACATGTCCCCCACGTTGGCGAAATTTCAGGGGGTTCTGGGACGGTTTCCGTCAACGGTAAACCTATTGCGAGAGTAGGTGATCCAGTGTCATGCGGAGGATCGGTTGCAGTCGGATCTGGAAATGTATACGCAAATTAAATTTTGAGAAAAATCTATGAAAGTGAAATTATTTTATATTTTTTTATCAAAATTATTAAAAATTCTAAAATCTTTTCTTATTTTCAGTAAAAATTTTTATAAGCATATCTATGTACTCTGACGGAACGGATTCAATCTGTTTGAAGTCGATTCCAGTTTTATCCTCGATTATTTCTAACGCATCTTGCTCGGACAATCCTCGTTCTTCAAGAATTCTTTCTAAAACATTCAGTACGCCATTCAGTACGCTCATAACAACCTCTAATTAAGGATCATCAGTATAACGATAGAATTTTAATTTATAAGTATAATGTTTAATATCTTCAACCACTTTAACGTCATAATGACCATTTAGCGGTAATGTAATATCTTGTTTTTTAGATTCTCTTCTAATAACAATTCTATCTATCTTAGTATTATGATTATAATCCAATTCGAGCACTTCAAAATTTTTAATTCGCTTAAAATACAAAATATCTTGTTTCGGATAACAAGCTAACCCTTTGGTATCGTATTCAATATCGTCGACGATCACTCCGATAAATCTTATCTTTGAAAATTCATAATCCAATTTCAATTTAGACATAATGTCATTATGAATGACATTTTTTACTCGTTTAAAAGTAACGTCATGAGTGAATTTGGTATTGAGCTCTAGTTCATTACCAAAGTAAAAACCAGAATTATCTGTGTACTGATTAGTATATTTACAATCCTTTGAATCGATTACCACTAAAATATCTGGATTAAATAAAAAATTCTCAATATTCTTTTTACTAATATTATTTAAAAAATTCTCAACTTTATTAATAGCTTTATGAGAAACTTGTGGAGCACCAGTTAATACGATTTGAGCATTTGTTTTTTCCTTAATGATCTCATTAATAATTCTCATTTGCTCTAAAAAAGGCTCAATCCTAATATCATCATCAACTCTATATTCATAAGTATCCTCACCTTTAGATAAAAATTTGTTAGCTTTATCTAGCTTGATTTTATCGAAATTTATATGTTCGTATTTAATATACTCTGGCTTAGAAAAATCTATAAAGAAATTTAATCTCATGATTAAATACGAAAGATAATAGTTAAGCTTTTGTAACGGAGAATAAATGATCTCAGGCTCTTTAACATGTGCAGTCAACTTGATATAAAGTTTACCGTCAACGATAGGAGGATCAAAGGTAGCGTCTTTATTTTTAACGTCCTGAATAGTTATGGTGTGAGCCGAACTAGAATTCGTTTCAAATGTTGATCGTCTTAATGATAGCATTTAATCACCTTTTTTATTTTTATTTATAAAAAAGGTGATAGATCATTATAATAATGATTTTTTCGTTATTAATAATGAATTACAGATATATTCATTTTCATCGTAATAATTATAATTAACAATAATATTGTCGTCTTTGATTTCGATTGAATCTATGTTCCCAACGATATTATTGCTTTTACAGTAATTAATAAAAATATCATTAATTTTGCTTTGAATTATTGAGTAGAACTTTAATGCTTGATCGATGTTTTTAGTTGTTAACTTAAGATTTTTTAATCTTCTGATTTCAATTGAATTCATAACCACCAACTCCCATTACTAATCACTTGAGTCATCAGATTCATCAAAAGTACCTCCATCAGCGATCAAACCTAAAATTTTATAGATATTAATATCCTCTTGCTGTAAATCAGCAATGTTAGATCGGTTTTCATTCATGAAAACATCTTGCTCGGCATTGATACGTTGCATTTTCTGATCGTAATTATAATCACGTTCTTGTAAATCAAGATTTCTGATGTAATCAAGATCTGACTGTGGGATTGCAGTATTCAACTCAGTTGTAGGTAAAAAGTAGAAACCTTCATCTGTACCACGACTTGTAATCACACCATAAGGATTCTCAAGATTAGGTGCGTAAATATCAGAAGTGTCATCATTGTAATCAAGATAAACCGTTAACTTACCTCGAACATAAGTGGTTCGATTTACAATGAATTTATGATATTGTGATTTGCCTAAAGAATTAGTACCTTTTATAAAAACCGTAAGTCCGACTTCTAATGATGTGGTACTAACTCCTGATGGCATTGCTAGACGACCTTGCATCGACCACGATGTTTCAGAAATCGTGGTCAGAGTAGTAAAGGTCAAAAATCCATAAATCATTTATTATCTCCTTAGAAGTTTACAATGACAATCAATGGATTTGCAAGAGTTCCTGTTAATGAGATTCTTAGCTCTGGGTATCCAAAATCAAAGTTCCAAATTGCCTTTGATACAGACATATAAGATGCATGACCTTGAACCGATCCTGCCTCACCGTCACCACTTAGGAATGTCTGCACTTGTGGCAAAATCCATCCAACATTAAATTCATCGTAAGAATTTGAATTTGGATCAGCATCATCATACATCAAACGTACCTTAATCGGATCGGTTACAGGGGCAGTTATTGCACCTAAATCTGTAAATGATCCGTACACTCTAAAACGTCTGAGTGATCTTGCATGATTGATATTTATAGTAATAGTTCTGCCACTGACTGATACTCCTGTGATTGCATTTGCACCATCGGCTTCATAGGTCACATAGGTTTCATCATTCATGGCAACGCCATCGCCAGTTTCACCTGATGTATCTAATGAATAAATGCTGTATGCAGTTCCACCAGATCCGCCACCGCTTGGAGCATTTTCTAAAGCTGTAACTCTAGTATCTAAGGCAGAAATACTTGATGCATTTGCTGTAACAGCAGAATTTTCAGCTTTTGAAGCTAATGAAGTTTCAACTGTTCCAAGATCAGTCTGTAAAGTTGAAATATCAGATTCAGCATCTGAAACTCTTTGAGTTAACTCAGTTAAATCTGTACTTGAACCACCAGAACCATTCTCTAAAGCGGTAACTCTATCGGATACAGCGGTAACTTCTGTTTTAGTTGCAGAATTTGTCTGTAGGTTTTCGATAGCAGTCTGAACTGTATCAAAGTTATTATTTGTGTTTGTATTCAGTGATTCAACATCACTTACTAACTGGTTGTGAGCACTTTCAACTTGTTCAAATCGATTAGTAATATTCTGAACATTTGTTGCAGTTATTGAATATAATTTAGTTATCTTTGCATCATGAATTGAACTTGTACCTTTTAAATCTTTAATATCTCTCCTAAAATTATAAAAAGTACTTTCTAAACTTTTATCAACATCAAATAAATTTGTAGTTCTGGCTTTATTGAAATAGTCTTGAGTTATTCCATTTTCAGTCAGTGGAATGGCATCGAATAGATCGTTTTCAGATTTATATACAACTAAAAATGTATTAGCATTTAAGTTAGGAGTTGCCCCACTTATCCCGCTTACATTATTATCGAATTCTACAAGCCATCCGTCTTGAGTTGATGTTGTTCCCTCAGTTACGTAGAATTCTCTAACGTCGTTAACCTCATATTCTACAAGAACGCTTTCTTGAGTATCATCAGTAGTACATTCAACGATAAGTCTGTCGCCTTTTTCTAAATCGGTGATTGCATAACCTTTTGATGAGGTGAAATTGGATACATGAATTCCCCAATATGGTCTTCCGCTAGGTGCTGATGTATATTTCTTGATATCACCAGTAATTACACCACTTATATGCTTAACCTCTTCTTTTTCGATCTTTCCATGATTTTCTAAGTTCTCTCTAAGACCTTCTTTAGTTGCTAAGAAATCTTCATCGGTAATATCGCTCAACTCAGAGTTAATGTAATTCCATACTACAACATCAGCATCAACTCCTTCTGTGAACTCATCAAAAACGAAGAGAAATGGTCGCTCACTATCTAGTGTGGGCACGGTTTGCATAAGAATGGTTTTAATTTCTGAACCATCAGTAATGGTTTCTACAGAACCAGTTGGTCCAGAAACAATGTTATTAACACCTGTTACATATAATGCTCTTGTTGGATTTTCTGAAACATCCTGACCTTGAATTAAGCTAAGATCCATATTACGGTTGAATGTTTCATCGATAACTGCGTAATATGTATTATAGACAGCTTTAAATTTTATAATACCTAAAACTTGCATTTTCATATTCCTTTATAACTTGAAGAAGAATGATAGACCTTGACCAACAGAGACAGGATTGTACTGTAAGCGTGTTGGATCAGTTGCATCTCTGTGAACCATTAAGATAGTTCCACCTACGCCAGCACCAAATACTGCACCTAAACAGCAGAATCCAACAGGGTTATATCTGCAATTGTAGAAGGTCTGTTCAACACCATCGATGGTCAGACGTACATACCCACCAGCATTTAAGAAATCGCTCTTAACATCTAGTCTAAATGATTTAACGTCATATCTTCCATCAAGATCGATTGTCAGTAAGGTGTTTCCTGAATTTGTGGTTATACTCTTAACAGCTTGCCCTGTAGCTAGATAATCGATTGTCCAATCATTCTGACTGTAATCACTAGCAGAACCTTCGCCCTCTCCGAACATACCAAATTGAACATAATGCTGATATGATACACTTGAAGTTGAACCACCTGATCCATTTTCTAAAGCTGTGATTCTATCTGATAAAGTCACATCTGCTGACTGTAGAGAACTGATGTTAGTTTCAGCTGTACTTAATCTTGTTTCGATTTCAGTTAAATCTTGAGAACCAGAACCATTTTCTAAAGCTTGCACTCTAGTATTTAATGCTGATATATCAGAACCGTAGGTTGTACTATCAGTTTCTAAAGTAACTAATCGATCGATTAAAGATTGATCTTCAATCTTTTTAAAGTAATCAGTATTTGTTAAAGGATTTCCTTCGGATGTCTGTATACATTCATAAAATACGTTATTATCGTATACGATATCATTCGGTTCAAATTCATAGTCAGATGAGTATTTGTAAACACCGACTAAGTTGTCAGTTAGTTCCCCATAATCGTTGGTTAAATTCTGTAAATTTGTCTTTAAATTTGAAATGTCGCTAGTATTATTACCAACGGTTGAATTAAGACCTTGAGCAGTTTCTAAAGCTAAATCTGCATTCGTGGTTGCTTGATCGATTGATCCTTGATATCCGTCGACAGTCGACGATAACTGAGAAACTGTATTATTTAAATTAGTAGTATTTGTTTGTAATTCAGTAATGTTTGCGTTTTGGGTATTATCGGATGCTTTTAAATCTTCAATATCTTGAGGAATCGATCCAATATTTAAATCACTAATTGTCTGCTCAATTTGTGTATCTTTAGCTTTTAACTCATCTATTTGGTTTTGGATTCCTGATAGATCGATTTCTGAACCATCACCAATTAATGACTCAAGATCAGATAACTTAGTATCTAATTGAATGTCTTTTGCCTTTAGTGATGCGATCTCATTGGTATTAGTACCAACAGTTCCTTGCAATGCGGTTAATGCAGTATTTGCATCATTAAAATTATTAATTAATTCATTTAATTGATCGAGTACATTTTTAACGGCTTTTGGAGTTACTGCTAAAGTTTCATCATCTGAAATTTCATTAGTTAACTGTACAATACCTTTAGACAATAGCGAACCATCATCAACTTGAATATTTTCGAGATCTTCAGGTTTAACCTCAACTAAAGGTTTCCATGTTGTAGTATCTACGCTTGGATCACGAGAAGTATTTTCGGATAAAGATCTATAAAACTCACCATTGTGAACTACAATGGCATCTTTAGGGTATGTAGCGTCATAATCCCATTGGTAAGTACCACCTCTTTGAATAAAGAAGATTTGTTCGCCAATTATTTTAAATAATGCGTTAATATCTTTACGTTTTACAGGAATACCGCCATCGGCGATAGGTATACCAGTAATCTCAGGGTATAATGATCGAAAACTTGGTGAGCCGGATGACTCGTCTACAACATTATTTGCAATGTTGTTTACCTCGGCGGTTTCGCCGAGAACATAATCCCAAATTTTTGGCTGTTCCATGATTGCAATCCTTTTAGAGTCTTTTATTATTATTTATATTGTTTTGAAAAGTTCTCTAAAAATTGATGGATTAGAATCTTTTATGAATTTTTATCAAAACTTTGGAGAAATTTTGATAAAAATTCATAAAAAATGGGAGAATTTTTAAAAAATCTCCCAAGCTTTAGGTATAAAAATTATCCGTATTTTTTCTGTATTTTTCTAGCTAAGTCCTGAGAATACTTATTATCTGCTTTGTTACCATACCTTGATTGATTTGCATCAATTTCCTCGGCTTTGTTTATATAGTGAGCCATTTTCTTCTCGGCATCTTCTTGGGAAGTTCTTCCTCTTGCGAGGTCTGATATTGTCTTTGAACCTACACCGGTATTTTTCTTGGTATCCTCACGATGTTTGCGCGCTTTTACGGCTTCACTATCGCGTTTTGATACTGAACCTGTACTGTTCACAGCTCTTGATTGGGATACAATTTGACCGAGACGTTTTCCGGCATTTGCTTGTTGGACATAATCTTTCATTCCTGATTTTTCAAGATCGTCCTTTGAGATTGCGTCCTTATTACTCTGACCTTTAGTCTTGTTTGCATTTTTGTTGATGGATTTGATAATGGCATCCTTATCTTTAGATCCTGCAAACTTGCCAGCATTTTTTGCAAGAGTATCCATGTTTTTGATGTTACCTCCGGCAAACAGTCCTTTGGTGATCTTGCCTGACTTTGTGTCATAAGCCATTTTATGTCCATTGTCGGTTGTGAACCATTTCTCATCTTCATCAAGAAGGGATTCTTCTAACCATTCTCTAAAACTTTGTATCATATTGAACTCCTTTATGCGATAGTAATCTTAGGGATTGATCCTTCATCATCTACGTACTCATTGGCACTATTCCATACATATAATAATGAATTTTCTTTACCCTCACCTACACCAGTTACAACCTCTGTAAGTTTCTGACCACGTAAGGTGCAGTTTACAAAGTTGATCTTAATCTTGTCAGGACTGAATCTGTTTGCTGTAACAGCATCATCGACAGTCTTAGCAGTGTAGTCCTGACAGATAATGACTGATCTCCATGCAGGATCAGTATCAACATCTGTAAAGTCGCAATCAATAACATTTAAGGTTACATGAACATTGTCACGATTTGAAAGTCGGATAGCATTTGAAACCGCACCAAACTTACAATCTTTAACTGTTATGACTGCATTATCATCAGTATTAAAGATTAAGATCGAATTGTTTGAGGTATCTCCAAATTCACAGTGATCAATTACAACATTCTTTGGCTTAGAAGTTGCGCTTAAACCAATCTCAAGTGAGTTATAACCAACATTCAAGAACTTTGAATTTACGATACGGACTAAATCTGAGTTGTTGATTTTAACGTTAGCATTACCTTGTGTTTGCTTGTTCTGTGTGCCTGTAGATACAAAACCATTCAGATTAACAATTCCATTTGCAACAACATTTGATACGTTGTTCTCAATTGCTAAGTCATTGATCTCAACATTTAAAGCGGTTACGTTTAGGGGTGAGGTTATAGTTGAATCTGAGGTTACAACAACATCATCCTGTGAGTTTAAGGTGGAGTCACCGGTGGACATCGTAGTAACTGCCACGTCAGCTTTTTTTGAATCGACAACCTTTGCAAGTGCTTGCACTTCAGTTGCTAATGAATCGGTTAATATAGAGGCTTGGGTTAACGCGTCAACAGAGTTCTCAATTCCTTGTAAACGATCGTTGACGGTGTTTTCAAGATCATCAAGATCTTCTCTTTTTAAAGAAGATTCTTGTAGTTCTGCAAATCTATTATTAACGGCAGTTTCAAGCTCTTGTAGTCTTGATAGGATTTCATCCTTATTTGCGTTATCTGCTTCAGTGTTGGCATTGATTAAATCTGTATTGGCTTGAATACGTTCATCTTGAGTTCCGTCCTTTGATTCAAGATCAATATAGTATTCTGAACCATCAGATTTTGTAATATAAATCTTTTTGAGTTCTTTCATTTGTAATACTCCCTTTAAAAAACAATATACGTTTATTTATATAAATATTTAAAAGGAGTTTAAAAATGTTATCGTTTAAAGAATGGCTTCAAGAATCATATAAAAATTTAATTTTATCGGATGACGATATCAATTTAAAAGAAAAATATAAGAATGAAGTTTATGAATTACTGAAAAAAGCTTATGAAAAAATTGGTGGCGTGAAAGGTAATGGTTTCAACAGTCCTGATGACATGGTTAAAAATATTCCATTTTGGAAATTAAATATTAAAAATGGAAAAGTTGTTTTTGTCGCAATGTACAAAGATAAATTTGGTCGAAAGTTAGTGGCTTTAGGTACTGACTTCAGTACTGAAGGTAAAAAGACATATAAAGATTTCATTCAACAAGAATTAATATCAGGAAGATCTTGGGGTGAAATTTCAGATGATCTTTTAAAGAGTATTATGAGAAATTATCCTGATTTATTAAATAACACAAAAATGAAATCAAAAGATGCCCAAGAAATTTTAAAAAGATTAGGTGATGAAACTGAAATTGTTGATGATTATTTTTACAAAAGAGAAATCGGTGGTGAAAAACATACCAAGCTTGCTTTTGGCAAACTTGGTAACAAGATCAATTAAAAGAATACGCATGAATTTTTGATTTCGTTAATTTCATTAACATATTTTGAATAATCATTGATGCGATGTTCTTCATCAGTAATAATAACGTTGCTGTAGTTCTTCCAATATTCTTCTGATTCATGATAATCAATAATGTCATCATTTTTTCCAAGAATAACAGTTTTTGGCATTGATATTCTTGGATCTTCAAAAACATAACTCTTAATAACTTCTTCGGTTAAAATGTATTCCTCTAGGGTACTAAAGTTTTTATTATATCCTTTAAACTTCATTAAAGTAACTTTAGGATCAATTACAGGGTTAAATAACACTGACTTAAGTCCGAATTTCTTAGCTAAGATAGCTGACCAAAAACCACCCATTGATGTACCTATCAAAACGGTATCATCATCTAAATGAAGTTTTTCTAAATCGTTAGACAACTTATTAAGATTGTTTTCAAATGTATCAGCACAATTCCATTTTAATCCAATAACATCATTTAAACATTTTCTTAAATTATTTAAAGATGATTCACCATTTGAATTAAAACCATGAATATAAATAAACACTTTGAATCTCCTTTTGATCTTATACTGTAAGTATAGTATTTTTTATAAAAAAGTAAACATTTAATTCTATAAATATTAAAAAATTCTAAAAAGGAATAAACTATGGAAGAAAATTTAAATAAAATCGTCAATTTAATTGAAAATATTAAAAAAGACAATGACGCATTAGGCGACATTCTAGCTTTTAATTTCAATCAGTCGTTAAACGAGTACAAAGCGTTCGCTGAAAATAAACCTTTAGACATATCAGGTAAAATTACTCTCATAACAAATATTCTAGGTATATCCATCGAAGATTTAGTAACTTCTATAATCGATAATAAAAATATAAATAACTCAGATGTATGTAGTATTAAGAATGATGATGCACCTGACAGATTTTCCGAGGAAGAGTATCAAAAATTCTTAGAAGAATTAAGAAAGTAGGTACTTACAATGGCAACAACAAACTTTAAATCTTGGGTTGATGTAATGCAGAGGTGGCGTTCAACAATCCAAAAAAATATTTATGATAATCGTAAAAATGTTCCTGTAGATATTTTAATTACTAAGGTCAATGTCGGTGATATTGTTACTGCGAATAAGTGGAATGAAGTTCGATCCGCAATTATATCCGAGTATAAAAGAATGAACAACCCAGTTGATAGCGATTCCGTTTTCACAGCAACAATCGGTGACCTTATCACATCTTCAGGGTTTAATAATTTAAGATCATTCCTTAATTGGTACAATACGGTCGACGAAACAAATATCGGCGATTTAATTACTGCAAAAACCATAAACCAAGCCATCGATGCGTTGATTCGTCATGGTCTTGAGTACTGTGAATGTAATTGCGCGTACTGTACATGCAATTGCAATCATTGTGCTTGCAACTGTGCATATCATTGCACCTGTAATTGCGATTACGAAGGCAGTAGAGATATGTACAATAACAATTTTAATATTTATCCTCCAGCATAGAATGAAATATGAATGAAATAATAATGAAATTTAGGGGTTGCGTTGATGAGAACATGCTTGTATGCAACCTCATCGATTACGTCGAAGTAATTCTTTTACATGATAAATTTAAAAAACTAGGATTTAATATCACCAACAAGGATCAAGAAGATGTATATATAGAAATTATTGAAGCGGATGATCAGCAGTTATTAGACGATCTTGAGCGTTATCTTTCATTGAACGAAAAACTTGAAGATATTAAGCTTATGTTAAAGAGATATGATACTGCAATAAAAACGCATCAAGAATACAAATTTTTAAATGAAGATTTCTTTGGTTTAGATAAAAATTGATATACTTAAAAACAACTGATGTTAAAGCCTTAAGAGAAAAATTGCTTGAGCAACAAAACTCAATATGTCCTCTTTGTGGTAGAACAATATCTAATGATAAAGCCGTCCTCGACCA
>Ga0256407_10009929_pt1 | contig 13485 bp, 8 predicted proteins | sample RumenRJG_04DNA_FD_193489 | JGI IMG/M metagenome (GOLD analysis project Ga0256407, IMG submission 193489) | Bovine rumen microbial communities from Lethbridge, Alberta, Canada - RJG_04 | ecosystem: Host-associated > Mammals > Digestive system > Stomach > Rumen | place: Canada: Alberta | collected... | reverse complement strand
ATCAGGTCTTCGCGAGTCATACCCTCCTTGCGGGGAGCGCCACCGCTTGAGATGATGTACTTCGCACCGGTGAAAGCCACAGCGGGGTCAACGGTGTAGGAGATGTTTGCGCCCGGGAAAGCACAATGGCACATCTCGTCGTAAACGCCATGAACACCAGGTTCATAGATATCATACAGACAAATGTTTGGAGTGAGGCCGAGCATCAGCACGCTCTGCACCATGTTAGAGCCGATCATACCGCCGGCACCAACGATCACGAGTTTCTCGTCAGTCAGGAATTTCATGTTTTCTTGTTATTTATTTGTTGTTAAACGTTTATTCAGACTGCAAAGATAATGCTTTTTTCAAAAGCATCAAAGTTTTTGGCGGAAAAAGCGATACGCACTTTCGCAAAAAGCCGCTTTTGCAAACTGCATTAAGCATTCCGTACCCTTCAGACAGGGAAATGGCGACGTTCAAAATGCCATCTCACCCGACCTCACATGCTACATTACTCAACACCACACACGACGTTCATTATAGATTCATGTATGTATAATTATAGATACATGTATGTATAATTGTAGATACATGTATGTATAACGAACTCGACCTGCGAAGTTTTGAGACACGGCACAGGACGTTTGCCAAAGCCCCGTGTCGTGTCGGAAGGAAAAAGCAGCCTCATCGATTCTTTTTTCGCTGTTCATTGTTCATTTTTTCATTTTTTTGTTGTATCTTTGCAGTGATTTTCAAGGATAACACAAACATTACGAACAAACCAAAAACATTCAAAGTTATGAGAGTAATAATCGAACCTGACTACGCGAACCTCAGCCGCTGGGCTGCTGAGTACGTCGCAGCGAAGATCAACGCCGCTAATCCCACACCAGAGAAGCCTTTCAAGTTGGGCTGCCCGACGGGCTCATCGCCTCTCGGACTCTACAAGCATCTCATCGAGATGTACAAGGCCGGCAAGGTTTCGTTTGCAAACGTCATCACTTTCAATATGGACGAGTATGTCGGCCTGCCCGAGGAGCACCCCGAAAGCTACCACAGCTTCATGTGGAACAACTTCTTCTCTCACATCGACATCAAGAAGGAAAACGTCCACATCCTCAATGGCAACGCCGCTGACCTCGCTGCAGAATGCGCTCAGTACGAGGCTGCCATCAAGGCTGCAGGCGGTATCGACCTCTTCATGGGCGGCATCGGTCCGGACGGACACATCGCTTTCAACGAGCCCTTCAGCTCCCTGCAGAGCCGCACTCGCGTGAAGAGTCTCACCACAGACACTATCATCGCCAACAGCCGCTTCTTCGAGAACGATGTGAACAAGGTGCCAAAGACGGCCTTGACGGTCGGTGTCGGAACCGTGATGGACGCAAAGGAAGTGCTCATCGTCGTGAACGGTCACAACAAGGCTCGTGCCCTGAAGCACGCTGTCGAATGTGCCGTCAGCCAAGAATGGACGATTAGCGCCCTGCAAATGCATCCCCATGCCATCATCGTCTGCGACGAAGCTGCCACAGACGAGCTGAAGCACGGCACATACAAGTACTTCAAGGACATCGAGAAAAACAACCTTTAACCCCTAAACAACACTATTATGCAAGGACTCATCATTGGTATCATCACCGGCATTCTGGCCGGTTTCATCGCAAGTAAGCTGCAGAGCGGCACAGGCAAGGGTCTGCTTCTCGACCTCTTCCTGGGCATCGTGGGCGGCATGTTCGGCGGCTGGCTGTTCGGCCTGCTCGGCATTCAGACCGTGGACTGGCTCGGTGAACTCATCAGCGCTGTTGTCGGCGCAGTAATTATCCTCTGGGTCGTATCGAAGATGAAGTAAAACCCTCATTCACCAGCCCCTCCGCAACAAGAGGGGCTGCATTTTTATTGCCATGAAGACATTACCTTTCCTTTTGACACTCGCGCTTCTGAGTGTCAGCCCTTTGTATCTCTCTTCCCGTTCACAACAGAAGATGAGCCGTGATGTGCTGCTCGACAAGATAAAAGGCGGTTGGGCAGGACAGACGATTGGCTGTGCCTATGGTGGTCCGACAGAATTCTGCTATCGAGGCGTCATTATTCCTGATGAGACGGAGATACAGTATCCTGAGCATCACTTGAAACTCCACTATGATCGCTTCCCCGGCCTCTTCGACGATGTTTATATGGACCTTACCTTCGTCAAAGTGTTCAGCGAGGAAGGTCTCGACGCATCGGCAGAGTCGATGGCGAAGGCTTTTGCCTACGCTCCCTACCCTCTTTGGCACGCAAACCAGCAGGCTCGCTACAACATCATGCAGGGCTTGATGCCTCCCGCGTCGGGCTTCTGGAAGAACAATCCCCATGCAGACTGCATCGACTATCAAATCGAGAGCGACTTCGCAGGCTTGATGTCGCCAGGAATGCCCAACGTTGCCTCGAAGATTTCGGATAAAGTGGGACATCTCATGAACTACGGCGACGGCTGGTATGGCGGCGTCTTCGTGGGAGCGATGTATGCCTTGGCTTTCGTAGAAGATGACATTCTGGACATCGTCGAGCAGGCTCTCCAGACGATTCCCAGCAAGAGCAAGTTCCACAAATGCATCGCCGACGTCATCAATTGGTACAAAGAGGAGCCGACGGACTGGAAGCGGACGTGGACATTATACAACGAGAAGTATAGTGAAGACGTGGGTTGTCCCGAACTCATCCTCGCTCCGGGCAACATCGACGCCACGATGAACTCGGCTTACGTCGTGATGGGGCTGCTCTTTGGCAACGGTGACTTTGGCAAAACGATGGAGATAGCGACACGTTGTGGACAAGACTCCGACTGCAATCCGGCTTCTGCGGCGGGCATCCTGGCAACCATGATGGGCTACAGCCGCATTCCTGAAAAGTGGATGCCAAACCTTCGGGAAGTGGAGGACCGCGACTTCGCCTACACAACAATGTCGCTGAACGACGTCTATCGGCAGTGCTTTGACCTCGCCCTGAAGAACATCGAACGCAATGGTGGCAAGGTTGGCGAGCAAGAAGTCAGCATTAAAGTGCAGAAGCCGAAAGCCGTCCGTCTGGAACAAGGCTTTACAGGCATGACACCGAAGCTGCTCGCAGAAGGCGTCGAACAACTTGGCAACCCAGACTCCGGCACGTCAGTCTTCGAGTTTGAAGGCATCGGCATCACCCTCTACGGAAACATCTCCTGTCCTGACAGGACGTATGAAGCGCAGTTCGAGGTCAACGTGGACGGCAAGAAGGACAAGGTGATGAAGCTTTGCTCCGACTTCCACAACCGAACTGCCGACTGTCTCTATTGGAACTACAACCTGAAGAACGGCAGGCATCGCGTTGAGTTCCGACTCCAGAACCCTCGTGAAGACGTGAATATCAAAGCCCACCGCATCATATACTACGAGAAGAAATAAGTGCCCTTATATTGTAAAGAAATGTTAAATTGCTAGCTGCTCGCTAAAATTCTTCACTTTTCACTCTTTACTTTTCACTTTTTTGTCGTATCTTTGCACCCACAATTGAGGCAAAGCCTCTTTTGTAAACCCTAACACGGTGCCTATAGTTCAGTTGGTTAGAGCGTCAGATTGTGGTTCTGAATGTCGTCGGTTCGAGTCCGACTAGGCACCCTTAAAATGAAGAAAGCAAGGCAATTAAGCCTTGCTTTCTTCTATATAGACTTGTCACCACCCGTAAGCAACTCGAAGATTATACTAGAGAAGTTTTGAAAGTTCTCGTGTGAAGTTTTGAAAGTTCTCGTGTGAAGTTTTGAAAGTTCTCGTGTGAAGTTTTGATAGTCTACGCTTGAAGCCTGGAACAAAGAATGTAGAAAAAGAGTTTTTTAAAGGTGTGAAGTAAAAAAACACCTCGAAAAGATAAAAAAAAACGATTTCCTTGTTTATTATCGTAAAAGATGATAAATTTGCGTTGATTATCTGTGGATTTTCACACTAAATAACACTATTTATAAAACCTAAAAACAAATTTCATGAAACATTCTTTTCTTTTTGTTCTCCTGCTTGCCTTGGCTGGCACGACAGGAAACCTGACAGCTTCGGCTCAGACACCAGAACCGAGCGGTCAGTGGAAATTTGACAACCCCAGCAACCTCTTGGCTTCCGCTGTGGGAAGTATGCAAATGACACCCGCTGTGGTTGGCTCTGCCAGCGTAACTGATGCGACGCTCGGAGAAGCTGGAATCGTGGCTGCTGACGGAACGACGGCAGACGACGGCGCAATCTTCGTGCCAAAAAATTCGGCTCTGAAGGTGACACGTGCCGATGGTGCCAGTGCCTCAATGTCTTTCTCCTTTATGATGGACCTGAAAGTGCCGGATGCTTACACCTACGACGGTCTGTTCCAGACGAGCGGTTCGAATACCAACGACGGCGAACTCTTCATCAGCAAGGGTCAGATTGGCGTCGGTGCCCTGGGCGGCTACTATGGTCGCATATGGAACGACACTTGGTATCGTATCGTCTTCACCATGAGCAACGGCGCAGCAAAGGTTTATGTGAACGGCAAGAAGGTTATCGAGTATGAAACAACAAATACCCGTTATGAGGTAGACCCCTATTTCTATCTGCTTAGCGATGACGACGGCGAGATGTCCGACACGTATCTTAGCGAGGTAGCTTTCTGGGAAACACCACTCACCGACGAGCAGGTGGCCGCAATGGAAGTGCCAGAACCCGAGCCCTGGATCAAGAGCGTAGACGAGATTAATGAGGGCGACCAATTCTACATTATCAGCGACCGCGCCAAGTTCAACGGCAGCACTACGGCTAACCCTAAGGGGATGGCTTGCGCACAATCCAATTTCCCAACCAACTGGGGCGACTCATATGTCTATTGGGCAGACCTCGACAAGGATTGCGACGGCTTTGTATGGACTGCCGAAAAAGTAGGCGACCAATGGGCTTTCCTCAATAAAGAGAACGGCAAGTACATCGGCAACATGAACACGGGAGAGAACGATGTTATCTTCTCCACCGAACCTGTCGGCTATACTCTGACCGACCTAGCAGAAGGCGAAGGCAACTTCTATATGACAAACGACGAGTCGGAACACTCGCTTCATGTGCAAGGCTATCTCCGCCCCGACCGTGGAAGCAACAGCCTCGCCAAGCAAGAAGTGGGCGATGATAACTACGAGACAGCCGAATCGCCTCGTAACGGCTATCCCGGTCGCTGGCACTTCGTGAAGATTGGTGGCGACGAACCTGTGGAAACGGCTATGGAGATTGCCACACTCGAAGACTTTATCGCTTTCACGGAAGCAGTAAGTGGCGGCAACACCACTTTGGAAGCATACCTTTCTGCCGACATCGAACTGGCTGGCAACATCATGGTTGATGGCACGTATGCCGGCACCTTCGATGGCAAAGGTCATAAGATTACCTACAATTATACAGGTGTCGGCGACCATAGCGGTCTCTTCAAAAGCCTGAACAACGCTACTATCCGCAACCTGTATATTGAAGGTACTGCCGCTGTTCAGGGCATTCACTTCGGTGCCCTTGCAGGTGATTACCGCGGCGATGTGCTTGTAGAGAATGTAGTGACAAATGTCGATATTACGGGCAACCGCAGCGGTGTGACTGGCGATGGCGGTATGGCTGGATATGTTGATGGCAATGTGACGTTCAACAACTGCGCTACTCTCGGCAAGATGGGCAACTCGGGCACGTCGATGTATTGTGGCTTCGTAGCATTTGCTACGGTCAATTCGGTTTCTGCCCTTAACAATTGCTATACGACTTGCCAGCTGACCGAAGGCACCGGCACAAGCTATTGCTACACATTCTGTCGCGGTACCGCTCATCTCAACAACTGCTACTACCTGAATGCCATTGGTGAGGTTCAAGGTACTGCCTTTGACGCAGCCACATTGGCAACTGGCGAGCTCTGTTACATGATGAATGGCGACCAGAGCACAATTAACTGGTATCAGACACTCGGCGAGGATGCTTATCCCGTCCCGTTCGATTCACACATGCAAGTTTATGCAAATGGCGAACTGAAGTGTGACGGCACAAGCGCTGGCGGTGAACTTGTCTATAGCAACTCCTCCACTTCCGAGATTCCTCCTCATTCCTTCGAGGGCGGCTTCTGCTCTGTTTGCGGCACATGGGATCCTGACTACGAGTTGGAAACAGGTAGCGAAGGCTTCCGTCTCATCGCTTCTGCAAAGGATCTTGCTTGGTTTGCCGAGTATTTGGAAAGGGGCAACCAATCCTTCAATGCGAAACTGGCAGCCGATATCGACCTGACCACAAGCGACTATCCCGACCTGATGATTGCAGGCGAGGCCAACAGGTTCTCGGCTATCTTCGACGGTGACTTCCATACCATTACTTATAACTACGCGAACGTTACCGACATGTGGCGCGGCCTGTTCCGCTCCGTTGAGAACGCTACGATCCGCAATCTGTACGTGAAGGCTACTGTCGTATCGACAAACATCCACTACGGTGCCCTCATCGGTGTGGCTTACGGCGATGTCCTCGTTGAGAATGTCCTCACAGATGTTGACATCACGGGTAAGTCCAGCACAGGCGTTCAGGGCGACGCTGGTTTCCTCGGCGCTAACTATGCGAACATCACGTTCAACAACTGCGCAACGGTCGGCAAGATGGGCTATTCTGGCAGCTCGATGTACAGCCCCTTCTCGGGTTGGTCGAATGGCAGCTCTTCCACAACCCTCAACAACTGCTACTCTCTCCTCGAACTTAAAGAAGGCACAGGCACAGGCAACTGCTTCACCCTGACGCACAAGAGTGGCACCGTCACCATCAACAACAGCTACTACCTCAACCTGATTGGTACGTACGTTGGCGGCACAGAGGTAACGGCTGAGCAAGTTGCCAATGGCGAACTTTGCGCTAAGCTGGGCAATGGCTGGTATCAGAACATCGGCGAGGATGCTTATCCCATCTTCGACAAGACCCACAATGTTGTGAAGGAAATCACCGAGGCAGGCTATGCTACGATGTATATTCCCGTTGCAGTCAGTGTTCCCGAAGGCGTTGAGGCCTTTACCGGTACCATCGAAATACAGGGCTGGCTGACGCTCAACCCCATTGGAGCTACTATTCCCGCTTGGGAGCCTGTAATCCTGAAGGGTGTTGCTGGCATCTACAGCTTCACTCCTGCCGCTGATGCTGACAATATCGCAGACAACGTGCTGAAGGGCGCTTCAGAGGACATCCAGGCAAATGGCCAGTATATTCTCGCTCAGCCCGAAGGCGAAGATGTAGGCTTCTACAAGGCTACGACCGGCACCATCAAGGCAGGCAAGGCTTATCTGGAAAGCGCAAGCGGCGTGAAGGCATTCTACTTTGCTGGCGACGAAGCAACTGGCATCGCTGAGGTAGAGAATGCTGTCGAGAACAGGGTCATCTACAACCTCGCTGGTCAGCGTCTCCAGAAGATGCAGAAGGGCATCAACATCGTGAACGGCAAAAAGATCCTGATTAAGTAAGTGAAAAACTAAGCTTGGTCAAGTAGATCAAAACAAAGCAGCGAGTCTGGATTTCAGGCCCGCTGCTTTCTTTATCTTTATATTAATTAATAATGGATTACTTCACGCTGAACTTATAGATAGTTGTGGTGATGTACTCTTCGCCTGGGCGGAGGGTAGTGCTGGGCCATTCCGGATGATTGGGGCTGTCGGGATAGTGCTGTGTCTCAAAGCAGAAGGCACTGCGGCGAGGATACTTCACACCTTTCTTGCCAACGAATGAGCCGTCGAGGAAGTTGCCAGCATAGAACTGTACGCCGGGCTGGTCGGTAAACATCTCCATCACGATGCCACTGTTCGGATCGTAAAGTGTTGCGAAAGCCTTCGTGATGTCGCCAGGATTATTGAGAATCCAGTTGTGGTCGTAGCCGTGACCATTCTTAATCTGCTCGTTGCTCTCGTCATCGATGCGGTCGCCGATGACAGTAGGAGCACGGAAGTCGAACGGCGTGCCAGCAACTTCGAGCACTTCGCCAGTAACGGCAACGTCAGCGTCAACAGCAGTAAACTTGTCGGCATCAAGTGTCAGCACTTCGTCGAGGCAATCCTTCGAGCCGTCGCCACTGAGGTTGAAGTAGCAGTGGTTGGTGAGATTCAGGACGGTTGCCTTGTCGGTCGTAGCGAAATAGTTAATCTGCAAGGCATTGTCATCTGTAACAACATAGGTCACAACGACATTGATGTTGCCGGGATAGCCGTCCTCGCCATCAGCGCTGCTTGTGCTGAATGCGATGCTGCGGTCGTCGATAGGCTCAGCAGTCCAGATGCGGTTGTGGAAAGCGATGGGGCCACCGCCGTGCAAGCTGTTGGGACCGTTGTTGATGGGGAGCTGATAGCTCTCGCCGTCAAGTGTGAACTGACCCTTTGCGATGCGGTTGCCATAGCGACCGATGAGGGCACCGAAGTTGCATCCCTCTGCACCGTACTTCTCATAATCGGCAATATTGTCGTGGCCGAGGCAGACATCTGTCATGTTGCCGTCCTTATCAGGCACCATGATGCTGACGATGCGTCCACCAAAGTTGGTGAAGCACACTTCCATGCCGTTTTGGTTCGAGATGACATAGAGAGCCGTAGAGTCGCTAACGAAGTCAACGGGATTAAGACCAGAGAGCGTGAGACTGTCAGCACTCTCAACATTACCTGTCTGTTTGCCTTCACAAGCAGTCAGACACAATCCGGCAGCAATTGCTGCGAGACCGAGGAAAAATTTTTTCTTCATACTTTGTTAAATTAGTATTGGTTATTCTATATGTTTTGCCGCAAAGTTACGATTATGCAGACAAAAAGCAAAAGATTTGGTATAAAATGTTGCTTTGTATCGAATATTTTGCTATCTTTGTCTCGAAATATATACATAAACGACATGAGACGGATCTCAAACAAACTTAAACTAAGTCTTTTATTATCGTGCATTGTATGTCTGTGGAACTGTACGGAAAACATTGACACTTCGGCACGTTATGTCTTCAGCGAAGAAACCATCTTAAGTTACTTGGAAAAGCATGAAGCCTACAGCAGCTACGTTGATATCCTGAAACAAGTGAACATCAGCAAACTGAGCGACTCGAAAGTAAGTCAGTTGCTAAGCGCACGAGGTGTTTACACGGTCTTCGCGCCCAACAATAAAGCGATTCAAAACTATCTTAACGAGTTGGCTGAAGAAGGACTTATCTCGGAGCCTTCTTGGAACGGCTTCCCCAATGAGCACAAGGCCGACTCCATCCGCAAAGTCATCGTATATAACAGCATCATCGACGGTGGAGACGAGACCGGAGCTTTCTTCTATACTTTCGGTTTCCCCAACGACAAAGACGAGTTCATTCTCGGAACACTCAATGACAAGAAGCTCTCTGTGAGAAAGCCCGCTAACCAACCGGACAGCATCTATATCAATAACGACTGTCCCGTTAGCGTCAAGGAGCGCGACATCCTCGCCATAAACGGCATCATCCATCAGATGGAAAAGGTCATCGCGCCCAAAGACATTACTGCGGCAAGCTACATCCAGGAGTGCCTCGACGCGAAGAAGGACGGCTTCTACGCCTGCTTCCGTGTCATCCAAGCTTGTGGCCTGCTCGACACGCTGAGCAAGATACGCGACGAGAAGTACGAAGAGCTCTACCAGACGGGACAGATAGAAGACCTGGTAGGCATGACAAGCTTAGGCTTTGCCGAGGGCAACACAGCCTATGCACCCAAGCACCGCCTCTACGGCTTTACCATCTTTGCTGAGCCCGACGACTTCTGGCGCAGCGAAGGCATCGACCCTGCTGACCCGGACTTGCTCCAGAAACTCACGCAGTGGATTCTAGACAAGCACCAGTACAGCTACGACGACCACTTTACGACCGACGAGAACTATGAGAGCGAGGACAATCTGCTCAACCAATGGATAACGTATCACATCCTGCCGATGCGCATCCCGAAGGGCAAGCTGGTGTTCCACGTCAACGAGTACGGCTACAGTTTGAGCCGCCCCGATAATTTGACGATTCCCGTCGAGGAGTTCTACACCACGATAGGCAAGCGCCGCCTTTTCAAACTCTACGAAAGCAAGCAAAGTCACGGCATCTACATCAACCGCTTCCCCATCATCGACAACGAGCGTAACGGAACAGGCGAAGAGATTGGCTGCGATGCTGACAAGGTGGGCAGTCTTGTTGACACAGAATCGTCGCTGGCAGTCCTCAACGACATGACAAACTGCAACATCTATCCCATCAGTGCTCCTATCTCATACAACGACGCTACACGCGACAACCTGACAAAGCATCGCATCCGTTTCGACGGTATGAGCCTCTTCCCCGAAGCCATGAACAACGACATCCGACTCAAGAAGGCCTCCGAGGAACGCTACAAGCACGTCTACATCCCCAACACCCAGCGCGCTTACAACTACTTCGAGAACATGCAGCAGAACCGCGACATGAACTTTGTGTATTACAATGCATGGAACGACGACTGGTGCAACCTCCAGCGCGACGAGATGAAGGCTGTGGGCCGCTTCGAGGTCATGTTCAAGCTGCCACCGGTGCCGCGCCGTGGCACATACGAGGTGCGCTACAAGGTGCTTGCCAACAGCAATCGAGGTGTGGCCCAGATTTACTTTGGCTCTAACCCCGACAAGCTGCCTGTAACGGGCATTCCCATGGACTTGACTCTGGACTGCCGTAACGAGCTGGACGCAAGGCTAGTAGGTTGGGAAAGAGACTCACAAACCGACGACGATGTGAACGCCGAGATTGACAAGAAGATGCGCAACAATGGCTACATGAAGGGCCCGAAGTCCATCGACTCTAACGACGGCACCGAGCGCGACTGGAACGACCGCGAGAACATACGCCACATCTTCGTGCGCCAGACGCTCGATCCCAACGAGACGTACTACATCAAGCTGAAGTCGGTGCTCGACTCAGACAGGAAGGAATTCTACATGGACTTCATCGAGTACGCGGCCAAGGAAATCTACGACAATCCTGAGCATCCGGAGGACATTTGGTAGCCCTTTTCTAACCTCCTGATATTCAAATACCGAAAACGCCGCACGCGGGAATCGCAATCCCCGCGTGCGGCGTTTGCCATTTCCGCGTGCGGGGATTGCCATCGCCGCACGCGGAGATTTTAACATTTGCCAACAATCCACTTGCTGCCTGGCAGCAGGGAGATGATTTTCGTTGTGACGGCACAGCAGATGTAGCTCAGCACGGCAATGACCGGAATGGCGGCCCAGACGGGTATCAGCGGCGCGCTCTGACTGCCGTTCACAAAGTATGTTGCAATGGGAGCCAGGAAGAACATGTGCATCAAGTACATACCGAAGCTCAGCTTTGCGATAGATGTGATGATGCGCGGTGCGGGCTTCTGTATCGTAGAGAACAGAAGGAAGAGTCCGAAGGTTGCCATCAGGACGTTCAGCGTGCAGAACTCCCAGCTCCATTCCAGCATCGGGGTCTCTATGGCAACGCCTGGCACGCCCTTCAGCCAGAAGCTCCAAGCCGTGAAGGCAGCACCGATGAGGAAGCAGGCGAGTCCAATGCTGATGCGCTTCCTGCTGTCCCACTTCAGGTGGAAGCGGATATAGTGTGCCAAAACGAGGTAGCCGAGGTAGCCCGAGCAGTACCAAAGCATATGGAACCCGTTCCAGAAGCATTCGCCCCAAAGCTCATTGCTCACGAAGCGATGCAGCCAAGGCATCGTCGTCGAGAACGTGAAAATGTAGAGGAAGATGCGCTCGTCTTTTGCAGAAGCGCGTTCCAGCCATGGCGACACGACGGGAATGATGAGGTAAAGGCTGATAAGAGGGTACATGAACCAGAGATGTCCGGCCATCGACGGGAAGTTCCAGGGCAGACGGCACAGGTCGTTCATCGATGTCTCCCATGTCATGCCGCCCCACGCCAGCGGAAGGAAGCAGTAGAGCAGCATGAAGACAATCATCGGAGGCAGAATGCGAAGCGCGCGACGGCGATAGAAGTCCGACATACTCACGCCTGGCTTCATGGGCACAAGCAGAAAAGCACTGATGGTCATGAAGAGAGGCACTGCCGTACGACCTAATCCGCCATCATAAAAAGCGACCCAAAAGCGGTTGGCTTCGTTGGCAAGCATCGAAACGTTGCCAGCCAAACCACTGTCGTCGGCACCATAGAAGTTCTCGCTGGCATGCACCAGCATCACCATAAAGCACGCAATGACGCGTATCCAGTCGACAAAGGCGACGCGCTGTTCAACTTTCTGCTGCATTGTTCGTGGTGTTAGGATTATTCTGAGCAATCTGAGTATTCTGAGTGTTCTGAGGCTTCTTGATAGACGCGCAGATAATCTTGCGCACCTTCATGGGCTCTTCGATGCAATGCACCTGATGCGATGTGCCGCCACTGCCCACCATCTCCACACAGCCAGTGCCGAGGATGCGCTGCCACAGAGACTGATAGAAGTTCACCGTCTCAATGCGGCCAAGCGGTATCTCTGTCATTTTGATGTTGAAGATGCCGTCCTTCTGCACAAAACGCGTGTCGGTTACGGCAAACTCGCTGCGCGTCCTGATGATGCGTCCGATAATCCAGATGAAGAAAGCCAGCACGAGCATTGCGATGCCTGCATAGAAAAGTTCCGTCTTCTGCTCTGGGAATTTGTAGTAAGCTAATGCGATAGCGACAATGCCGCCAATCGTAAAGAGAAAACTGAAGAACAGGTAACCGAAGATGTACGACCAGTGAAGCCGTCCCTTGAAGATAATCGTTTCGCCTTCTTCGAGGCTTTGTTTGATGTAATTTGCCATAGTTTTACGTATTTCTTTTGCAAAGATAGTGCGTTTTTGCTTACAAAACAAGAAAGAAAGCAGAAAGTTTGCCTCCGCGCTCCGCTCTTAATCAAAAAAAGCCTATCTTTGCAAGAGAATACACATTATATAATATAATATTGTATGAAGCGACTGCCTTTTTCTTTTCTTGTCATGCTGTTTGCAATACCACGGCACGCAGCAAGCCAGTCCGAAACGCACATCTATCCGCACTGCCTCTACCCTGTTGGCACTGCTGTCAGCACTACGTTCGACGACAAGAATGACTTCTCGCTCCACGAAGACGCACCCGATGCTGGCACTTATAGCGGCTTGCTCACACTCGCGTCTGGCACTTTCGCTTTGCACAGCAAACCCTACAAGAAGGCAATCGAGACGCATCCCATCGCACCTGTTCTCGCGTCGGGAGCAAACACGAAGCAGCCCAAACTGCGCTACAGCATCGAGACCGACAAATGCAGCTACTGCCCTGGAGACACCGTAACACTGACCCTTTCCACAACTGCAACGACAGGCATGCGCGTCCGCTACCGCTATCTTGGCGACATCATTGCCGACACGTTGCTCTCTTCTCGCAGCTGGACGTGGATAGCACCGCCCGAGGACTTCCGGGGCTACATGGTTGAGGTCTATCGAAGCGAAGAAGACTGTGACAACATCTGCGCCACTATTG
>Ga0256407_10009928_pt1 | contig 13489 bp, 9 predicted proteins | sample RumenRJG_04DNA_FD_193489 | JGI IMG/M metagenome (GOLD analysis project Ga0256407, IMG submission 193489) | Bovine rumen microbial communities from Lethbridge, Alberta, Canada - RJG_04 | ecosystem: Host-associated > Mammals > Digestive system > Stomach > Rumen | place: Canada: Alberta | collected... | reverse complement strand
ATCCCCAATCCCCATTTTATTTAAAAAAAATAAATAAACATATATACATAAAATTAAGACAAATTAAAAAATAATTATATTAGTAGTTATTTATTTATTAATTAATATAATAATATTTATATATTTTAAAATGATATGAATTTATATATCTTTAAATAATTTTTCATTTATAAAATCTTCTTTTGATTATAAAATTAATTGTTTATTTTTTTAAGCTATTTAAAATAAATCTTGAAATATATGATAAAAATATTCTCCCTTGCATCACTGCTTTATCTATTTCTCTTTACTTTCCTATTATCTCTTTAGGTTTTCAGTTAATTTAATATTTTCATTTAATATTCTATTATCCAATTTTAATTATTATCATTTTCTACGTAGTTAATATTGTAAATTATAAAATAATTATTAAAAATAATATCGTCAAATGAAATATAGAATGGTTTAAACTAATTATTAAAAATTATAATTACTTTAATAATTTTTTTAATTCAATAGTATTTATTCAATAATATTTTAATTATAAATTATTAATATTAAAAGAAAATAAATAATACATCAAATAACATTCTCATATTATATAATGATATTATTTTAATAATTCAAAAATGGGAAAGTCAAATATTTACAATAAATAAAAAATCTACCAATAATCAGAATATAAATACTAATGAAAATATAAATTCAATTTTTATCAATAACCAAAATGATGAAAATAATATTTGTATTTATATAGAAATAGTAGAAAAATAAAATAGAAATAATACTGTTGAAAATGATTCAAAAATATAAATATAAATGATAATTATATTAATACTAATCAAATTTTAAATGATGTAAAATATAGATAATTAATTTAAAAGTTTAAAAAAAATATTTAACTTAAATTGTTTTTAAAAAACAAATTTAATTTTTAAAATTTAATTTATAATATAATAACTCTAGATTATCATTTAAAATATATAAAATTATAATAGAATAAAGTAAAATAATTTGACTAATTTTTATGATTCAAAAAAAATTTTTTAATTAATCAGTATCATTTTCCAAATTAATAGGAATAATTTTTTCAACAAAATTTCTAAGTCTCAACCCATATCTTTCTGGATCTAAAACAGAAAAATTAGTATCTTTCATTTGTTTAATATAACCAACAAAAGTTTTGGCTAATTTTTCACTTTTTTTAATAAAATTAAAAGTTCCTAAAAAATCAATAATTGAAAATTCAAATAAATATTTTTTATCATAACTTTTCATAACACCAGAATTAATTAAATTAATATTAATATCATTTTGTCTATATTTATGAACAAAAACTAATAAAGAATAATCAGTTACTTCATATCTTTCTAAAAATTCACTATCATTTTTAATTGATTTAATTAAATTTAAAGCTTCATTTGTATCTAACATAAAATTTAATTTTAATATTTTTAAATCAACATCTTTTAAAACTTTATTTTTATATTTTTTCATTAATAAATTACTTTTTAATTTCTCATCAATTTTATTTATACTTTGTCTATCAACAGTAGAACCTTTTAAATCAAAAGTTAATAATTTAGTTTCTTCTGGTAAAGAATCCATATTTCTTTGTAATATAATATGAATTTTTCCTTTATCTTCTAATTCTATTTTATAAAGTCCATAAATTCGACATAAAATACTTTTTGTATCTTTTAATCTTTTATGATATGCTTTTAACATTTTATTTAAAATATTTTTTTCTTCTTTATTTATTGTTTTTATTATAAATTTCTTATTATATGTTGATAAAATTGAATTATCTCCTCTTCCTCCTGAGACTTTTAATTTATTTAAATATGATAAATTTTTAACTGGATCTAAACTTTCAATTAAATAATCAATAGAAACTTTATCAATTGTTCTTATATGATGAAAAACAAAAGAACAATAAGTTTTAATTTTAAAATGAAATTTTTTAAATCTATCATCATTTTTTACAGATAACCAATCTGGAATATTTTTTTCATTAAATTCTTTCCAATAACTTTTTTCCTTATAAAAAAATTGTTCTTTCCAAGGAAGAGTTGAATTAAAATAATTTTTATATTTTAAATTATTATCATATTTTCTATCAAAATTTAAAGAAATACTTATTGCCATCATTCTTAATAAATTATCATCTAATTCTAAATGATAATACATTAAATCAAAAGGACTTAATCCAATCATTCCTGTTTTTGATATATTTGATAAACTTTCTAAACTTTTTGTATATGAATTATCTCTTTTTGATGTTATACTTAAATTTTTTGATTCATTACTTTTTATACTTTTTTCATCTTGAAATATTTTATTTAATGAATCATTACTTATAAATTTATTTTGATATTCTAAGTTTGTTGTTTTTTTTTTTAATAATTTTTTTCTAAAGGAATTTATATTATTCTCTGTTTTTATTTTATTTATTATTAACATTTCTTTTTTTGGGTTTTGAAATTGGATTGTTGAAATTTGTTTTTTTATTGTTAAATCATTAGAACTTGAATTAAATTCTGGATTTAAATTTAAATTTAAATCTTTAGATTTATTTAATTTATTTATTATTATATTCATTGGTATTAATATACCACTTTCTGAACCTGTTTCATTTATTTTTTTATGAGGAAATTTAAAATAATCATTTTTTCCTTCTAAATTAAATTCATAACTTTCATTCATTAAATTTTTTTCTTTAAATGGACTTATGTGAGAAATATTTAAATCTTCAGGACTATTTAATGATACTAATTTTGATTTAGATTCATTGAATATACTCAATTCAATTAGATTTTTATATGGTTTTTCTTTAATTTTTTTCTCAATTTTTGAACAAGTTATTATTTTCCATATAAAACTTTTCATTATTGGATCTGTTGATTTAACTAATAAAATAAATGTTGGATTAAAACTTATTAATGATAAAGTAATAAAATCAATTTGATAATTTTGAATATTTCTATAATCAAAAATTTCTTTAATAATCATACAAAAAGCAGAAGGGAAAAAACAAATAATAAAATAACAAATATATAAAATATATCTTTGAATTAATGAAGTAAATATTTGTTTTATTGTATTTTCCCTCATATTATCTATATTTAAAGAAAAATATTCTGTATTTTTCTTAAATATATAATATAAACGAGAAATTATATATATAATAAAACCAATATATATTAAAGATAATAAAATAATAAAATTATCACTATATATATATGTAAATGAAAAATTATTATTTAAAATATCATTATTATGAAAATCTAAATTAAAATTTGTTAATAGATAAATTATAAAAGTGAAAATTAATAATTGATATTTATAAAATTTAATTCGTTTATCTATATTTGTTTTATAATTATAAAATGATATATAAATATTATGTGTTAAAAAACTATTCCATAAATATGAACAAAATATTATAATAGGATTAAAAGTTCCAGATATTTTCATTATCATAGTAATTAATTTTGGAGTAAAAAAATATATTTGAATAAAAAACAATAAATAAAAAAAGCATAAAAGACCTTGAATTAAGATTAAATAAAGTGTTAAACTATTAGGATTATTTTGATAATTTGGCATTTTATAATAGAAAAAAATAAAAAAAGAAGTACAGAATATACTTATAGTATTTAAAATAATAAAATATAAACATGATGATAAATTATAAAATACTTCTTCATCTTTTTGAATAAAAATTAAATCATCAATAAAAATAATAGACATATTAGAAATTATTTTTCAAAATTATAATCAATAATTATTCTAAGAATAATTTTAAATAAATATTAATCATCAAATAACAAAAAAAATAATTTAAATATTACATTTTTTCAGTAATTCTATATTTTGATGATTGTGATTATTTTTTAAATAAAATAATTAATCTTATTTATTGTTTAAAATTTTAAAAAATTATATTGAAATAATAAATTTAATTTCAAAATTATCTATTAAAAAAAATATATTGTTTTGCTCTATATTTTTTTTATGGAGAATTTTTATTATTTTTTTGTCTAATAAAGAATAAAATATTATTTCATTATATTCATTCACAAAAAAAATTAAATTTGTTTTATTATCAAAATACATAATATTTTGATTAAAGACAAGATTATTATTTTTTGATGATATATATAATTCCATTATATTTTTATTATATTTATCAAATAAATATATTGAATGAATAGAATTTTGAAGTAAATATATATTTTTTTTAATTTTTAAAATATCAATTATTGGGAAACTCAATTTATCATATATTATATTTTTAATTTGATAATCATTTCGATTCACAAACAATATTTTACCATCAATATTAAAAAGTACTATATATTTAATTGAAATTATAAAATTAGTAAAAAAAAATTCGTTTTTGAAAAAATGTTTTTCTTTATAAATTATTTTACTTAAAAAACAATTTTTATCAATTATAATAACTTCAGAATTTTTCTTAAGAAATTCATTATGTTTTATTTCAAATGAAAAAATATAATTTTTTACAAGATAATAAAAAATTAAATGATAATTTTGTATAATTGGCCAATCATACATTACTGGAATAGATTTAAAATTGGGAATTCTTAATGAAAACATTTTTGTAATAGAAATTTTAATTTTTTCATTATTATTTTTTAATAATTTAGAAAAATCTGAAAGACAAAATATGTTTGTATAATTTTTAATCAAAAAAATTGAATCTTCAACTATTTTAAAATTATCAAATTTTTCTTCAATAATAACTTTTTTAATATAATTTTGATCATTTATTTTAATTACTAATAAGCAAGTATAATTTGAATCATATTGTAATTTAATAAAATATTTTTCATTAAATATTTTATATGGCAAATTATCATTTTTTTCTCCTAAAGAAGTAATTACAAAATTATTTGATAGCATATTTTGTTTGTTTATATTTTTATTAATGAATGAATTTTGATAAAATTTTTGAAAACGAATTAATTGAAAAAATGATATTTGATTATTTTTATTATTATATTTCATTATTTTTTGATTAATATTTCTTTTATTCTTCTCATCAATTATATCAGAATAACTTTTTAAACATCCTTTATTTTTATTTTCAATTGGAAAATATCTATTTTTTTCAATATCAAAATAAAACCCAGGAATATCTAAAGTTTTGTTATTATTTTTAATTTCATTATAATTGCTTTTTTTCTTTTTTTGAAACATTTCAATTTTATTATTATTATTTCTTTTCCTTTTTAGACAAAATTTCTCCATTAAATATATATAATATATAATATAAAAAAATATAATGCTTTTAAAAATTTTTTATTCTTTTTTAATTATAAAACTTTAAAATGAATAAAAAAAAATTATTAATTTTTAATCATTCTCTTCTTCTTCTTCAGCAATATAATTATTATTTTGACTTTCATTTTCTTCATTTTGATTATATTTTTCAATATCATGATTACTTTAATTATCACTTTCATTTTCATGTTGATTATTTTCAATATCAGAGTCACTTAGTTCTAGATTTACAGTTTCAATTTTATTATTTTCATTTCCATCATTATTATTATTATTATTATTATTATTATTATTATTATTATTATTATTATTATTATTATTATTATTATTATTATTATTATTATCATCATTTAAAGCTAAATCAAGTATTTTTTCAATTTCTTTATTAATATAATCAAATTTTTCATTTAATTCATAATTTTTAATAAATATTGTTGTATTTTTGGAAATTTTAATAATTTTATCATCAATTTGACTTAATTTATCATAATATTCTTTAAACTCATCTAAATTCATTTTAAAACCTAATTTTTTTGAATCTTGAATAACTTTATGTATTAAATTATTAATTTCATTATTATCATTTTTTGATTCTGATAAAAATTCATTTATTTTTTCTTCACTATCATCAGGAACTTTATATTTATTTATATAACTTTGATATTTATCATAAAATTGTTCATATTTCCTTTGAATAATTTCTTTCCAAGATGACGCTTCAATAAATTTAGATGATTGAAATTTTTCATAATATTTTTTTGAATTTTCAATATTTAATGTAATTTCTTCTTTTAATGACATTGCATAAATTTTAATACTATCAATTAAGTTATTTGTATTTACTGAAACAGTTTTATGTGATTCATGTTCTTTTTTCGATTTACAATGATTACAAATATATTGTTTACAAGTTCTACAATAATTTGATATATAATATTTTCCACATAAACATGATAATATTTTTTTTTTTGGATCATTGCCTTCAATTGATTTATCTGTTATTCTTAATTCTCTTTTTATTATTTTGGGAACTACTTTTATTTTTGCTAATGTTTTTTCATTAAAATATTCTCCTATTAAATAAGAATCAAATTCACTTAAATCTTGGTTTTGATATGTTAAACTTATATCTTTTTTTAATGGATAAAATACTTTAAATGCTAATTTCCTAATTTCTATCATTTTATCATATGGTTTCATAAATGATGCAACTGTTCTATTATTATATTCTAATATAATTTTAATATTTTTCTTGAATTGTGATGACATTATTAATTAATAAATTTAAAATAATGAAAATGAAACTGATAAAAAAAGGAAAATTAAATAATTTATTAAAATATAAAAAATATATAAAATTATTACTCGAATTTAAATATATAAATAAAAAAAGAAAAAAAAATAAATTGTAAAAAGAATATAATAATTAAATAAATATTAAATATTAAAAATTAAAAAAAAAATTACAAAAAAAATTTTTTTATTTTTTATTTTTATTTTTACAAATATTTATATATTTTTATGTCAAAACCCCTTAATAGAGCAGAGCAAAATAAAATAATTCGTGATTCATATATGCAAACACAAAAAGAAGCAAAAGAAATAAGAGACAGAGCAGGAATAAATTCAAATCCAATTCTCCAAAAATCAAAACAATATGTATATATAATAAATTAAATATAATATTCTTTATAGCAACCAAAATATGAAAATCGACCTCGTATTGAAACACAAAATTATAACATGAGAAATTTAGGTTATAAAGAAATAAGTAAACCTCAAAAAAAAGTAATTGAAGTAAAAGATAATTTAAATTCTAATTTTAATGATGATACAAAATATATTCCAAATAGACCTCAAAAAAAATTTTTATCAGTTGAATATGAACAAAAAATTCATAGACCTCAAACAAAAAGTATTAAAATGGTTGATGCAAGAGGAAAAAAAGATAATATGAATGATATATTTTTAGGAAGAGGAAAAGATGAAGAATATAGATTTACAAGAAAACAATTTAAAAATCCTGGAATTCCATCTTATGAAACAGTAAAAAGAAATAATGAAAATTTTTTATCTAATCCAAATAAAAAAATTGAAAAAAATACTTATAGAAGTGAAATATATAAAAAAAATAATACTGATCATTTATTTAATCAAGGTAATGATAATGATTATTATAATATTGAAAAAACTCATAAGAAAATATTTCATTTAAATAGTAATATGGGAGAAATTTTATCACATGATAATGTTCCAAAAGGATATGATATTTATTCTTCAAAACCAAATGAAGTTAATTATAAAACTTTAGTAAGTTCTCTTCCAAGTAATTATGAGAATATAAAAAAATACGGGAAAAAAGTTTATTAAAAAAAAAAATAATTATTTAAATATTCTTTACTTTTTATATATAATATTATTTGAAAATTTGTTATATAAATATATATAAGTATATATATATTTATATATATTTATATTATTATTCATAATTATTATTTTCATTTTTAACATTTTCTTTAATATGTGAAATTGAATAATATAAATTATATCTTAATTTTTCTAATTTTTCATTTGTTTTATTAAATTTTTCTCTTAATTTTTGTTCATTTTTTTCCCTTTTAATTTGTACTATTAAAGGTTCTTCAAATTTTTTTTTGCCTGTTTTTTTCCAATAAGTTTCTTTAATATCATTTCCAAATTTTTTAACAACAACATCATCTAATTTAGCAAAATTATCAGAAATTTCCATCATTTCTCTTTTACTTTTTCCCATATGAGCATAACTATTTTCAATTCTAATAGCATGAACTACATCATCTTTAGTTTTTCCTTTATTTGCTTTTCTTTTAATTTTCATTCCTGTAATTGCTTCTGCATCTTTTTTAAATTCAATTGATAATGGTTTTAAATATTTAGCTCTATCAATTATTTTAAATAATTTATTTTCTAATTTATTTTGTTTTTTATTTATAATATCCATTTTATGTTGAATTTTTTTTGCTTTTTTTTTCTCTTCTTCAATAAATAATCTATCTTTATCTGAATAGGAATTACTATAATTATGATTTATATTTTTAAATGATGATGAAAAATTTGTTGATGAACGTGCTGTTATTGTATTATAATTTCTTTCTTGTTTATAATAATATTCATTTTTAAAATTATTATTATTTTTTGAATTTAATGAATCATATGTTGTTGTTATTCTTAATGATGGGATTATTTTTGATTTATATTTTCTATTTTTATTTGATGGATTTGATTTTATTAAAGATGAATTTTTTAATAATGATGTATTGTAACTTTCAATTGTTTTAATATATGATTTATGAGAATTTGATTTTGGTGATAAGTAATTTTGATCTGTGAATGTTACTTTTATTTCTCTATCTTTTTCATCTTTTTCTTCTTTATTTTCTGTATTAAATTCAATTTCTTCTTTTTTATATGTTCTATTTGGTAATTTTCCTTTATATAATTCATCAAAAAATTCATCATCTACTTTAATTTCTCCTTTTTCTTTTTCTTTTTTATAATTATCAATATTAAGTTCTTTATTTAATTTAATACTATAATTATGACTTTTAGTAAGAATTCTTTGTTTTAAATTTGTTTTTATTTTTTCATTTTTAGTTTGTTCATCTTGGCTTTTTAAAAAATAATATGTTAAACTACCAGCTTGAATTCTTTCATTTAATTTTCTTTTTTTTACATGATGTTCATAATTTAAAGTTTTTCTAAATAATTCACATTGATCATAAATTGGTCCATTATAATTAAAATAAAATTTTCTTAATCCTTCTTCAAATCTTAAAAGAGGAGTTGGTTTTCTTTCTGAAATTTTATATACTTTTTCACCTCCTACTTTTCTTTTTAATAATTTTTTAATTTCTGTTCTTTTTTCATTTATATCTCTTGCTAAATCAAAATTTCTTCTTTTTCCATTTTCTAATATTAATGGATCACTTAATGTTGATGCATAATTTTCAAATATTGTTAATATTTGATTATTTTTTATTGACATTGTTTAATATTTTTTTATTTTTTATTTGTTTTTTTTACTTAATTTTAAATTTTTATTCAAAATGTATTTTAAATATTAATATTAATATATTTAATTGATAAAAAATGTCAAGACTTTTTTTCAAAAACTTAAAAAATAAACTCGTTTTTTTAAATAATAGTGAATATTTATTAGGATTAAATACTATAAAAATAAAATGTTTTTATTTACAAAAAGGTTAAATTTTTACAAATACATAAAAACAAAAAATAACATATTTAGAAAGAAATATTTTTTACTTCGAGAATATTATATTAAATATTCATAATTTGATTGACTTCATTTGGGATATTATCTTTTGAAATAATATTATTTTGAATTAAATTTAAAATGAATTTAGAAAGAGAATTTTTAATATTTTTTTTTTCCTCATCATTTTTTTCATCATAATAATTTTGAATAACATGTTTAATATAAGCATTGATATAAGTTTTAGGTAAAGATACTTTTAATAATATTCTATTAATAACATTCATAGAATTATTTGTAAATTTATTTTTTAAAAATTGAGTTAAATATTCTTCAAAAATAGTATTTTTACTAATTCTTATTAATAATTCAAATGAAAAATCCATATTTATTTCTATTAATTCCATCATTTTATTAGAATTAAATTTAATTTCTTTTAATAAAATAGGTGAACGTTCAATTTCATTTAAACAAAAAGTAATTTTTTCTTCATTTAAATTATTAATATGATGAAGAATATCAAAAACTTTATCTTTTTTTTGATTAAAATCCCAAATAAATTGATGTTTAAGAGAAGGCATAATCCACATTGGTTCATTATCAAAAAAAAGATGTTGATTATTAGGATAATAAGACATATAATTTGGTTCGAAATAATTGAAAGATACTTCTTTTGGTGTGAGTTGACTTAAAATAAAATTATTTTTATTATCTGTTTTTTCATATATAATTGGTCTAATCCAATCATTTATTATTTTTGGTATTTTTTCTATTGTTTTATTATATTGATTATAATATTCTTCTAAATTTGAAATTTCAATTTCTGTTTTATCTTCTAATATTTCTTTTATTGATTTTTTATAATTTATATTATTTTCTAGAAAGTTTATTAAGATTTTTTTTTCTATATTATTTTTTGATTCTTTAATTGATTCTAATATTATTGGAATAAAAGGAATTGTGTTTCCTTTATCTAATTTATACATGTCATATAATAAAAAAAAAGATGATATTCTTTGAGTTATATTTAACAAATTATCTTTTAATAAAAACCATAATATTACTCCTATTTTAAATTGTTCTGATTTAATATATATTTTTTGAAATGAATTTGATATATTTTCAAATGTTTTTAATTCATCAGAAATTATATTATATAAATTAGTCAACTCATTCTGAGAAAGCATTTTGAAAATAAAATTTATAAAAGCAAATATATAATATAGAATTTAAAAAAAAATATAATAAAATCAAATATAAATAAAAATTAAAATAAAAAAAAATATAAAATAAACAATATTTATTTATTATTTATTCCATATTCAATATTATTAAATTTATAATGAACTCTCTTAAAAAGGTCAGAATTAATACCTTGATTACTTTGAAAAGACCTAAATGGTTTTTGAAAACTATCTCTATAAGTTGATGTAAATTGTTTTCTATTAATTAAATTAGAACTTCCTAAATCAATATTACTTTTATTATGCATTATTTTAAAATCTAAATCTTCATTTAATCTACTTCTAAAACAATTTGGATCATATGGTAATAAAGGTTTTTTATCCATTCCAACATGCATTGAAATATATGGAGAACAATAATCTTTTTGATAAATTGTTTTATTTTCTTTTTTTTTTGTCATTGTATATTTATAATGATTTAATTTTTGACCTCTATTATTTCTTATATCGTAACATATTGCTTTTGGAATTCCATTTCTTACTATTATTTTTCTTGCAGAACCTACTCTTGCTTTTTTATAATATTGATCTGTGTTTTTTTTATCTTGGATAAAATATTTTGTTTTTGTTTCATTAGGAAAATTATTTATTGATATTCTATTTGGGTTATTATAAAATGCACTTTGTGCTCTTATCATTTTTGATTTAAATTTAAATTTTTAAATTTATTTTATTAATTTATTATTTTTGTTTTTAATATAAAATATATTAATTAATTATTACGTAAAATAAAATAAATTATTTATTATTTACATAAAATAAAATATAATAAATTTTAATCATATAAGTAAAAATATGAATTTAAAATCTTTAGATTTTTTATCTCCTGATATTACATTATTTTATAATTATAAAAATGCACATGTTTCATCATTTAGTGGAATATTAACTATTTTAGCATATTTAACTTGTTTAATGATATCAATATATTTTTCAAAAGATTTCTTTTTAAAAAAAAATCCAATTTGTTCTTATTATAAAAAATTTAATATTGAAGCTGGATTTTTTCCTTTAAATACATCATCAATGTATCATTTTCTTGAATTAACATATAATGGAAAAATTATAAATTTTGATTCAAAAAAAATAAGAATAATAGGTTTTAGAAAAGATAATGAATATTTTATATCTCCAAATATATTAAAAAATTCAATACATTGGATATATGATTTTTGTTCAAATTCAGATATTATATTTTATAGAAAAAATTCACATATTTTTTCTTCTATTAATTCATTTTCAAAACATATTTGTATTAAATATATGTTTAATCCTAATAATAGTAAATATTATGAAGTAAATGAAAATGATTATGAATCACCATATTTAATTCATGGAAATGCAAATTTAGATAATTTAGGTTATTCAATAATAATTGAATTATGTAGAAATGATTCATTTACTAATAATTTTTATGGTAAAAATTCTTGTTCTTCAAAAGATGAAATTGAAAATTATGTTTCTAATATTACAGGAGGAAGTTTATATGTTATTGATCATTATATTAATATATCTAATTATTATCAACCTTGGGAACATTTTTTACAAAGAATTCCTACTGCAATTTCTAAGAATATTGCTCCTGTTTATAATTTAAATTTTTCTCCTATTTCTTTAATTACACATGCTGGGGTAATTTTAGAAAAAAAATATTATACTAATTCTTATGTTTTTGAAGAAAATCAAAAAACTTCTATTAATGATATTGGAGAAGTTAATATTCTTTGTGAATTTAAATTTTGGATTCAAAATAATTTTAATGTTTATGAAAGGAAATATATTAAATTATTAGATGTTTTGGCTGATGTTGGTGGAATTATTAAAACAGTAATTACAATTTTTACATTAATGAATAAGATTTATAATAATTATGCTATAATTAAAAATTTTTCTGATTATATTATTGTGAAAAATTCAATTTTAAAAATCACTTTAATTAATCAATCTAAAATTCAAACTGATATGTATAATAATTTTTTCCAAAATAAAATAGAAAATCATGAATGTTTTAAAATTAATCAGAATAATATTACTAATCCTAAAGGAATGACTATGATTGATTCTTCAAATAATAGATTTTTATCTAAAATAAAAATAAATAATTTAATTAATAATAAAGTTAAATTAGAAGATACTGTAGTTGAAAAAGATAAAATTAAATCAAAAATAAAAATAATTAATAAATTTAGTTTTCCAAAATATATTTATGAAATTATTAAAGGAGGTATTGTTAAGCATACTTGGAAACTACTTTTAAAATTTAGAATGAAGTTATTAAGTGAGGAACATTTATTTCAAAATCATTTAAATGTTTTTTCAATTGGAAAAAGATTAAATTTTAATGGTAAAGTAATAAAATGTGATTTAAAAGAAGTTTTTAAAGAATTATAAATTAATTAGAAATAATTATCCTTTTAATTTTTAATTCTCTTTTTTATTCAATACTAAGTGAAGACAGTTAAAAATATTATTTTAATATTTCAGTGATTCTTGTTGAGTATTTTTAATAAATTCTGGATAAAGTAATTCTTAAAAATTTTTTAAAGTCTTTTAGAATATTATTTTATTTTTATTGTTTTGTATTAATTTTTAAAATTATTTATCTAATAAATAAAATTTATTTAATTAAGTTAATTCTTTTTTATCTTTTAATATATTATATTGATAATGAAGATTTTAATTTGGGGATTGGGGATTGGGGATT
>Ga0256407_10009923_pt1 | contig 13493 bp, 6 predicted proteins | sample RumenRJG_04DNA_FD_193489 | JGI IMG/M metagenome (GOLD analysis project Ga0256407, IMG submission 193489) | Bovine rumen microbial communities from Lethbridge, Alberta, Canada - RJG_04 | ecosystem: Host-associated > Mammals > Digestive system > Stomach > Rumen | place: Canada: Alberta | collected... | reverse complement strand
TAACGGAAAGGTGATTTTTTTGTATAACAAACACCGCGCACCCGCATAGCGGGTGGTTTATATTTCGCACGCTTCGCGCGCTCAACTGGGTCACGACCCATAAAAAGAAGGGAGCTGGAAAAAATGATAATCTCATTTTTCCAGCTCCCTTTTATTAAGCGCGAGACGGGACTCGAACCCGCGACCCCAACCTTGGGAAGGTTATGCTCCACCAACTGAGCCACTCGCGCAGATATGTGAAAATAAAAACAGTACGTTCAGTGCTCGTAACAGCACTTTGGTTCAGTACTCGTAACAGTACTTTTCTACTAAGCTCGTGCGTAGCACTCGCTAAGGGAAAAGTACGTATCGCACTAAATTCGGCCTTCGGCTTTCGCCTTGGCCTCATTAAGTGCTCGTAACAGTGCCCAGAGCCGGAATCGAACCAGCGACACGCGGATTTTCAGTCCGCTGCTCTACCGACTGAGCTATCTGGGCTCACAACAATACAAATTTTATCGGACTGTTGTGTAAAAGTCAACAACTATCTACATGCGACTTTCGTGGCATGTGAAGTAGATAATCTGACGGTTTTTGGCCTGTTTTTTCAGGAGATTCATACCTGCTTCCACCTTCTCCTTATCCAGGTTCGTGAATGGATCGTCCAGTATGATTACAGGCTGCTCCTTACGATAGAGGACGTCTACCAGAGCCATTCTGGCTGCCAGTGAGGTGAGGTCCTTATAGCCTGCACTGAGGTAGGCATTGGTTCTTGTCTGTCCCTGGTGTACAAAACGAATCCCCAGGTCCATATCCAGCATGAATTCCTCTTCATTAAGGGCTGGTTCTTCTGTCTCTCCATAGAGTTCTGTGAGGTAAGTCTGCATCCCATTCTGCAGCGGCTTCATATAGCGTGACAGGAAGCGTTCTCTTGCCTTTTCCAGATAGTCTCTGGTGCGATTCAGCACATTCACTCTTTCCTTCAGGCGCCCTTCTTCCTCTTCCTCATCTGCTAAGTGATCACGTTCTTCCTCGTGGCTTACCAGACTCTCTGACAGGTTGCTGACCTCTTCCATATCGGTTTGGATGAAGCGGTTCATCTCTGCAATCTTATCGTCTAGTTCGGTCTGCTTATTCTGGAGTTCCTCTACAGATAGGCCTTCCTTAGGGAATTCTGGAGACCGGCGAATAGCTGCAATCTCCTGCTCTAACTCTTCTGTATTTTCTGTGAGACGTGTATAGCGGTCTATATTTTTTCGGATCTGATGCAGACGATCCTTCACTGTAATCTCTGTCTCTTCTTCACTCTCATCATAAGATGTGAGTATTGGGAAGCGATCCACATAGCTAGCCAGAGCCAGACGGGTCTCACTAATGTGCATCTCTAGTTCTGCTCGCTCCTCTCTACCGGATCGGATGCTCTGCTCTGTGGCAGCATCGTTTCTTAAGTTCTTCAGGAGTTCCTGCTCCTTCATATCGTGATAGAGATCTATGTCATAGCTTGTGGCATAGGGCTGGAGGGCCGTATAGAGAGATAACTGCAGTTCAGACAGTTCATCGAGAGCCCCTGTCGCTACACTCAGACTGTCCTGCTCACGCTTTTTCAGTAACAGGTACTGATCCACTAAGCGCTGTACTTCCTGCACACGGCCCATAAGAGACTCCTCCTTACCCGGATAGAGTTCTAGGAAGTTATGCTCTAATTCCGTGGAGTTCTCCAGCTGATCGTCAATCTCTCTAAGCTGCTCCTCGTACTCCTCTAAGCGGGTCATCACAGCCTCTGCCTTCTGGCGTTCCTTCTTCTTACTATTGGACGATAAGAGGATGCTCATGAAAAAGCAGAAGGCGCCAATTCCCAGGAAGATATATCCTGCCAAGCGGCTTCCTTCCGATCCCAGCATGGTGATAAATGTAAACCCACCCAAGAGGAAGACAATCCCCAAGACAATGGCAAGCAGTCGGTTTCCCTTGCCTCCCATATTCTCCTTGGCCTGCTTCTCCTGCTGGCTTTCGTCCTTACGACGGCGCTCCTCGATGACCTTTCTCTGGCCGATTAACTGCTGTCTCTCCTGGTCTCTAGACTGGAGGGCCTTCATCTCCTCCCTTGTAGGGATACCAGGCTTGAAGTAGTCACGAAGCTGAGAGAGCTTCCTCTTATCCTCTTCACTCATAGAGGCAGACTGGGCCTGCATACGGAGTTCCTTCAGGCGATCCGCCTGCTCCTGGTAATTGTTCAGTTCTTCCTCTGTTGGGATTCCGTCCTGGAAGAGTTCTGCCAGACGATCTCTCTCTTCCTGGCTTGGAAGCTTTTGCAGACGATCCTCTAGAGAGGCCTTATCCACACGAAGCTGGGCTTCCTCTTCCTCCGCCAATTTCTGCTCATCCTCTGATGGAAATCCCTTAGCGAAGTAGTCATCTAATTCGGATAGGATATCTCTGTTCTTCTCTAAGAGGGATAGCTTCTCACGATAAGCACCAAGAGACTGCTCCTGCTTGCTTCGCTCTGCGATTTCCTTAGACAGGGTCTCCTTCTCTCCCTGGAGCTTGGACAGTTCCCCTTCTCTCTGGGTTAACTGCGCCTTCTTCTGCTCATAGGCATCTGTAATGGAAGGAATCTCCTCTACGATTGCTCTGGACTTACGGATATCCTCACGGATGGCAACTAATTTACCCGGATTCACCTTCGAGGATCTGGTGTATTCCTTCTTCGCATCATCAAGTCTCTGGATAGCTGCCTCGAAGGAATTGATGTCATCTCTCGCTGCTGCAAGATCTCCCATCTTGGCATTGAGACTATCTGTCATAGAGGTCTCTGCTGTAGCCTGTGGCACGAAGATACTCTTCTCAAAGGAATCTCTATCCACCCCGAAGAGTTCTGTTCCAATCTCTTCGGAATAAACGCTGGACTCCTTGCCTGTAGCGCAATCGATCAAGCGATAGGTATCCTCTGAGTCCTTTTTACCGAAGGTTCTCTCAATCCGAAACTGGCCTTCCTTATTGGTAAATGTAAGGCTTCCTCCACAGATGCCTCCATCCCATGGCATATAGTGCTCTCGCTCTGTCAGATCCTTTTTTCTCGGACTGTACTCCATGCCATAAAACATAGCCTTAAGGAATACTGCAAAGCTGGTTTTCCCCCAGCCATTCTCTTCTAGAATCTGATTCAGTCCATCTTCGAAGGTAAAGTCCACATCCTTTAGTCCACCGAAGCCTGTGATATAGCATGCATTGATAATCATTCTTCGATGTCCTCCCCCATGATGGCACGCATGCCAGTTTCAATAATCAGAGCTCTCTCCTCCTCTGGGAGATCCTCTCCCTCCAGGAGGCGGACAAACTCACCCTTCAGGGAGCGGTCCTCTCTGTAGCTCTCATAATCAATCTTAACAGAGGTTTTATCCTTCACCTTCACATAGTAGAAGCGGTCCAGGAAGGTTCTACGGATACGTCCCAGGTCCAAATCGAGATCCATATGGATCTTACCATTCAAGACGATTTTCACCAGATCATCACTTGGGATTGAGCGTAGATTTTCATTTACAGCTTCAATAACATCAGGCATAGACATCTCTACATTCAATTCTACATTAACCTCATGGAGAGTTCTCCTTGCAAATGGGATGAATTCCGAAGTGATCTGTCCATCTGTCACATCTAAAAGCACGAAGCCCTTCTTACCACATTCATCGAAACCACGGCCCTCTAAGCAGCCACTATAGGCCCAGACTCCCCGGTCATCTAAGCGACCTTCCTTATAGGAATGCACATGGCCCAGTGCCAGATAGTCGATATTCTTACCACGGAATTCGCTTCGATTGATAATCTCGGCACGATCGGGTCCATCACTTTCCATCTCCTGGCCGTGAAGGGTGACGATATTACATCTGGCCTGATCCAGCACCAGATTATTGGCTAAGAGTCTTGCATTATCACAGCTGATCTCACGTCCTGTGATTACCACATCTCCATAGTCATAAGAGACCCACTCGTCCTCTCGAAAGCTCTTCAGATTGCTTGGGATATTGCTTGGCTTCTCATCGATTAGGAAGTCAGAATCGTCATGATTGCCTCTTAGGTATAAGAAGTCAATGCCCGGATGACGACGGACCTGTTCTAGGACGCGCTTCCGGACGGACTTACGATTATGCTTTTTATCGAAGAAATCTCCAGCGATCAGGATGACACGGACACGATTAGCATCCGCATACTCCACCATACGCTCGTAGGTCTCTAATAGTTCTTCTCTTCGCTCCCTAGCCTTTTCAATTGGCAGGTTACTTTCCATCTTTGAGTCCAGATGTAAATCTGCAACATGGATAATCTTCAAGTAAAACCTCTTCTTCTTTCCTGGCTGTCTCTTCCCCGCCTGCAGTAACCCCTTACTGCTTCATGCGATGGAAGGCATCCATTCCTTCCCCGTTTACACGTTGAAGCTCTGCCTCAAATTCCCTTGAGGAGATTCGTCTCGCACCCTCGCCCGCAACAATCATCTGCTCTGCCCCGTCCGATGTAACCACAGCGATATCCGCTGTCTCCCGGTGTGCAATCACGTGGGTTGCCCGTTCGATATAGGCATCCGCCGTCTGTGCTTCCCTGGTATAGACCACATAGACCTCGCCCCACTTCATAGTGGAGCCCGTATTCCCCTTCACTTTATATGCATCAAAGACCACGATACATTCGCAGTCTAAATATCCCTGGTAGTTGGCCAGCAGGTCTAAGAGTCTACCCCTCGCCGCATCGAAGCCGGCCTCCTGAGATAGGTGATAGAGCTCTGGCATCTGATAGATGACATTATAGCCATCCACAAGGATATATCGTTTCCTCTTTGCCTGAGCCGGATTCCGCTTTTCTCTACGCTGCACCTCCTTAGGATGTGCAGCGAGATAGGAGGCCTTCGCCTCTTCTACAGTCTCCTCTGGCTCCTTCTCTGATTCAATCACATAGGACTGGCCTAAATCTTTTCTCTCTATTTTACCATAGGTTCTCTCAAAAATCTCCTGTAAGTCTGATTCCAGTCCACCGTATCCGTCATAGGAGTTTCCATCAGAGCCCTTATTTTCAGCATTTTCGCTCCACCAACTGCTGCCGCAGATTAATCGTCCCTCCTGATCTCTTTGGGGTTGGTTTACATTTCCCATCTCATTAGAAATGTAGACCGACCGGTCATATCCATAACCAGCCTCAGGATGCCGTCCATCTAAGTCTGGATCTAGAGGAGCCATCTCCTGGTGCACATAGATGGATTGGTATGGATTCTTAGGATCCGTACGGAAGTTGTAATCGCTTCTGGCTAGAACCTCATCTTCGTTGTGACAAGGATGATAGCCGCCTGGCTCCAGGCTTAGCTGGCCTAGGCCCCCTGTATAGGAGGTGACTTTGGCCTGATAGCCTGCAATCTCCGATACAGGAACCAGTCCCTCTAATAGTACACCGTCTGCTGTCTGAAGCGGCGGTTCAATGCTTCCATGCATATTGGTAAGGTCTGTCATGGCTCTACCCATCTTATCATTCGGCACCGACAGACGAATGTGATAGTAAGGCTCTAGGATACGGCACATGCCATGGAGCTGGGCATCCCGAACTGCCAGATTGGTGGCCTTTCTAAAGTCTCCACCCTCGGTATGCTTGGTATGGCTCTTCCCATGGGTCAGAACGAAGCGTACATCCGTCAGAGGCTCATTTAAGAGCACACCTGTATGACGGCCATTCATAAGAGTTCGTAGGATCTGTCTCTGGTAGTTTTCATCCAGCTCATCCGTAGGACACTCACTGATTGCAGAGATACCCGATCCTGCTGGCAGTGGCTCTATCCGGATCCACACATCTGCGAAGTGACGCAGGGGCTCGAAGTGACCATGGCCCTCCACTGGCATCTCTAGTGTCTCTCGGTAGGTGACACTGGTTTCTATAAAGTTCGCTGGCACATCGAATCTGCTCTTTAGGGTCTGAATCAGGACTTCCTTCTGGATCTCTCCCATGAGACGAACCTGGATTCGGTCCTTCTTCTGGTCCCAGGTCACATCTAAGAGAGGATCCTCTTCCTCTAATTCTCTCAGGGCCACTAGGAGGGTATGGCTACTCACTGCTCCCTCTGGGATGGCTTCATAGCGAAAGACCGGTTCTAATTCTCTACTGGATAGATCTCCTTGGATTCCATAGCCTCTTCCTGGCAGGGATCCATCGATACCTGTGACTGCCACAAGAGAGCCGGGGCCAGCCTCTGGCAGGACATCATAATTTTCTCCACGGTAGACACGAATCTCTGTGACCTTACAGGTCTTCTCCTCATCTACCTGGATCTCCATACGATTCTTCATGCTGCCGCCTGTGATCTTTAGAAATGTAAGGCGATTCCTCTTATTGTCTCGATCCACCTTATAGCACAGTGCACCGAAGTCCTCTGGATAGGTCTTCTCTGGTAGATAGTCCTCTAGAATCGATAAGAGTTCCTCTGTACCCTCTCCAAGTCTTGCAGAGCCAGCAATTACCGGGAAGAGCTTCTCCTCCTGGATCAGTCTCTGGATATCTCTACTGGTGATCTCTCCAGTGTCTAGATAGGTCTCCATCAGCTCCTCATCTAGGGATACGATATCCTCTACTACATCCTCTGACAAGTGGACCCTTCGGCCGCTACTTCCTTCCCTTGAATTGTCCTCACTCTCTGTGACAGACAGATCAACTGCCCCGCCAGTGTAGAAGGGAATCGCCCCATCTGACAGCTGGGTTTTCATTTCTCCTAGGAGCTCCTCTAATGGGCGAACTGCGATATCCATCTTATTCAAGAAGATAAAGGTCGGGACATGGTTCTTCCGAAGGAGATCCCATAGTGTCCGGGTGTGGCTCTGGATGCCGTCTAGACCGCTGACCACCAGGATGGCGGCATCTAGTACCGCAAGGGTACGCTCTGTCTCTCCTGAGAAATCCACGTGACCTGGGGTATCTAACAGTGTTAGGTGCATCCTATCTGTCTGGATATCTGCCTCTGCAGAATAGATGGTGATGCCACGGGCGGCTTCCATGGGATCCGAATCCATAACGGTATCCTTCCCGTCTACAGAACCCTTCTGTCGAATCGCACCAGTTTTATATAATAATTCCTCTGACAATGTCGTCTTACCAGCGTCTACATGTGCCAGGATTCCAAGTATTCCCTTCTTCATAAAAAAATCCTCTCCGTAATACATTTATTGTACTACGAAGAGGATTTGTTACGCATCCGAATTCCTTACAATTTTTGGATTCTTATGGAATTATTTCAGCTTCCAGATCTCCTTATTGTACTGGTCGATGGTTCGATCAGAAGAGAAGTATCCCGCCTTAGCGATATTGATTAATGCCTTACGGTTCCATGCCTTTCTGTCTGCATAGTCTACATAGACCTGATCCTTGGTCTTGATGTAGTCCTTAATGTCCAGAAGGGTCATGAACCAGTCCTTAGAGATCAGCTCATGATGGAGGCGCTCTAGGTTCTCCTTCTTACCAATCGCCATCAGTTCATCACCAACAATGAAGTTAACCAGTTCAGCGATAGACTCATCTGCCATGAAGGTTGCTGGATGATAGCCTGCTTCTGCATAGAGCTTAACTACTGTGTCTGCGTCTTCACCGAAGATGTAGATATTCTCATCACCAACCAGCTGATGGATCTCTACATTGGCACCATCCTCTGTTCCCAGAGTAACTGCACCATTCAGCATGAATTTCATGTTACTTGTGCCGGATGCTTCCTTAGAAGCCAGGGAGATCTGCTCAGAGATCTCTGCTGCTGGGATGATCTTACCAGCGTAGGTTACATTATAGTTCTCAGCCATAACCACTCTGAAGTATGGTGCTACCTCAGGATCATTTGCTGTGAGTTCCTGCAGGCAGAGGATTAAGTGGATAATATCCTTTGCGATGATGTAAGCAGGTGCTGCCTTGGCTCCGAAAATCATGGTGATTGGAGTCTCTGGCTTCTTGCCAGACTTGATCTCTAAGTACTTATGGATTGCATACAGGCAGTTCATCTGCTGACGCTTATACTCATGGAGTCTCTTTACCTGTACATCGAAGATGGAGTTTGGATCGATGTCCACATCCTGCATCTTCTTAAAGTAGTCAGCTAATACCTTCTTATTATCTGCCTTAATCTCACCTAAGCGGTTGAGGACAGCTTCATCATCTACGAAGGCCATCAGCTTCTCTAATTCCATGGCATCCTTCTTGAAGCCAGGTCCAATCAGGCTCTCGATGAACTTTGTAAGCTCTGGATTACAATGAACTAACCAGCGACGGAAGGTGATACCATTGGTCTTATTATTGAATTTCTCAGGATAGAGCTCATAGAAGTTATGAAGCTCTGTATCTTTCAGGATATCAGTATGAAGCTTTGCTACACCATTTACGCTATGACCATAGTGGATATCCATATGTGCCATATGAACGCGGTTTTCCTTATCGATGATATAGGTAGACTCATCCTTCACAGTCTCTCTCAGGCGGTTATCCAACTCACGGATAATTGGAAGGAGATGTGGTACTACAGCCTCCATATAGTTCATAGGCCAGGTCTCAAGTGCCTCTGCTAAGATTGTATGATTGGTGTAAGCGCAGGTCTTCGTCACTACATCGATTGCTTCATTCATGGTGAAGCCTTCATTCTGCAGGAGGCGGATCAGCTCAGGGATAACCATGGATGGATGGGTATCATTGATCTGGATAGCTACATGCTGATCTAACTTATGGAGATCATAACCTTTGTCCTTAGCTTCCTTCAGGATCAGCTGTGCTGCATTACTTACCATGAAGTACTGCTGGTAGATACGGAGGAGACGACCATTGTCATCACTATCATCTGGATAGAGGAAGAGGGTCATATTCTTCTCGATGTCTGTCTTATCGAAGTCGATGGTGTCATCTCCAACTATGCTATCATCAACAGAGTCTAGATCGAAGAGATGGAGACGATTCTTGGTTCCAGTTTCGTAGCCTGGTACATCGATATCATAGAGAGTAGATGTCACAGTGAATCTACGGAAAGGTACCTGGAAGTGGATGTCTTCACGCTTATTCAACCAGCTCTCCTTGGTGATCCAAGGGTTCTTCACTTCCTGCTGCAGATTATCCTTGAACTTCTGCTTAAAGAGGCCATAGTGATAGTTTAAGCCCACACCATCTCCAGGGAGATTCAGGCTTGCGATAGAGTCCAAAAAGCATGCTGCCAAACGGCCTAGGCCACCATTACCAAGGGATGGCTCTGGCTCGATCTCTTCCACATCAGCAATTTCCTTATCATGCTTCTTTAAGACCTCATTGATCTCATCATAGAGACCCAGGTTAATCAGGTTATTGGACAGTAATTTTCCAATCAGAAACTCTGCAGAGATGTAGTAGAGCTTCTTGTCCCCAGGTACATCTGGCTTGTTCGCCATCTCTTCCTTGGTGATTGTCATCAGTGCGTCAAACAGTTCCTCATTACTACAATTGTCTAAGTCATGACCATACTGCTTTGTAAGGAATTCGTTGATTCTCTTTTCCATAATGGAATTTCCTCCTTGTGCTGCCCTCTGTACGCGCCATTGACAGCTGATACTTTTTCATTTCCTAATTTCGTTTCTATTTATCTTCGATCTCCCGAGATCCCCATCCCGAGATGTTTCTTTTTGGTTTGATTCCTACGATAAATGTAGACCACGCTCTTCTTTCCAGGCTTCGATTCGGTTTATATTTCTCGTACAGAATCCTGTTCTAAAAGCTCTGCATCGTAGGTCAGCTGCTCTGTTGCTGCATCCTTACTATCAATCTGCTTCATGAGAAGATCGATTGCTGACTTGGCCAGCTTCTCCTTCGGCTGCTGTACTGTAGTCAGGGCTGGATTCATGAATTCTGTCATCTCAAGTCCATCGAATCCGATCACGGAATAGTCGTCTGGAATGGACTTACCAGCCTCTGTGATGGCCTTATAGGCACCGAATGCAGACAGATCTGCGATGACATAGAGTGCTGTGAAGTCTACGCCATCTGCTAAGAGCTGCTTTGTTGCTTCATATCCAGAACGAATGGTGAAGTCTGGGATATTATCTGGCATATGGCGAATCAGTTCTGGATCCACTGTGATGCCATTATCCTCTAAGGCCCGGATATACCCCTTGGTTCGTAATTCACCAACTGCAGAGTCTGATTGCCGTCCTGTGATGATAGCGATTCTCTTATGACCCTTCTTACAGAGATAATCCACTGCCTTATAGCTCTCTCTGATATCATCGATGGCTACTGTGGAGCATGTGGCTACTTTCTCACCAGCATTTAAGGCAACGGTGCAGAAGACATATGGGATATTCAGATCTCTCAGGCGGATCTCTGGATTCTTTAAGAAACCTCCCATGAAGATAATGCCCTTCAGTCTCTTTTCCTTAGCTAACTGCATAGCCTCATCCACACCATCCTGACGGTCACTTAATTCATTCATGATGAATTCGTAACCACGCTTATGAAGTTCCTCTTCAAAAACTGGATACATACTCTGGAAAAACAGGTTTCCAACACCCTTGATGAGAAGTCCAATGGTATTGGACTCTGTCAGCTTCAGGTTTCTCGCTGATGAATTTGGAACAAAGTGAAATTCCTCTACCACACGAAGGATACGTTCTCTCGTCTTGGCATTGATGCCAGCGTCATTATTAATGGCTCTAGATACCGTACTGGTACTTACTTTACAGATCTTCGCTATATCCTTGATGGTTAAGGTCTCCATTGTGTTTCTCTTTCTGCTTTTCGAATAATTTTCGATTTTGGGACGTTACCGGTAACGGTACCGCCCTTATTTTACAAGGGTTGTAGTTTTTAGTCCAACCGTAGATTAGCATCTTTTGGAAACGTTTTCAATACCTCTTTTCCCATTTCTTTTACATTTTGGTAATCTTGCTAGAATTTCCTTTTTCTTTTTCATGCAAGTTAACGAGGGAAATCTTTTGTATCTTTACTTTCTCCCTTGTTTCGTTTTTTCTTTCACCTTCTTTCCTTCCTGTTTTCCTTTACTTTTCTTAGCTTTCAAGGTAAAATATTAACTGTAGTAAGAAGAAGCATTCGTATTCTTTCATAGGTTTTTAGGCAACCTATTTCTATGTTGAATGAACGAGAGCCGATTATATATCTAACTTTGGTGGATATATAACCGGCTCTTTTTTTAGGTCATTTCTCATAACAAATACGAATCATTAGTCAAGACTCGCTCGCGAGTCTTGCGCGCCGGATTCGGGTCTGCTTCAGCAGACAAATTCCTGTCCGAATCCGTGCGCATCCTCGCGGAGCGTTTAACTCAGTCGGAGCTTGTACTCCGACTGAGTTAAAACGAAATAGAGAAGAAAGAAGGTACTATTATGAATGTCATTCGGAGACAATTTACGAAACTCCGTATGCGAGACTTTCTCATTATTCTACTAGGAACCACGCTGATCTCCATTGATGTCAAATATGTCTTGGATCCTGCAGGCTTGGTTACAGGTGGTGTCAGTGGTCTCGCTATTGTCATCAAGTTCCTAACTAGCGGAATTGTAGACGGAGGGATTCCTCTTTGGGTATCCAATGTCCTTCTGAATGTCCCGATCTTCCTCTTTGCCATCTATGCGGAGGGATTTCGAAGTATCATCCGGACAGGCATCTCCTTCGTGATTATGTCAATTGAACTGGCAGTGATGCCAAATCTCCCGCTCCTGACGGATGACCTCTTACTGACTTCCGTCTATGGAGGTATATTATTTGGACTAGGAACAGGAATTATCCTAACTGCCAGATCCACCAGTGGAGGAACCGACTTACTCAGTAAGGCCATTCACTCCAAGCTTCGTTTCATCAGCATGGGACGTTTGATCCAGATTTTAGATGGCGCAGTTGTCATTGTTGGTGCGGTTACGTTCTCTGTAGAGCATACACTGTTCGCTATCATCTCGGTTTACATTTCTGGAAAACTCACCGACGTCATCGTGGACGCAGGTAAGCGGGCTAAGATGTGTCTCATTATCTCTGATCAGAATGAGAAAATTGCCCAGACGATTATGAAGGAACTGGACCGGGGTGTCACAGGGCTGAAGGGTAAGGGGATGGATACCGGTAACAGTAAGGTCATCCTGCTCTGCATCTGTTCCAAACATGATATCCCTGATATTAAGGATATCGTCCGCTCCTATGATAAGAGAGCATTTTTCATTATCAATAACGTCAGTGAGGCTATGGGCGAGGGCTTCGTAGAGCACTGGAAATAAGTATGTATAAGAAAAAGGCGACCGCCGAATCCCCATCAGGAGTTCAGCGATCGCCTTATTATTTTGTATTCTTATTGAAGAGGGGCTAATTACTTAGCAGTCTTAGTCTTCTCAGCATACATGAAGTACTTGTTACCGTTCGTAGTTGCATATACACCAGTAACGTTAGACTTCATCATGTAGACATCATTGTAGAAGAAGATAGGAATTGCTGCATATGTATCCATCAGCATCTTCTCACCCTTTACAAGGAGCTCAGAACGCTTAGCGTTGTCTGTCTCGGTACGAGCATCTGCAAGAAGCTTATCGTAATCAGCCCAGTTCTGTGGAGCTGCTGCTGTAGGGTTCTTACCAAGCTGCATATCGTTGTTACCACCATCGGTAAGGAAGATCTCTAACATGTTAGAAGGATCATCGTAATCTGCGATCCATCCTTCACGGCACATTGTGAAGTTACCCTGCTGACGGTCAGCGATGAATACCTTCCAGTCCTCAGTCTTAACTGTAAGCTCGATACCAATCTTAGCCAGATCTTCCTTCAGAAGAGCTGCCATCTTCTCGTTAGAGTCACCAGAGTTGGTCAGGTACTCGAAAGAGATTGCCTTAGAAGGCTTATACGTACCATCATCCTGCTTCGTGAACTTGTCACCAGTTGCAGACTCTAACAGCTTAACAGCCTTCTTCAGGTTGTCCTCACCGGTCTTCTCTGCGTCATAGTACTTCTGGCTCCAATGCTTGCCGTTACCATCCTGCATAGCAGAAGGAACGAAGGATGCAGCTGGCTCCTGGCCATTCAGACCAATTGTATCAACAGCGAACTGACGATCGATTACCAGGGATACAGCCTTACGGAAGTCTGCAGCCTGCTCAGGTGTCATGCCATCGAAGACTGGAGAGTTAACATTGAAACCAACATAGTTTGTTCCAAGCTGATCAACCTTGTAGTAGTCAGAGAAATCCTTAACGTTAGGAACTTCATCAGTAGATATAGTATCGATGAAGTCAAGGTCACCAGAATTGTATGCTGCGAAAGTAGTAGTATCCTCAGCAGAAAGCATGAAGTTTAACTTCTTGATCTTAACCTTGTCTGCATCATAGAAGTTAGGGTTCTTCGTATATTCCATAGACTGATCGTGCTTCCAAGCGGTACATGTGTATGCACCGTTAGATACGAAGCCAGCTTCCTGAGCCCATGCTCCAGGGTTAGTTCCGTCTGGGTCTGCAGCTTCAACAGCCTTCTGTGGAACTGGATCGAATACAGGGAATGCCATT
>Ga0256407_10009922_pt1 | contig 13494 bp, 12 predicted proteins | sample RumenRJG_04DNA_FD_193489 | JGI IMG/M metagenome (GOLD analysis project Ga0256407, IMG submission 193489) | Bovine rumen microbial communities from Lethbridge, Alberta, Canada - RJG_04 | ecosystem: Host-associated > Mammals > Digestive system > Stomach > Rumen | place: Canada: Alberta... | reverse complement strand
CAGGAGCGTTTTTGCCTGCTCGGCGGACGCCTTTGCCTGTGTCAGCTCGTTCATGCGGTTCGCGTAATCCGGAGAGGAGATCTGTTCCTCGATCTTCCGGATCTCAGACAGGTTTGCCGCATAGTTTTTTGCGGCATCCGGGACGATGCGGGACTCGAAGGACTTTTTCTGGTCCTTCAGGTAGGCGCTGGCTTTGGTGATGTTCAGCGCCACATTGCCGGTAGTGTTCATGTTGGCAATGTAGTTCTTCAGTTCATTCACCATTTCACTGTCCGTCGCGCTCTTCAGCTGACTGATGCTGACGGTGTTCCGGTAGGCGGTCTCGCTGAGACCGTTGAGCAGCCCTTTCAGGAAGGGTTCCGGATCGGTGATGGTGATTCCGGAGGTCTCGTCCACGATGGTCAGGTCCTTCGGATTCCGGGCGAAGTTCCGCTCGATACGGTAGATATGTCCCCGGTTCTCGAGACGTATGATCCCGCCGTATGCGCCGTCCCCGAACCAGGGTTCATAGCGCGCGTAGAAGTCATTCCGGGCGGCGCGCCCGCGGGCGCGCTCCATGCCGTAGAACATGGCGCGGAGAAATGCGTGCAGCGTGGATTTTCCGGCCTCGTTTCCGCCGTAGAGAATGTTCATTCCGTCGGCAAACTCGATCTTCCGGTCGTGGAATTTACCGAAGCCTCGGATGGTCAGGTCTTTCAGGATCATTTCTTCCCGCTCCTTTCATCCGTGGTGCGCAGCAGGGCATTGACCCCGTAGTAGAGCGCTTTCCGGTCCAGACGGCTCATTCCCGGCTTGTCCAGCTCCTGTACGAAGAACCCGATCATATCGGAGGGATGCTCCGCGAACAGCTTCGGGAAATTGTACTGCGGCTCCGATTCGTCCTGGATCTCCGCGATGCGGAAGCGGCTCTTCAGGACATCAAGATCGAATTCGATGTCCGGATCCCGCATGCCGCGGATCCGGAGGCGGTAGATGTTGTCGGTCCCGCGCTTCGTGATCTCGTCGCCGATGGTCATCAGGAGCTCCGTGTTTGTGGAACCGGTGGTCACATTGACCGCAAGCGGAACATACTGGAGCTTTGCCACCGGGACAAATTCCAGACGGATCACCTGGCGGGTGACGTCGTTGATCTCGCCTTTGTAATAGCCGTGGGGGCCGGACTCGGTGACGTCCAGGGGTTCCGGAGATCCGCAGAAGGCGGCCTTTCCGGGGACCAGGACCTTCGGGCGGTGGATATGCCCGAGGGCGCAGTAGGAGAAGCCGGATTCAGTCAGTTCATTCACGTCCAGAGGAAGATGCTTCGGATCTCCGCCATGGCACAGGAGGATGTGGATCAGACCGTCCTCCGGGACCCGGACGCCTGCGAGCAGGGGCTCGGTGATCTCCCGGGCATGGTAGGAAAAACCGTACACTTCCGTGTTCAGTTCCTTCAGGCGGACCGAAGTGAGGGATTCGCTGGTCAGATAGCTGACGTTTCCGGGCCACGGGAAGGAGAGGACTGCGGAGCTTTCGCGGATGCGGTCGTGATTTCCTGCAATGATGACCACGCGGGTCTCCGGGATCGTGGAAAAGAGGTAGCTGACCTCTTTCAGTTCCCTGACCAGGGGCTGGCGGTGGAACAGGTCTCCGGCAATCAGCAGGAGATCCGTCCCGTCCGCTTTCGCGTCCTTCACGACAGTGGAAAGGGCGTCCTTCACTGCCTGGGCGCGTTCACGACTCCAGGGCTTGTCCGAATCCGGATTCATACCGTAGTGGAAATCTCCGGTGTGGATAAACTTCATACGTTCCTCCGGTGTGAGAAAAGGGTGCGGGATATATTTGAAAAGACATCCGGGCTGCGGATCCGGGAGGGATCTGCAGCCCGGAGACTCCGATGAGTTTACAGTTCGCAGTTTCCGACAGTGCGCGGGAAGGGCAGCACGTCGCGGATGTTTCCGATGCCGGTGAGGTACATGACGCAGCGCTCGAAGCCCAGGCCGAAGCCGGCATGGCGGGTGGAGCCGTACTTCCGGAGATCCAGATAGAAGTCGTAGGTTGCCTCGTTCATGCCCAGCTCGCGGATGCGGGAGAGGAGCTTGTCGTAGTCGTCCTCACGCTGGCTGCCGCCGATGATCTCGCCGATGCCGGGGACCAGGCAGTCCATGGCTGCGACGGTCTTTCCGTCCGGGTTCAGCTTCATGTAGAAAGCCTTGATGTCCTTCGGGTAATCGGTGACGAAGATCGGGCGCTTGAAGACTTCCTCTGTCAGATAGCGCTCGTGCTCGGTCTGCAGGTCGCAGCCCCAGCTGACCTTGTAGTCAAATTTGTCGTTATGCTTTTCCAGGATCTCCACTGCCTCGGTGTAGGTGACGCGGCCGAAGTCGGAGTTCAGGACGTGGTTCAGGCGGTCCAGGAGACCTTTGTCCACGAAAGTGTTGAAGAAGTTCATCTCCGGGCCGGCGTTCTCAAGGACATAGCGGATGATGTACTTCAGCATGCCTTCGGCAAGCTCCATGTCGTCCTCGAGGTCCGCGAAGGCGATCTCCGGCTCGATCATCCAGAATTCCGCCGCATGGCGGGTGGTGTTGGAATTCTCGGCGCGGAAGGTCGGGCCGAAGGTGTAGATGTTGCGGAAGGCCTGTGCGAAAGTCTCGCCGTTCAGCTGTCCGCTGACAGTGAGATTCGTCTCCTTGCCGAAGAAATCCTGGCTGAAGTCGACATCGCCCGCTTCGGTCTTCGGGACATTGGCGAGATCGAAGGTGGTGACGTGGAACATCTCGCCGGCGCCCTCAGCGTCGCTGGAAGTGATGAGCGGGGTGTGGACATAGACAAAGCCGCGCTCCTGGAAGTACTGATGGATCGCGTAGGCGATCAGGGAGCGGACACGGAATGCTGCCTGGAACATGTTGGTGCGGGGGCGGAGATGCGTGATGGTGCGCAGATACTCCATGGTGTGGCGCTTTTTCTGAAGCGGGTAATCGGAAGCGCTGGGGCCCTCGATGGAGATCTCGGATGCCTGGATCTCGAAAGGCTGCTTTGCCTGGGGCGTAGCGACCAGTGTGCCGCGGATCACCAGGGCTGCGCCGACCTGGACTTTCGCGATCTCGGAGAAGTTCGGCATGTCGTCGTGGTAGACGACCTGCAGCTGGTCAAAGTAAGTTCCGTCGCTGATCATCAGGAAGCCGAAGGCCTTGGAGTCACGGTTTGAACGGACCCAGCCGCCGATGGAGATCTCTTTGCCGATGTAGCTTTCCCTGTCTTTCCAGATTTCCCGGATGGTTGTCAGTTTCATAGATTTTTCCCTCTCTGTCCAAAAGATATGTGCAGACCTCCGCCGGCGCCGTATCTTCGGAAAGCCGCGGCAGAAGCATACAATCTTTAATATTTTACCTTATTTAAAGGGAAATTAGAAGTAGAAACACGCAGAAGCATTTATGCCGAAAAAGTGCAGGAAAAAAGTGATGAGGCATTCAAAAATGCCGAAATTCTTCGTATAATCGCCATTGCTTTTGTTCACTTTGGAAAAATGTGTGTTATACTAAATTGTGTCCCCCTGAGTTATGATCTGGGGAGAGGGAATCTATTTTTCTAACTGCGAGGTGATGATATCGTGATTAAAAAAGAAATGATTGCCATGCTTCTTGCAGGAGGTCAGGGCAGCCGTCTTGGTGTCCTGACGCAGAAAGTCGCCAAGCCTGCAGTATCTTTCGGCGGAAAGTACCGTATTATCGACTTCCCGCTCAGCAACTGCATCAACTCCGGTGTTGACACCGTGGGTGTTCTGACGCAGTATCAGCCGCTGCGTCTGAACGCGCACATCGGTATCGGAATTCCGTGGGATCTGGACCGCAACGTGGGCGGCGTTTCCCTGCTGGCTCCTTATGAGAGCGTCAGCGGAAGCGACTGGTACAGCGGCACTGCCAACGCGATCTTCCAGAACCTGGAATTCATCGATACCTACAACCCGGACTATGTGCTGATCCTTTCGGGCGACCACATTTACAAGATGGATTATGAAGTCATGCTGGACTACCACAAGGCCAACAAGGCGGACGTGACCATCGCAGTTATGCCTGTCCCGATGGAGGAGGCGAGCCGTTTCGGTATCATGATCACTGATGATACCAACCGGATCACCGACTTCGAGGAAAAGCCGAAGGTCCCGAGAAGCAACCTGGCTTCCATGGGTATCTACATCTTCTCCTGGAAAGTCCTCAGAGACGCGCTTGTCACCCTGAAGGATGTTCCGGAGTGCGACTTCGGTAAGCACGTTATTCCGTGGTGCCGTGACGGCGGCAAGCGGCTGTTTGCTTACGAGTTCAACGGCTACTGGAAGGATGTCGGAACCCTTTCTTCCTACTGGGAAGCCAACATGGAGCTCATTGACATCATTCCGGAATTCAATCTTTACGAGGAATACTGGAAGATCTTCACGAAGAGCGATATCATTCCGCCGCAGTACATTTCCGATCATTCCCACATCGAGAAGAGCATTATCGGTGAGGGAACCGAGATCTACGGAACGGTCATCAATTCCGTGATCGGTGCCGGCGTCACCATCGAGGACGGCGCGGAGGTCCGTGATTCCATCATCATGAAGGGAACCACCATCGGCGCGGGAACCAAGATCACCAAGGCGATCGTGGCCGAGGATGTCTGCATCGGCGCAAACTGCGAGCTGGGCGTCGGCGAGTTCAAGCCCAGCACCTACGATGCGAGAGTCTACAATGCGGATCTGGTCACCATCGGTGAGCGGACCACCATTCCGGCCGGTGTGAAGGTTGGTAAGAACACGGCGATCTGGGGCGAGACCACGGCAGAGGATTATCCGAATGGTCTGCTTGACAGCGGAGATGCGATTGTAAAGGCAGGTGGTGTGAAATGAGAGCAGTCGGAATTGTTCTTGCAGGCGGTAATTCCAAGCGTATGAGAGAGCTCTCCAACAAGAGAGCCATTGCGGCAATGCCTATTGCCGGAAGCTATCGCAGTATTGATTTTGCGCTGAGCAACATGACAAATTCCAAGATCCAGAAGGTCGCGGTCTTCACACAGTACAACTCCCGTTCCCTGAATGAGCACCTGAGTTCCTCCAAGTGGTGGGATTTCGGCAGAAAGCAGGGCGGAATGTACGTGTTCACGCCGACCATCACCGCGCAGTCCAACGACTGGTACCGCGGTACGGCCGATGCGATCTACCAGAACCTTGATTTCCTGAAGTCCTCTCACGAGCCGTATGTGGTCATCGCATCAGGCGACGGCATCTACAAGCTGGACTACAACAAGGTCCTGGAATACCACATTGAGAAAAAAGCAGATATCACCGTTGTCTGCAGAGATGCAGCAGAGGGTGAGGATGTGACCCGCTTCGGCGTCGTGGAGCTGAACGACGACGGAAGGATCACCCAGTTTGACGAAAAGCCCATGGTGGCAGAGTCCAGCGTCTATTCCTGCGGCATCTACGTGGTCCGCAGACGCCAGCTGATCGAGCTCATCGAGAGATGCGCGGCGGAAGACCGCTATGACTTTGTCCGTGATGTTCTTGTGCGCTACAAGAACCTGAAGAGAATCTATGCGTACAAGATGGATGGTTACTGGAGCAACATTGCAAGCGTTGACTCTTATTATCAGACCAACATGGACTTCCTGAAGCCTGAAATCCGCAAGTATTTCTTCCGCGATTATCCGGAGATTTATACCAAGATCGACGATCTTCCGCCGGCAAAGTATAACCCGGGTGCAAACGTGAAGAACTCCCTCGTATCCAGCGGATGCATCATCAACGGAACCGTCGAGGGGTCCGTTCTCTTCAAGAAAGTATATGTCGGCAACAACTGTGTCATCAAGAATTCCGTGGTCATGAACGATGTATATATTGGTGATAACACGGTGATTGAAAACTGCATCGTTGAGAGCCGTGATACTATTAAAGCCAATACCACACATATCGGCAAACCGGACGACGTGAAGATTGTGATCGAAAAGAACGAGAGATATACAATTTAAGATTCAGAGTATCGAATCGCCGCCCGCAGTTGTGCCAAAGGAGGCACCATGCAGATTACGGACGTACGGATCAGACGCATTGACAAAGAGGGTTCGATGAAGGCGGTAGTCTCCATCACTCTTGATAATGAGTTCGTGATTCACGATATTAAGGTAATTCAGGGCGAAAAAGGTCTGTTTATAGCGATGCCTAGCAGAATGGCGGCCGACGGCGAATACCGGGATATTGCGCATCCGATCAATTCCCGTACCAGAGAAATGATGCAGCGTATCATCCTGGAAAAGTATGAATCATTGGCAGCTTCTGATGAAGCCTGAATTAATTACAGCGGGGATTTTCCGGTCCCCGCTGTACGTTTTTTAATATGGTAAATTTTGACAGAATGGAACCCGCGGCCGATGACGGCACGCGGTACATTGTATTTGACCTGGAATGGAATCAGAGCGCGGAAGGAAAGGCCGGAGAGGTCAAAGAGCTTCCGTTTGAAATTATAGAGATCGGGGCGGTAAAGCTGGACAGCCGACTGCGGCCCCTGGGTGAGTTTTCGCGTTTCGTTCAGCCGGTCGTCTATCGAAGACTTCACTTCAAAGTCCTGGAGATCATGCACATCGGAATGGATGAGCTCCGGAAGCGAGGACAGCCCTTCCCGGAAGTGTTCCGGGAGTTTATGGAATGGTGCACGGAAGCGCAGGACGGCGTGAAGGTGCGCCCGGTGTTCTGCACCTGGGGCAATATGGATCTCACGGAGCTTCAGCGGAACATGGCCTACTACAAGATTCCGAGTCCCTTCCCCTATCCTCTGCTGTATTATGATCTCCAGAAGCTTTACAACCTTCTCTATCTGGGCAACAGCAAGGATAAGCTGCCGCTGGACAAGGCGGTGGAAGAACTGGACATTCCCATGACGCATCCCTTCCACCGGGCCATCGACGACGCCCGCTACACCGGCGCGGTCATGCTTCACATGGATTTCCAGGCGGTGAAGGAGTACCTGTCCCTCGATTATTACCGGCTTCCCAGAACACCGGAAGAAGAGATCTACCTGGTCTTTCCGGATTATTCCAAGTACGTGTCCCGGGAGTTTGAGAGCCGCGAGACCGCCATCGAGGAAAAGACGGTCACGGATATGATCTGCTACCGATGCAGCCGGGCACTGCGGAAAAAAATCCGCTGGTTCACGGCGAACCAGCGGAACTACTATTGTCTTGCATGGTGCCCGGAGCACGGCTTTGTGCGCGGGAAGATCCGGATGAAGCATTCTCCCTCCGGCGGGGTCTTCGTCGTGAAGACGATCAAGCTGACCGGGGAGGAGGGCGTCGAGGCGCTCACGAAAAAGAAAGAGACAGTTGCCGGCAAACGCCGGAAACGAAACCGGCAGAAGCATCTGCGGGAGAAACTTCGCGGCAGGACTTAGCCCTTTCTTCGGAAAAACGGCTTGGAACTGCGCCGGTGGGAGCGGTTGTCCGGAAGATAATGATCCACAGAGGAGGAAGTATCCCGGAACGAACCTTCCTGCGTAAGAGAGGAGTCATTCTGTTCGATCCGGCGGATAGAATCTGAGAATCGGAACTCCCGGCTCGAACGGTCCAGAAGGATCCGGCGGATCAGGAGGGCGATGCCGGCAAGCAGTCCGATGATCAGGATGCCGATCAGAATGATCAGGAAGCGTCCTGCGGTATCGCCGTCCGCAAATATCTTTCGAAGCTGATCGATGGGAGAGCTCTTTGCGTGAGGATCCTGGCTGTCGCCCCCTTCTGAGGGGGTTGCGCTCCGGTCGATCCGGACGTCGGAATCCGGACGGAGCCAGGTGGTGCCGATTACGCGTCCGTCATAGAGATAGCGGATCCGTGCAACCGCATTCTTCGGGTCATTTTCATCCAGATCATAGGAAAGCTCTGTCTGGGCGTCAGAGAACTGGGCATTTTTCGGCAGAGTGGCCGTACGCCCGGTGTCGATATGCAGCACGGCAGGATTGCTTCCGGTCAGATTGGTATCGTTTTCCAGACTGGTGTAGGTCGCGTCGTAATCACTGATATTTTCGTTCCGGAAATTGGCGAAGCCGAAATCCAGCATGGCCTTCGTATCAGAGTAATGGGTCGAATGGCCGTTCAGAACTACGGTAATCAGCCGGAGCCCGTCCCGCTCCGCGCAGGTGACGAGAGTGTTGCCTGCCAGCGTGGTATAGCCGGTCTTTCCGCCGATGATTCCGGGATAATACTGGTTGGAATTTTTCTTCAGCATCTTATGGCCGCAGTAGACGGTAAAACGGCCTGCGTTCGTCGCGTTCGGCGGGAGCTCGTAATAAGTCGTGGAATCGAACTCCACAAAAGTCGGATTGCTGAAGGCCGCCTGGGCGATCAGTGCGTAATCATAAGGCGTGGTATAGTGATTCGGATCGTTCAGGCCCGAGGGATTCGCAAAATGGGAGTCCTTGCAGCCGAGATCCGCGGCTTTCTCGTTCATGAGATCTGCGAAGGCTTCGATGCTGCCGGCGCAGTGTTCGGCAAGCGCGTTCGCGACCTCGTTTGCGGATTTCAGAAGCATGGCATACAGCGCTTCCCGGACAGTGATCTGGTCCCCGGTGTCATAGCCTGCACTGGTGGATCCGCGCTCCACGTTGTAGACGGCATTGTGGGAGAAGGTGAGCGTATCGTCCAGACTGCAGCGTTCAACGATGATCAGCGCAGTCAGGATCTTTGTGATGCTTGCGGGAAAGAAACGTTCATGCAGGTTTTTTCCGTAGATCACACAGCCGGAATCCGCATCCATCAGGATTCCGCCTTCCGCTTCGATGGCGATCTCATTCGGCCACGGAACAGCGGCTCTGACGGTCCGGGGGACAGACAGGGAAAAAATCAGAACAATACAGAGGAAGAAGTTCAGCTTTCGCGCGGCTCTTCCGTGAAATACAAATTTCAAATCAGGAAAACCTCCGTATAAGGGCAAGGGAAAAGGAACTGCCGCACTGTCTGTGATAGTGCGGCAGTTCCCGCAGTTTCAGGGATAATAGGTTGAAACTCAGGGAGTTCCGGGTGTCTGCTCCTGTACATCCACATATTTTGTGGAGACATAAGCCTGGCCGCCGTTATAGTTGATGATGGACCATTCGTCGTTGTAGGCGCCTACAAAGTCCAGAACGGTTCCCGCGGGAAGCGTAGTGAGAAGCTCCGCGTCCGTGGACGGTGCGGAACGGACATTCAGGGAAGTTCTGGTGGTGTAGATCATTACGGGCGCGGTCTCCGGCGCTTCGGTCTCCGGCGCTTCCGTCGTGGTCTCTGCCGGTGCTTCGGTCGTCACTTCGGCAGCGGTGGTCTCCTTCGGATGGTCAGCACGGACCAGCCGGACCACGGAGATGACCAGGATGATCATCAGGATCGGGATCACGATCTTCAGGAGATCAAAGGGATTGAAATTAAAACCGCTGTCTTGTCTTGGAGCGGAAGCCCGCGGACTGCCGGAACGGCGTGCCGGTGTACTGTTTGTGCGGCGCTCTCTGCGCGCGGCGCGGCTCTGGTAAGCGTAGACCTCCTGGCTCAGGAGCTGATAAGCATTGTTCGCGTTGTAGGCGTTATTGTCGGCCCGGCTGACGGCGTTTTCGCCCAGCAGGCGGATCTTCTGATAGTTGGCGCAGCTGTCCTTTGAAATGATACCCTGCAGGTAAAGGTCGTCGATCATGACGCTGAGATCGCCTTCCGGGACCCCGTTTCTTCTGCAAAGGCTTTTTACGATGTATTCCAAAGTCTGGCGGGCCCTGATCATGGCCGAGTTATACTGTTTCTGCGAGAGACACCGCTCCGTATCACGGAGACCGGCTTCAATCAACTCCCTCGCTGTCTTTCTCTCTCCAGCCATAATACCCTCCTTAAAATATTATAAGATTCGCCCCCGCACTCGGGTCCTTACGGAGCGCCGCGGCAGGGAGCATCCGCCCCCCACTCGGGTCCTTGCGGACCCTCGGCAAGGCGTATCCGCCCCCGCACTCGGGTCCTTACGGACCCTCGTTTCGGGCGGCCCGGGACGCTTCGCGTCCTGGCCGCCCCATGAAAGAAAGAAATGCCTTCCGTGTGAGCAAGCTCCCATGGAAGGCATTTCTTTCTTTCATGGGGCGCGGATCCTAATAAACATTATACTAAACCCGCTTTTCTTTTGCATCCATCTTTTGGTTAACGTTTTATGTAAATTGTGTGGCGGAGAAAGTATTTGTCTTTCCTGCGGAAAATTGATACCATTCATTTGAACACTCCCGCTTTTTTCAGAAGCATGAGTGTTCCGCCGGATGACGGCAAATACTAAGGTTCAGGAGAATTATATGAGACTGAGACATATCCCGGGGTGCGAACAGTTCGTGGCGGAGAGTCCGAGCGTGGTCCACGATCCGATGCAGTATAAGGGACACTGGCAGGAGTATTTCGGCAACGATCACCCGGTGGAGCTGGAGATCGGCATGGGAAAAGGAAAGTTCATCCGCGAGCTTTCCCGGAGACATCCGGAGATCAATTTCCTGGGGCTGGAACGCTATGAAACAGTCCTGATGAAGGCGATCAAGCGGAAGGAGCAGGAAGAACTTGCGGAGGATGCGTCCAGAAAGAATCTCGGGTTTCTCTGTGTCGACGCGAACCTGCTTCCGGAGATCTTCGCTCCGGGCGAGGTGGCAAAAATCTATCTGAACTTTTCCGATCCGTGGCCGAAGACCAGCCATTCGCAGCGCCGGCTCACTTCCCCGCGTTTCATGAAGCTGTACGACCAGGTCCTCGCAAAGGAGGGCGTGGTCGAATTCAAAACGGACAATCAGGGCTTGTTTGCCTGGTCTCTGGAATCCATACCGGAATCCGGGTGGGAGATCATCTATGTGACGCATGACCTGCATGCGCAGCCGGAGGCCGCGGATAACGTCATGACGGAGTACGAAGAAAAGTTTTCCGGACGCGGGCAGAAGATCTGCAAGCTGATCGCCAGGAGATGAACTGCGGGGCCTGGACTCGCATAAGTCCCGCAAAAAACTTCTGAAAAATCCTGTTGACAAACTTAAGGTAATGGGATAGAATACAACATGTGTCTGACGAAGACACGAATACGGAAGCGCCTTTAGCTCAGTTGGTAGAGCAGTAGACTCTTAATCTATTTGTCCAGGGTTCGAGTCCCTGAAGGCGCACTATGGAAGTTCTGTTTTAGCTGACTGCGAGCGGCTGGGACGGAGCTTTCTTCGTATATCCAGGCATTTTATCTGCTTTTGAAGGAGGATTTGACGATGAAAGTGATTTCTACAGACAAGGCACCCGCAGCGATCGGACCCTATTCCCAGGGGATGGTTTCCGGAAACATGGTCTACAGCAGCGGACAGATCCCGGTAGATCCGGCCACCGGCGAAGTGGTCGCAGGCGGAATCGCGGAGCAGGCAGCCCAGAGCTGCAAGAATGTCGGAGCGGTTCTCGCTGCCGGCGGCTCCGGATATGACAAGGTCGTCAAGACCACCTGCTTCCTTGCGGATATGAAGGATTTTGCGGCCTTCAACAAGGTCTATGCGGAATATTTCATCAGCAGCCCGGCGCGCAGCTGCGTCGCGGTGAAGGATCTTCCGAAAGGCGTTCTCTGCGAGATCGAGGCAGTCGCGGAACTGTAAGGAAAGCTGCGATGCAGAAAAAAGAATCACAGAAAAAGGATTCAAAGAAGAAGGGCCCTGAGAAAAAGCTGCAGAAAGAAGAGCAGCGGAAGAAGAAACTGGCCCTCGACGTCATCAGCCGCCTGAAAAAGGAATATCCCGGCGCGGAGTGTACACTGGACTACGATGAGGCATGGAAGCTTCTGGTGAGCGTGCGTCTCGCGGCGCAGTGTACGGACGCGCGGGTGAATGTCGTGGTGGAAAAGCTCTACGAAAAGTTCCCGGATGTGGAGGCTCTCGCTGCAGCCGGACCGGAAGAGATCGAAGAGATCGTAAAGCCCTGCGGACTGGGACACAGCAAGGCACGGGACATCAGCGCCTGCATGCGCATGCTGAGGGATCAGTACGACGGGAAGGTTCCGGACGATTTCGACGCGCTGCTCACGCTTCCGGGTGTCGGCCGGAAGAGCGCGAACCTGATCATGGGCGATGTTTTCGGGAAGCCGGCTATCGTGACAGACACCCACTGCATCCGGCTCACGAACCGCATCGGCCTCGTCGATGGAATCAAAGAACCGAAAAAGGTGGAGATGGCGCTCTGGAAGATCATTCCTCCGGAGGAAGGCAATGATTTCTGCCACCGGCTGGTCCTTCACGGACGCGCTGTATGCACCGCGCGGACGCATCCCTTCTGCGACCGGTGCTGTCTTGCGGATATCTGCGGGAAAAACGGCATATAATATATCAGCGTAATAAAGCCGGGAAAAAACGGTGTGTAAAAATGCGCCGTGGAAATAAGAAAAATTGCGAAAGCCCTGTGCAGAACAGATCTGCACAGGGCTTTTTTGACACCACTCCGGAGGTATTGTAAGATACTCCCAGAATCTGTGGAGGAGAACAAAGCACATGAAAACAGATACGAACCACTCTGCGGAGAATGCCGCGGACAGGAATGCCGATCAGTCCGGCCGCTTTTTCCGCGGGGTTCTCATCACGGCACTGGGCGGAATCTGCTGGGGATCCAACGGCACCCTGATCCAGTATCTGTACAGCAGATATGAGATCAGCGGAAGTACGCTGACCTGTGTCCGCGCGGTCTTCGGCGGACTGCTCCTGCTTCTTCTGGGAACGCTGAAGGGAGATCCGGGTGTGGCCGGGGTCCCCCGGGACCGGGAAAACCGGATCGTGCTGTTCCTGTACGCAACCTTCGGTCTTGCATTTACCCAGTTTGCCTATACGGCGTCTATCCGGGCCTCCAATGCAGGCACAGCGACCGTGCTTCAGAATCTAAGCATGGTCTTTACGCTGATTCTTTCCTGTATTCTGGCGCATCGGCTTCCGGACCGGACGGAGCGGATCTGTGTGGTGCTCGCACTGGTCGGCGGGTTTCTGGTGGCGACCGAGGGAAGCTTTTCCTCCCTGGCGATCTCCCCTGCCGGACTGTTCTGGGGAATCATGAACGCGGCTGCGGTGACCGGGTATACGATGCTTCCGGGGAAACTCCTGAAACGCTGGAGCCCTTTAAGTGTTCTGGGCTGGGGGATGTTGATCGGGGGAGTCGTCCTGTGCGCACTGTTCCGCCCCTGGGAAGAATTCCGCCGGACAGGACTGCCCGCGGGAGAGCTCCTGATCCTTGCGATAATCGTTGTGGTCGGAATTTCCGGATATGCGCTGTTTACCTGGGGCGTTTCCCTGGTGGGGCCGGTCTGTGCGGGCATGGTTGCGACCACAGAGCCTCTGACTGCGGCAATTCTGGCAGCGGTGCTGCTGCATACCCTGTTCTCTGTCCCGACCCTTGCCGGTTTTGCTTGTATCCTTTTGACGGTATTTCTTCTTTCCCGCAGCGGCGGTTCCGGTGCGGAAGCCTGAGGCGGCAGTATCGGGACGAAGCCCTCTGTGATATAGTGGCTCA
>Ga0256407_10009921_pt1 | contig 13494 bp, 11 predicted proteins | sample RumenRJG_04DNA_FD_193489 | JGI IMG/M metagenome (GOLD analysis project Ga0256407, IMG submission 193489) | Bovine rumen microbial communities from Lethbridge, Alberta, Canada - RJG_04 | ecosystem: Host-associated > Mammals > Digestive system > Stomach > Rumen | place: Canada: Alberta... | reverse complement strand
GTGGTACCACCTCGACAGCCAAAAAGAGCCAGACCATTATTATTTACATGAATGGTATGGTAGCCCGTGCCGACCGCAAACACAAGCCACGCCCGGGATGCCAGATAGTCGTACCCACCAAGCGTCAGCGCCGTGGCATGGGTCTGACAGAATGGCTCAGCGTCGGAACCTCCGCAGCCTCCCTCGGCACCATGTTCGCCACTATTGCTAACCTGTTGAAGAAGTAAAAATATGGAAGAAAAGAAAAGCCAAGGCTATGGAATAGATTATCAACGCGTGTTCCGAGAAATCATCAAGAGGAAACGCCTATTCGTGAAAACATTGCCTCTCGCATTTGTATTGTCATGTATCTATATCTTCAGCCTGCCACGCTATTATGACACAGACACCATGCTTGCTCCTGAGACTGAAAATCCCATGTCAGGTGGAACTATTGGCTCCATAGCCTCAACATTCGGCTTGGATTTGGGCAACATGCAGTCATCCGATGCTATTACACCGCTCCTTTACCCTAACTTAATGGAAGATAACGGTTTCGTTACCAATATGTTCAATATTCAGATAACCACTAAGGATGGCAAAATTAAAACCAACTATCACGACTATCTGAAGAAGTACCAAAAAAATGCATGGTGGAACATCATATTGGGAACCATAAAAAACTGGTTCTCGAAAAAAGAGGAGCCTGGCAAAGGTAAGATGGATCCATATTATCTCAGCAAGACTGAAGACGACATCGTAAAAAAGATTGCCGACTGCATCAAATTCAAGACAGACAAAAAGACGGGTGTCATTACCATTACCGTTCGCGACCAAGACCCGCTTGTCTGCAAAACAATTGCAGACTCTGTCAAACACCGACTTCAAGATTTTATAACGACCTACCGCACCAACAAAGCCCGTACCGACTATGAATACTACAAGGAATTGACAGCACAAGCGAAAAAAGACTACGAGAAGAGCCGTCAACTGTATGCTGGCTATTCTGACGCCAACACTCACATAGCACTCAAAAGCGTTGAACTGAAAGCGGAAGAGATGGAAAACGACATGCAGTTGAAATTTAATGCTTACAGTACCATCAACACTCAACTGCAAGCAGCCAAAGCCAAGGTTCAGGAACGTACCCCAGCCTTCACCACGCTCAAAGGTGCAGCCGTCCCCATCAAGCCAGCAGGACCTAAACGTATGCTTTTCGTATTTTTCATGCTTATCCTTACTTTCATGGGAACTTGTGGATACATCCTCTACGACATTGTTAAGCCTGAATCTGCTTTAGACAAGAACCACTAAATGAGTCCCACTGGTTCACACCACAAGAGCATGCGTATCGTATCGAACACCATTGTGCTGTTCGTGCGAATGTCCCTGTTAACCATTGTCAATCTCTATGCGGTAAGGCTTATTTTCAATGGTCTTGGCGAAGAAGACTACGGCATCTTCAATACCGTTGCCGGAGTGGTCACTGCCGCCAGTATGTTCAGTGGTGTAATAGCTCTATCCATTCAGAGGTTCTACTCTTATGCTATGGGACAAAACAATCCCCAAAAGCTGCAACATATCTTTTCAGCCAGTATGGATATCATGGTAGTTCTGGCCATCATTTTACTCATACTTCTGGAGAGCATCGGTTTGTGGTTCTTCTACTCTCAACTAGTCATTCCCCCCGACCGATTGAATGCCGCATGGTGGATATATCAGTGCTCCATACTGATATTAGTATGTTCCATGCTTCAAATCCCATATACTGCCGCCATTTTCTCCCATGAAGACATGGGGGTATATGCTTCTATCTCCATGACCGAATGCCTGCTTAAATTCCTCGCAGCATACAGCCTTGTATGGATAACCATTGACCACCTTGTAATATATGGGGTTGGGTTGTCTGCCACTGCCGTCATCATTGCGCTCATTTATGCCATCACAGGACAACGGAGATACAAGGAATGCCACTATCAAAAGGAAAAAGACAGGGAACTCTATCGACAATTGCTGAAATTCTCAGGTTGGACACTCTTTGGCTCATTGGCGAGCACAGGTATGCTGCAAGGCAACACCATTCTGCTGAATGTCTACTTCGGTCCCATCGTTGTAGCAGCATTTGGCATAGCCCAGCAAATCAACAATGCTTTCAACGCCCTTACCAACAGTATGGTACTGGCCTTCCGTCCCCCAATGATCAAAGCTTATGCAGAACGACAGTACAACTATCTAAACCAGCTATTCTCGGCTAGCAACAAATTTATCTTCTACACACTCCTCGCCATAGCCATCCCCATCATGCTCAACATGGACACCATCCTGGCATTATGGCTAGGCAACGCAAGTCCCGATATTGTATTCTTCTCACAGGCTATCATCGTCTACATTGTCTGTATAGCCATGCACAATCCTATCACAATCATCATGCAAGCCTCTGGGCACATCAAAGAATACCACTTACCTGTTGAAAGCATCACACTGATGTGTTTCCCACTTTCATGGATACTCTTTCACTTCAGTCTGCCAGCTTACAGCGTCTTCATATCCATGACTGTGGTCTGCCTCATTGCACATATTGTAAGACTGTGGTGCCTCGGGCACTTCTATGATGGTTTTTCCGTCAAAGACTACATACTGACATTAGTCATTCCTGCCATAGTCATTGTGGCTCTGAATTGTACGATTGCACTTGCCATCCACACCTATATGGAGAAAACGTTATGGACGGTCATTCTGTCGTGCATCTGCATACCTGCTTTCGTTTTCTTTTCAGTCTTCATGTTAGGCATTGACAAGAGAGAGAGACTGATGCTTGTTACAATGATCAAATCTTCAATAATCCCAAGAGTATGTCGGAAGTAACATGGAATAACATATTGGCAACAGGCTATCTCCTAACATGGATCATGACGCTCATCTGGTATCAGTACAAATCACGTACGATAGATGGTGGTACTGCCGTAATGTCCACATACGTCTTATATGCCATATTCTCTTTACTGACGCTGAATGACATCATGTTCGAGGATTTTTATCTGCCTCTGCAACTATTTCCCTATATATATCTATACGTCATGCTCATGACGGCACTGTCACCTACCATATACACCCATCTGAACCCTGTTGATACTATCGAGCATCCCCAAACAAGGATTCTTGGCATTACAAGTATTCTCATCATCGTCAGTTCCGTGTTGCTAATACCTGATATCATAGCAAATTTTGGTACTGGCTTCGTCAAACTCTTCACGGAAACTGATGCAGGAAAAGATGCCTATATGGAGCAAATAGAAGAAGCAGAGGATGCAGGTAGTGGCATCTCAAACATCCCTGCCATTATCTACAATGCCTTCTCAGATATCACCATTTTCCTATGCTTCTATTACATGACGTTTAAGAAAAAGAACTACTGGCTGATAGGTGGACTCTTATTCGCCATCATGATAGGTATCCTGACGCCCATGATGCATGGCCAGCGAGGAGGTGTCATTGCAGCCGTACTAACAACCGTTGTGGGTTATGCCATGTTCCAGCAATTCTTTTCGAAACGGCTTAATCGAACCATTAGGATATTGGGTGTTTCGTGTATCGCTGCCATTGCCATTCCCATTGCAGCCATTACCGTCAGCCGATTTGGCAACATGGGTGGCGGCATAGCAGGATTTCTGAATTGGTATGTAGGTCAAGGTAGCCTTTATTTTAATAATTTTGCACTTGATGCAGGAGGCACCCGCAATGGAGACCGCACCCTCAATCTGGCAAAAAGACTGATTGACCCAGACACCCCCAAGAACTATACAGAACGACGAGACAAGTACCACGACCTTAATATTGACGATGACATATTCTCAACCTTTGTCGGTGATATTGTAATCGACTTTGGCCCTATTACAACAGTATTCATCTTTGTCATTTTTAATGGTCTGATTATATATCTCATCCGTCCACGCGACGGTACACTCAGACTGCATCAAGCATTGCTACTCTATTTCACACTATGTATCTGCATGCAAGGTGGGATGACACTCTTCTCATTCTCCGACAGTGGCAATCTGCGCATTGTCATACTGTTCCTTCTATATGGCTACCTCAGGTATCATGAGGTTTTATTAGAAAAATTTCCGGCTCAAAACAGTTCCTGCGAATGAATAAAAATCTCATAGACGGCATTTTCATCATGGTAGGACGGGCATGGTCTTATATCTGCCCATCCATCCTTCCCAAGGCATTTTGCTCCATACGGGACAAATTATACACAGGCTACGTCCGACGTCGCTTCGCCCATTTCGGTCATTCGTATATGTTGTGGCACCCCTATCACCTAAAAGGTACAGAATATATCAGCATCGGTGATGGCAACATTTTTGAAAGCGGCTTGCAACTCACAGCCTGGAAAATCGGGAGCAAAGAGCCACGCATCATCATTGGCAATCAATGCATGATACGTCGCGACAACCATTTTACAGCCGTCGAGAGTATCACCATTGGCAACAACCTGCTTACAGGCACTAATGTATTGATAACAGACAACAGTCATGGAGATACGGACTATGCCTCCCTGCTCATCCCTCCCACCCTGCGCGAAGCAAAATCCAAAGGTGCTGTTGTGATAGGTAATAATGTGTGGCTGGCCAACAACGTCTGCGTTCTGCCAGGAGTAACCATTGGCGATGGAGCCGTTATAGGAGCCAATAGCGTAGTCACACACGACATCCCTGCATACTGTGTTGCAGCAGGAATTCCAGCCAAAGTCATTAAGAATTTGCATAATTAAGATTTTATTGCTAATTTTGCAAACAAAAGCATAAAAACAATGAAGGCACGAGTTATAGCATTCTATCTGCCACAATTCCACCCTGTACCAGAGAATGACAAGTACTGGGGCAAAGGATTCACGGAATGGACCAATGTGGCAAAAGCCAAGCCCTTGTTCAGAGGACACTACCAGCCACGCATCCCAGCGGACTTAGGCTTCTATGATCTACGCTTACCTGAAGTTCGTGAAGAACAAGCCCAACTGGCACGAGAGGCTGGCGTAGAGGGGTTCTGCTATTGGCACTATTGGTTTGGCAATGGCCGCCAAGTGTTAGAACGTCCTTTCGATGAAGTCGTTGCCTCTGGCAAGCCAGACTTCCCTTTTTGTCTGGCATGGGCAAACCACGACTGGACAACGGGATCCTGGGAAAAGGGCATCAAAGACCAAATCATCTTTAAACAGGAATTTCCTGGCGAAGCAGACCATATAGCCCATTTCAACAAACTACTGCCAGCTTTCAAAGACCACCGGTATATCACCGTGGACGGGAAGCCTATTTTCTTTATCTGGGATCCCTACCGCTTCAAGGACATCGAAAGATTTATGCAGCTATGGAACAGATTAGCCGCAGAAAACAATCTGCAGGGAATCTATTTTGTGGCCATCGGCAATTCTACCACCACCATTAAGCGCAGAAGCGATGGAACTGTTGAGCCTGGACGCATTCAGCCTGACTTAAAAAGCAGTGCAAAGGTTTATAACGATTTCCTTGCACTTGGATTTAATGCAGTATGCAGCATAGGAAAGTCAAGGGCGGAAATGATATACATGGGCAAATACAAACGTGCCCTCAGATTCATGCTACAGGAAAGACTACCTTTCTTGCTCCCTTCGTTTAAATACGACTACCCCAAAGTGATGAAATATTCCTTTGCCCCTGAAGACTCTTGGGAGAATGTCTTTCCTGCCATCATGCCCCAATGGGACCGTTCTCCCCGTTCTGGAAACAAGGAAGGTATCTATATCAATGCCACACCTGAACACTTCAAACATCACATTGAAGATGCGCTGAAAGTGATTGCAAACAAGCAGCCAGAGCACAAAATTCTGATTTTGCGTTCATGGAATGAATGGGGTGAAGGAAACTATGTAGAGCCAGACTTAAAATATGGACATGGATTTCTGAACGCGCTCAAAAGCTGTATCAATGAGTAAAGATTGATGATGAACAACAAAAGAATTTGCTGTATATTCAATATTGGAGCACATTACCGTCTACCAATTTATAGTAAGATGGCAGAAGAATTGTCATGCGATTTTTACATGGGAGACTGTATTGAAACTACCATTAAGACCTTTGATTATCAGCAACTAAAAGGTTACAAGAGAACGCTTAACAACCGATTTCTTCATCATTTTTATTGGCAATCCGGATCAATAAGCCTCATTCTCAAGCCCTACGATTTTTACATTTTAGATGGTGAACCTTACTGCCTTTCATCTTGGTGTCTTTTACTACTTGCAAAAGTGTTCAGAAAAAAAACAATAGCCTGGACACATGGGTGGTACGGCCGTGAATCAGCCTTTAAAAAAGTAATAAAGAAATTATTCTATTCATTGCATTGGAGGTTAATGATATACAACGAGTATGCAATAAAACTCATGGTACAGGAAAATATTCCATGCAAAAAGATGTATTGCATTGCCAACTCCCTGGATTCTGACAGGATTAAAAATATCAGGAATCAATTAAAGCCCTCCACCATATACTACAAACATTTCGGTAATGACGCACCAGTTCTTATCTATTGTGGAAGAATTCAAAAGCGAAAGAAACTCAACATGTTAGTTGACTGCCTTGCACGTCTCAACAATCAAGACATTCCTGCAAATCTGGTTATTGTGGGAGCAGACAACGAGAACACCGGCCTTGCATCCTATATCAAGCAACAACACTTGGAAGCAAAAGTCTGGTTATATGGTCCTTGTTATGATGAGAATCAAATTAGCGAACTGTTCTATAATGCCACCGTTTGTATCTCACCAGGCAACGTTGGGCTAACTGCCATCCACGCTCTTTCGTATGGCTGTCCAGTCATCACCCATGGTAACTTCGCATATCAAATGCCGGAATTTGAGGCCATTATTCCACAGGTCACTGGTGCATTCTTCCAACATGATAGTCTTGACGACCTTTGCAAAACTGTAGCCGACTGGCTGACATATAACAAAGACAAGCGTGAAACCATTCGACTACAAGCCTATCAGGAAATTGACAGCAAGTGGAATATCCATTATCAAATAGAAACCATTAAGCAAGTCATTGAAAATGATTAATACACAAATAAGAGCGTTCTTAAGAAGCTGGGTACTCGATTGTTTAGGTTCTTTCTCAAAGCCTGCTCCTGGTATCCATATTCTCAATGGGCACAGAATTCAAGAAGAACCCGAACCTGATACCTTCAGGCATTTGTTGAATGAATTAAGCCAATATGCAGAATTCATCAAAATCGAAGATGCCGTACAAGGCATTATCCATCACGAACAACCAGACAAGCCCCTTATTGCATTTACCTTCGATGACGGGTTTATGGAATGCTATGATTATTTTGCTCCTGTCTTAGAGGAATATGGGGTAAATGCCCTTTTCTTCGTCAACCCCAATTATGTAGAAGGAGACCCATATTATATTGACCATTTTAACAAGAATATTGTCATGACACCCAACAAACGCCCCATGCGATGGGAACAGCTGAAGGAATTATCAGAAAGAGGTCATAACATTGGGGCTCACACGATGGACCATTACATGATCAACACCGACGATAAAGAAACCTTGAAACATCAGATTTGCGATTGCAAAAGAGCGATAGAAGCCAATATCGGGAAAGCATGCGACTATTTTGCGTTCCCTTATGGAAAGTTGACACATGCCAACCAATTATCTATCGACATTGCTTGTCAACAATATAAATATGTGTTCTCTCAGTCTGACTACAAACACTATTTCTCCTTCGGAAACAGAGTCATCAACAGGCGACATTTTGAGCCATTCTGGCCACATAGACATGTCTTCTATTTCCTCAGCTGTCACAAAACATACTAAATGCCCAAACTACTACAAATAAACATCACCGCCAACTGGGGATCTCACGGAAAGATCGCAGAAAATATCGGTACTCTGGTCATTGAAAATGGCTGGGAGAGCCATATCGCATACGGAAGATGGTACAATGAGAGCAAATCCCACCTCTACCACATTGGCAACATGACAGACGAATATATCCATGGGATAGCATCGCGCATTTTCGACAATCACGGACTCATGTCTGTTGGAGCGACAAAGAAACTGATAGACCATATTCAAGAGGTGAATCCTGACATTATCCATCTGCACAACATTCATGGCTATTATCTCAACTACCCACTGTTGTTTGAGTACCTGTCCCAATGTGGGAAACCCGTAGTATGGACGCTCCACGACTGTTGGGCGTTCACAGGACATTGTGCTCACTATATGTTTGCCAACTGCGAAAAATGGAAGTCTGAGTGTAACAACTGCCCCCTGCTCTCTAACTATCCCACAAGTGTGCTGTTTGACCGTTCCAAGAAAAATTATCTACAAAAGAAGCGGTCATTCCTCTCTGTTGACAATCTGACCCTTGTACCTGTCAGCAAATGGTTGGAAGGCGAACTGCATCAGTCTTTTTTCAAGACAAAGCAAATTCATCTCATCCAAAACGGAATCAATACCCAACGATTCGCACCTGACAAGCAAGCTGAAAGCGTTATATCGAAATATAACATCCCACAAAATAAAAAACTTATTTTAGGAGTCGCCTCTAACTGGTATAGAAAAGGATTGGATGATTTCATTGCCTTAAGGGACTTACTGCCCAATGATTACCATATCGTCATGGTGGGACTCAGCAAGAGAGACAAGAAAAAGATTCCATCATCAATCACTGGCATAGAACGCACAGAGAACATCGACGAGCTTGTGGCCTTATATTCAGCCAGCGATGTTTTCTTCAATCCTACGTGGGAGGATAATTTTCCCAGCACCAATCTTGAAGCTATGGCATGTGGCACTCCCGTCATCTGCTATCATACAGGAGGATGTCCGGAAACTATCACCCCAGAAACAGGGTTGGTCATTGATAGAGGTGATTTACTATCTGCAGCAACAGCCATCAAACAAGTCTGCATATTAGGAAAAGAACATTATGAGAGCAATTGCAGAAAAGAAATCACTTCAAAATTTGCCCAAAATATGATGCTCACAAAATATATGATTTTATACCAATCATTACTCAATATATAAATATGTAACCATGTAATTGGGTTTTTCAATTCTTTTTCATACCTTTGTAGCATCAAACAATAATGAATATATGAAAAGAAAACAAATTACATTTGCTACAATGTATGTGACGTTTATCTAATAAATAAAGCATGAAGAAGTTATTTGTTTTTATCTTATCTTTGGCCTCTATCAATATCTTTGGTGAAACCTATGTTACTTATAGTACTCAGATAGGAGACATTTATTATACTTTGAATAGTTATCTATCAACGGCTACTGTATCGTGGCTATATCAAGTCATGGGTCCAGGGGGAGAGTCGTGGCATGCGCCCATTTATCAGGGAGATATTGCTATTCCCGAAGAGGTCGTATTCGAAGGTCATGTGTATCAAGTAAAGAATATTGATTTACATGCTTTTAATGCATGCAAGTATAAAGAGAATGCTTTGGAGTCTCTGACTATACCAGCTAGCATTACCTCCATACACGGTGAAGCAATAGTATCAGAAGGTAATGAGTTATGTTTTAAAAAAATGAGTATCCCAAGTTGGGATTGGTGGTTCGAGATAGCACCAACCAGAAAAGGCCGGTATTCTCATTTTTGGGCGCTTGACGAAGTAGATGATTTCATAGGAGTTGCTGACCACCTGTTTGTTGGAGGTGTGGAATGTGACCTTAGTAATTTTGTTTTCCCACAAGATAAAACCATTGTACCTAGGAACACTTTCCGGGCTGTCAAAAAATTGAAACAAATCACTTTGCCCAACACATTGAAAGCAATTGGAGACTATGCCTTCTATAACGCTGGTCTCACCTCAATTGAGATTCCCTCAGGCGTGGATAGCATCGGAGAGATGGCTTTTGCTCTATGTACAGAAATAAAGGAAATTGTCATCCCCGACCAAGTCAGGCATTTGGGTACCGGTGTGTTTTGTGGCTGCATGAATTTATCATCATTAACGATAGGCCGAAATTGGGATCAACAAAATAGTTTGTTTGATGGAATATATCCCGGTGGTGGCACTCCACCACTAAAAGTTATCGTCTCAAAAATAACTGAGCCTATCAATTTTAATCCGTATTTCTTTGATTATTATATATATAACGAAGCCACACTCTATGTTCCTATAGGAACCAAAGATGCCTATCTCCAATGTGAAGGGTGGAATCGATTTAAGAACATTGTTGAGGGTGAACCTGACGACACCCAGTATACAGGGATAGTCGTTCCTAAGGATAAAAGACAGGACACAAGAGTTTTCACCTTAGACGGAAAAGTCGTAAAAGATAAAATTATGAAACCAGGCGTGTATATAAAGAACGGAAAAAAATATATTTCAAACTGATATTAAAAGAAGCTAATCTCGATTTTTTTATAAAGGAACTTCATGCTGATCATCAGTAAATTGGTGTAGATGCCGTTCTCACGACAGCCACGGGCATCGTCTTTAAGGCACTTTCAAGCCAAGAATTCAAAATATAAAATTTGCGTTCATCAAATTCATATACGAGTAGCAGTGCTGAAGGATATATTTTATTTGCTTTACGGTGGAGTGGCAGTATTGAATGTGATTGCCTGCCTCTATCTGTTGTTTCGTCGAAGCAATGCCATCGCTCCTGACATTACATCGCCAGTACGCTTGCGTCGGTGGACTGCAGCATTCTTTGCTGCCTCGGCTATGAGTCACTTGTGGAATCTGCCTGTGTTTTTCCTTGACTCAAGCGATGACGTGATGCTGAGTTATCTTGTGGGTTCTTTGCTTGACTGTATGACGGTTGGGCCTTTGTCCATAGTCATATTGTTTGTCATGATGCAAGACCGGAGGCGACCGCTGTGGCCTGTTTCCGTGATGGTTTTCCCTGCTGTTGTCATCGTGGGTCTGGCTATTGCCAGCCGTAGTGATGCCTATCTGCTGATATTATATGCATACGTTATATTGCTGTTCATAGGCTTAGTGATATATATGCTGCACGAGGTCAGACAGTACGGGCGCTGGCTGCGCGACAATTATGCCGACCTGATGCACAAGGAGGTATGGCAGACCTTCGTGGTACTGATTGTCGTTCTTTTGGCGTTAGGCGTCTATACATATGCCATCGAAGGGCTGGCTTACGAATACTTTATACAGGTGATTGATGTGATGTTTGTCTGCTATCTCCTGTGGCGGGTAGAGACGTTGAGCGACCTGAGCCTTTCGGTTAATGATGCGAACGAAGAAGCGGTTGCCATGACGCATGTGGAGGATGATGACTATTCATCATCCATGCGCAATCGCTCGGCTTCGCCGCTTGGCATGTCTAAGAATATCGGTCCCTTGCTCAAACAGCATTGCGAGGAGTCGCAACTCTATCTGCAATACGACATATCCCTTACCGAACTGGCAAGGCAGATTGGTACCAATCGTGTGTATCTCAGTCAGCACTTTGCCTTGCAGGGGGCTACTTATAATTCCTACATCAACGGTCTGCGCATCCAACATTTCATTAACCTTTACCATGAAGCGGCAGCACCCCATCAATCTACAACAGTACAGCAACTGGCCTACCAGAGTGGTTTCCGCAGTTACGGTACATTTAATACAGCCTTCAAAAAGAGCATGGGAATGACTGCGACTCAATATTGACCTATTTCGTCGTATTTTCCTAATAGTCATTCATTATACTTACATGTTAGATATTGTCAAATCCGCTTCAAAATCCCCTTTTATTCACGAATAACAGCCAAAAACAAGGCTCAACTGCGTGAATGGTAAGAAGGTTATAAAATAATATTGATTCAAGTTTCGCATGTTAAAAATTAGTTGAGATAAGGTCGCAAAAAAGAGCACAGGGATTTCCGTATGTCGCGGAAATTATGTAACTTTGAAGTGCTAATCACAAAGTACAATAACCCTATGCTCAGCGACAAAGGTACAAACATTTTTTCAGAGATCGGCAAGTTTTTCAAAGAAAATGATGCCACGAGTGCAATGAATGCGATAATTGACACGACAAAGGCCCTACGGCTGTCCGAAAAACGGCTTTTCGGCAGCAAGAGTAAGTGCAACTGCAAGCTGACGCAGCTGCAGGTGTTTGGATTGCTGATGTTGTTTCCCTGTTTCATGATTCGCAATGCTTATAACTATGGTAAGTCCTCGTTAAGCAGCCTGTTTGACTGCCGGAAGGACGTGTTCTACAGATTTATCTCCAATGAGTCGTATGACTGGCGCAGGATTCTCGCTATGGTCTCTCTCCAGCTTTGGAACAAGACCCAGGAGAGCCGTTCTTGTGAGAGCACGGAGCCTGTATGCCTGATGATCGATGATACGGACTATCCCAAACGGGGTATCCAGACGGAGCTTATCGGCAAGATATACTCGCATGTGACGCATTCGATGATGCTTGGTTTCAAGGGACTATTTATCGGCATCACAGATGGTATCAGCCAGATGCTGCTCGACTTTGCCCTTGTCGGCGAGGAAGGCAAGAATGGAAACTACGGTCTGAAGCAGAAACAGCTCGATGCGCGTTTCTCCAAGGAACATGCGGAAGGCTCCCATACTGCCATGCGCATTGAGGAATACAACCAGAGCAAGATTGCCTTGATGATTGAGATGATACGACGTATCATCAAGCACAAGATCCATTTTGACTATGTGTTGGCCGACAGCTGGTTTGCCTGTGCAGAAGTCATCCTGTTCATCACTTCCCGTCACGTCAGGTGCCACTATCTTGGTATGATCAAGATGGGCAAGACGAAGTACATATATAAAGGTAACGAGTACACCGCCAACCAGCTCGTCGCTCTCTTCGACCATCCGAAGAAAGGGCGCAAGTATAGCCGCCGTCTGGGATGCTGGTACATCACCGTCGATGTATGCTTTGCTGGTCGCAATGTCTGTCTGTTCTTCTGCAAGCGTGACAAGTGGGGCAAGTGGAACGGACTCATTACAACAAACCGGAAACTCGACTTCTTCGAAGCTTACAGGATTTACTCCAGACGCTGGTCTCTGGAAGTCGTCTTCAAGGAGAGTAAGGGGAACCTCGGACTGGGCAAGTACCAGATGAGGAACTTCTCCTCGCAGATTGCAATGACTGCCATCACAGCCATGCAGTACAACATACTCTCCACAGCTAAGCGCTTCTCCGACTATGAAACCATAGGAGGACTCTTTATGGATGCTACCAAGGGTAGCGTGGAACTTACTCTCACTGAGAGAATCTGGGATATGATACTTGAGATCGTCCGCGAAATCGCAGAGTGCTTCAATATCGAGGATGAACAGATCCTTGATATGCTCGTGAACAGGTCGGACAAACTCTCTCATTTTATTGAAATCTATCAACATTAGTGTCCACTAAATAAAATTAAGAGTCAATTGGCCATCATCTGCAACATACTCTGGTTCCCTGGTAAAGAGTTCCTTGATTGGAGTCTTATCCAAAAGCGAAGCGCTCAAAATTCTCAACA
>Ga0256407_10009920_pt1 | contig 13496 bp, 9 predicted proteins | sample RumenRJG_04DNA_FD_193489 | JGI IMG/M metagenome (GOLD analysis project Ga0256407, IMG submission 193489) | Bovine rumen microbial communities from Lethbridge, Alberta, Canada - RJG_04 | ecosystem: Host-associated > Mammals > Digestive system > Stomach > Rumen | place: Canada: Alberta | collected... | reverse complement strand
TGATGCCATCATGATGTGGCATGGAAGTCTGCAAAGGCAGCCCGGCGAAGGTGATCACAGGGAAATAAAGGTCCTCGGAGTGCGCCAGGGATACACGAGATGCATGTGCCTCCCGGTTGACGATAACTCTTTTATCGTCTCTGATGAAGCCATAGCCAAACCCCTTGAAAACCAGGGCGCCAGCGTGCTGAGAATCAGCCGCGGAAGCATTAAGCTCAAGGGTTTTGATACCGGATTCATAGGCGGAACCGCCGGAAACATATATGTGAGCAACGATGAGGTAACCGATCAGCGGGCTATCGTATTCAACGGCGACCTCACGGTTCATCCCGACTTCAGAGCCATCACCGAATTCATCAGAAGCCGTAATATCCTGCCTGTTTGGTTCGAAGACTACGCGCTCGAGGATATCGGCAGCATTATCGCAGTGGAATAAGCAAGCGGAGCGCAGCACATCATGAAGAAACACGCCATAATTCCTATCTTCATACCGCACCGGGGCTGTCCAAACGACTGCGTATTCTGCAATCAGAAGGCAATAACAGCCCGTCAGCCTGATGTTACGCCTTCTGACGTACGCGGAATAATCGAAACATACCTTCCCACCCTGTCCGGGCGCGGACTTGAGACCATAGAAGTCGCCTTCTTCGGTGGAAGTTTTACAGGCCTTCCTATTGAGGAACAGTCGGCCTTTCTTTCTGTTGCTCATGAGTACAAAACCAAAGGCCTCATAGACAAGATTCACATGTCCACAAGACCTGATTACATCGATGAAGAAATACTTGATAATCTGCGCCGCTTTGACGCCGACACCATAGAACTGGGCGTCCAGAGTTTCGATGACGGGGTTCTTACCGCCGCGGGGCGCGGCCATACCGCTGAAGATGTCTATAAGGCCTGCTCACTGATTCGCGAATACGGCTTTGAACTGGGGATTCAGCTCATGATCGGCCTTCCGGGCGACTCACTTGAGAAGTGCCTTTATTCCGCCCGTGAGACCGTGAGGATGAAGCCTTCCATAGCCAGGCTCTACCCTACCATAGTTCTTGAAGACACCGCTCTGTTTGAGATGTACAGAGCCGGTGTCTACCACCCGCTTACTACAGAGGAAGCTGTCGCAATTACAAAGGAGATGTACCGCATCCTCGCCGCAGCCGGAATAAACATCATACGCGTGGGTCTCAAATCCACCGATCTCATAAGCGGCTCAGGCGAAGGCTCTGACCACACCTGGGGCCACACCTATCACCCTGCCTTCCGCCAGCTGGTCGAAGGCGAAATCGCCCGCGAGGATATCGAAGCCCAGCTGAATAGGCTGCCCGGCGGCAATGAAAAACGCCGCATTACTGTTTCCAGCAACGGCGTTTCCTTCTCTAACATGGTCGGCAACAGCGCGCGCAACCGCAGGTACTTTGAGGAGAAGTACCCTCAGTTTTCCATGCGCTTCGCTGTCGACGAAAGCCTTCCCGACATGGCGTTCCGCGTGTCAGAATCCTGACAGGCCGGTCTGCATTTGCGTCTTAAAGCTCCCCGCAGGTTCCTACAGGCGCTGCGCCTCCTACGGCGTCGATTACCGCCTGTGTCCTCTCTCTGTCGAACCAGCTGCAGAGTTCTATGTCATGCATTCCCTCGTCAGCCAGCTTCCTGGCAGCTGCGTTGGCCTGCTCCTGATCCTTTACGAAAATCGCCTTTGTGTAGAGTTCAGGCGCGTCAACGACAACCTCAGTCGGCTCCTCAACGCCTCTCATCACTATTACGATTCCGTACTTGCTGAATTCAGGCAGCGCCTCAACCATTGCTCCCTGCTCAGGCAGATAGTCAGCGTGGACGATCTTAACATCAGGTCCCGCTACCTCGCGGAGCTCAGCTGTGATGGCATCGTCGAAGTCGCCGCACAGGTTCAGCAGCGTGAATCCGTCAGCGGCCAGCTTGCCGACATACTCCTTTGCCATGTCCATATTGTCCGTAGCGGCTATCACATTGTAGCTCTCGCTGTTCTCGTAAACACCCTTGTAGGTATCCGGTGACTGTCCCGGAACGTTGATAAGAAAAGCATATTTAAGCATTTTATACCTCCTTGGTAATTTCAATTTGTTTCCGCACCCATACTACCACCCCTAACGCTTTAAAGCAATGATTCATTCCTTAATTCATATACTGTCCATTCAGAGAAAAACATTTGACGTATCCGAAATCGGTGTTATAATGCCATTGTGGTTTTAAGCAAAGGCTATGACCGGAAAGAAGTAGATCTGCAGGTAGCTGCACAGAGAATTGCCGGGTGGTGCAAGGCAAGAGTGAAAGCAGACCGAATACATTTCGCGAGCCGCGTACTTAAAAGGTACGACGGGAGCGCCCGTGACAGCGCGAAGGTATAAGCACGGTTGCTGAAATATGCACGGATGCCGTACCTTATGAGGCTTCTGCCGTGAGGCAGCAAGTGAAATAGAGGTGGTACCGCGATAATTCGCCCTCTATCCCTGAACACAGGGACAGAGGGTTTTTGTTTAAGAAAGGAAAAGCACAATGCCAATCACTGAATTACTAGAAAGAAACGCCAGAGAATTCCCTTTTGACGTAAGTCTTGTGGAACTGAATCCGGAGAATCTGGAAAACAGCAGACGCACGTGGAAGGATTACGAGCTGATCGAATCCAACCCGCACGAAGCGGGACGTAAGGAGATGACCTGGAAGGAATTCGATGACAAGGCCAACAAGTTCGCGAACCTGCTCCTCACCAGGGGCATAAAAAAAGGCGACAAGATTGCCATCCTCATGATGAACTGTCTGGAATGGCTTCCTGTCTACTTCGGAATACTGAAGACAGGCGCCCTCGCCGTTCCGCTGAACTTCAGATATACAGCTGATGAGATAAAATACTGCCTCAAGAAGGCCGACTGCACGGGTCTTGTATTCGGATCGGAGTTCGTAGGCAGAATGGAGAGCATCTGCGACTCCATCCCAAAGGTTCGCACCCTTCTCTACGTCGGAGAGGACTGCCCTACCTTCGCGGACAGCTATGACCAGTACATCGAGTACTGCTCGGATAAAAAACCTGATATAAGCATCACTGACAATGATTTCGGAGCCATATACTTCTCATCGGGAACTACAGGCTTCCCTAAGGCTATCCTGCACAGGCACCGCTCACTCTCACACTCAGCCAGATGCGAGCAGAACCATCACGGCCAGACAAAGAGCGACGTGTTCCTCTGCATACCTCCTCTCTACCATACGGGAGCGAAGATGCACTGGTTCGGCAGCCTCTTCTCAGGAAGCAAGGCCGTCATCCTCAAGGGCACAAAGCCTGAATTCATCCTGAAGGCCGCCTCAGAAGAACGCTGCACCATAGTATGGCTTCTGGTTCCTTGGGCTCAGGACATTCTGGACGCCATCGACAGCGGCGAAGTCAATCTTTCGGAATATGAACTGGATCAGTGGAGACTCATGCACATAGGCGCTCAGCCTGTACCGCCTAGTCTCATCAAACGCTGGAAGGAAGTGTTCCCTCACCACGATTACGACACTAACTACGGGCTTTCTGAGTCAATCGGTCCCGGCTGCGTACACCTGGGCGTCGAGAACATTCATAAAGTCGGAGCTATCGGCAAGGCCGGTTACGGATGGCACACCCGCATTGTGGGACCTGACAGACAGGACGTTCCTCAGGGAACCGTCGGCGAGCTGGCGGTCGCGGGCCCGGGAGTCATGGAGTGTTACTACAATGACCCTGAAGCAACGGCTGAAGTCATGGATGATCAGGGCTGGCTCTACACAGGCGACATGGCAGAGATGGACGAAGACGGATTCATCTACCTGGTCGACAGAAAGAAGGACGTCATAATCTCAGGCGGTGAGAATATTTATCCTGTACAGATCGAGGACTTCCTGCGCACAAATGACGACATTAAGGACGTCGCTGTAATCGGGCTTCCTGACCCGCGTCTTGGCGAGATAGCGGCCGCCATTATCGAGCTTAAGGAAGGCCACGACGTATATGAGGAGGCCATTGAGGACTTCTGCGTCGAGCTGCCGCGTTACAAGCGTCCGCGCAAGATCATATTCGCTGAAGTTCCGAGAAATCCGACAGGCAAAATCGAGAAGCCTCTTCTCCGCAAGATGTACAACGCCGAAGGCATCGTCGCCAGAGAGAACGAGATCGACAAGTAAATTCATGCAAAGGCAATCTAAAAGCCCCGGCCGAGCCGGGGCTTTATTTATTGCTTTTGCGTTACGCTCTTATGCGAGTGCTGCTGTGATGATTGCCATCGTGTAAACTTCTTCAGCGTTGCAGCCTCTTGAGAGGTCGTTGATCGGAGCGTTGAGGCCCTGGAGTACAGGTCCGTAAGCGTCGAATCCGCCCAGTCTCTGTGCAATCTTGTATCCGATGTTTCCTGCGTTTATGTCAGGGAAGATGAATACGTTTGCCTGACCGGCAACCTTGGAATCCTTGCACTTGGTCTGAGCAACTACAGGTGATACTGAAGCGTCGAACTGAAGCTCGCCGTCGATGTCCAGTTCAGGAGCAGCTTCCTGAGCCAGCTTAGTAGCTTCTACCATCTTGTCTACATCTTCACCGGCGCCTGAACCCTTTGTGGAGTATGAAAGCATGGCAACCTTAGGATCAACTCCGAAGATCTTTGCTGTCTTTGCTGATTCAACCGCGCACTCTGCGATTTCTTCTACTGAAGGCTTGATGTTGATTGCGCAGTCGCCCATTCCCAGGATCTCAGGAGCGCTTCCGTCTTCGTGCTCTCTTACCATGATAAACACTGAAGATACGCTCTTGTTGCCAGGCTTGGTCTTGATCAGCTGGAGAGCAGGTCTTACGGTATCAGCTGTTGAGTATGTAGCTCCGCCGAGAAGCGCGTCCGCATATCCCATCTTAACCAGCATAGTGCCGAAGTAATTGCCCTTTGAGAGAGCGGCTCTGCACTGTTCCTCATCCATCTTGCCTTTTCTCAGCTCGACCATCTTGGCAACCATTTCTTCCATTCCTTCATATGTTGCAGGATCGAGTATTTCAAGTCCTTCTATATCGAAGCCGCCTGCCTTTGCAGCAGCCTGAACTTCTTCAACATTACCAACAAGGACAGGTGTCAGGAATCCGCCCTTCTTAAGTCTGTCGGCAGCTTCCAGAATTCTGGCATCAGGTCCTTCTGTAAAAACGATTTTTCTTGGGTTTGCTTTTAAGATTTCAATTAAATTTTCAAACATTTTCATCCGTTCCTTTCTGAATTGTCCATGATCAAAAATCATACACAGTTATTATACTACTGACACAAAAAAGAGCAAGTGCGCACCTGCCCTTTTTGTTAAAAACTATGACCAGTATCCGCCGAAGCGAATCAGGAGATAGATAGTTGCCAGAATGATTGACATTATCATCATAGGACCTCCGACCTTCAGGAAGTCTATGAATGTGATCGGGTATCCCCTTCTTCCGGCTATACCTGTAAGTACTACGTTTGCTGAAGCTCCGATAATAGTTCCGTTGCCGCCGAAGCACGCGCCGATTGATACAGCCCACCACAGAGGCCATACGTCGATTCCCTCGGAAGCCATTGTCTGGATCAGCGGAATCAGTGTTGCTACGAACGGAATGTTGTCCAGTACGGCGGAGCAGAGTGCCGATACCCACAGAATTACGATCATCAGGATTACGTAATGTGTTCCTGTAGCGTTTATCATGCCCTCGGCCATCATGTGTATTATGCCGACCTTCTCAAGTCCGCCAACTACGATGAACAGGAAGGCGAAGAATACGATCGTCGGCCATTCAACATCGTGAACAGTTTCCTCTACATCCTGCTTGCCAATCAGTATCATGAGCGCCGCGCATGACAGAGCGATGACACTCGTCTTCAGTCCCAGGTTATCGTGCAGGATGAATGCCAGTGCTACCAGGCAGATCATGACGATGCTCTTGTAAAAGAGAACCTGATCTCTGATTTCCTTTTTCTCATCCATCTGCATTATCAGTTCCATCTTCTCAGGTGTAACTGTCAGGCCTTTGTGATAAAGGAATCTGAAACCGATAATCGTCGCGATCATGACTATGACGACAATCGGGCCGTCGTAGAGAATAAACTGCAGGAACGTGATATCCGCGGCACTTCCCAGCATGATGTTAGGCGGGTCGCCTATCAGAGTTGCGGTACCACCCACGTTTGACGATATGATCTGAGTCATCAGGAACGGAATCGGGTTGAGTTCCAGCGTCTTGCATATGCTGAAAGTCATCGGTCCGATGAGGAGTACTGTTGTAACATTATCCAGGAACGCGGAAAGCACGGCCGTGATGATCATGAAGTAGACCATGATTCTCCACGGATTGCCCTTTGCGATTCTGGCAGCTTTTACAGCGAGATACTCGAATATTCCTGAATTCTTTACTACTGCGACGAACATCATCATTCCGATGAGTACGCCTATGGTGTTGAAATCGATGAATCCGAGCGCTTCTACCGGCTCAAGGATTCCGATAAGGATTAGAAGCATGGCGCCTATGAGCGCGCACGCCGCTCTGTGCAGCTTCTCTGATACTATTACCGCGATAACGGCGACAAAGATAGCCAGAGCGATTATTTGAGATGCAGTCATTTCAGTTACGCCTCCTACAAAAAGTCATAATGACAGGGCATCTTGCATACAACATACAATATGCCCCACAAGAATTATACTCCTGCATCAAAAAAGAGCAAGTGCAAGACTTGCTCTTTTGTTGTTTTTTTGATGTAGTCCGGCTTGTCCGCAGATTAGTTCCAGTATCCTCCGAAAAGAATCAGCAGGTAGATTGTAGCCAGAATGATCGACAGGAACATCATTGGCGCGCCTATCTTCAGGAAGTCGATGAAGGTGATCGGATATCCCCTTCTGTTCGCTATACCTGTAAGAACAACGTTTGCTGATGCGCCGATAATCGTTCCGTTTCCTCCGAAGCAGGCGCCGATCGATACAGCCCACCAGAGCGGCCATACATCCAGTCCCGCCTCCTGCATCTGCTGAATCAGCGGAATGAGAGTTGCAACGAACGGAATGTTGTCCAGTACAGCGGAGCAGATTGCCGATACCCACAGAAGAACGATCATGAGAATCACGTAGTGGGTGCCGGTTGCGTCCATCAGAGTTACTGCCAGCATGTGGATGAGTCCGACTTTCTCAAGTCCGCCTACGACGATGAACAGGAAGGCGAAGAATACGATTGTCGGCCATTCAACATCATGTACAGTCTCTTCAACATCCTGCTTGCCGATGAGAATCATCAGAGCGGCGCATGAGAGAGCGATGACGCTTGTCTTGAGCTCGAGCGTGTCATGAAGGATGAATGCCAGGGCAACCAGACAGATCATTACGATGCTCTTGTAGAAGAGAACCTGATCTCTTATCTCAGCCTTTTCATCCATCTTCATTATGAGTTCCATCTTCTCAGGCGCTACCGAAAGCCCCTTCTTGTAGATGAACTTGAATGCGAATATTGTAGCGACCATTGTAATTACTACAATCGGTCCGTCATACATTATGAACGCGATGAACGGTATGTCGGCGGCACTGCCTATCATGATGTTAGGCGGGTCTCCGATAAGTGTTCCGGTTCCGCCTACGTTCGACGCGATTATCTGCGTCATCAGGAACGGAATCGGATTAAGTTCAAGGGTCTTGCAGATACTGAAGGTCATAGGACCTATGAGCAGTACTGTCGTAACATTGTCCAGGAATGCTGAGAGAACAGCCGTGATGATCATGAAGTAGACCATGATTTTCCACGGATTGCCCTTCGCTATCTTAGCCGATTTAACGGCGAGATACTCGAATATTCCGGAATTCTTGACCACCGCTACGAACATCATCATTCCGATGAGAACGCCGATGGTATTAAAGTCGATAAAGCCGAGAGCTTCGTGCGGTTCCAGTATTCCGATCAGTATCAGAAGTACGGCACCGATAAGCGCGCAGGCTGCTCTGTGCAGTTTCTCGGATACTATTACCGCGATAACTGCCACAAAGATGGCTAATGCAATAATCTGCGATGCAGTCATGTATAAATCCTCCTCAAAAACAGTCTGTTTGCGATTGCAGTTAAGTTAGTATCTCATAATAACCAGTTTCAGTCAACAAAAGCGGCCACTTTTGTGACCGCTATTATCGTTATTTTCTGCAAATTTGCATAGGTTTGAGTTTCGATTTTCCCGTTTAATTCTTATTCGCCCTGAGCAGTTTCAGAGTGTTTATTACGCACAGCATCGCGACTCCGGTATCTGCGAATATTGCAAGCCATATGTTCGCGAATCCGATAAGACCGAGAAGGATTACCGCCAGCTTGACTCCCAGCGCCAGAACTATGTTCTGTATGGCGACCGCTCCCGTTTTGCGCGCGATTTTCATGACCTGCGCAATCGCTCCGACATTGGAATTCATGAACACAATGTCAGCCGACTCGATGGCTGCGTCAGCGCCTGAACCCATGGCGGCTCCGACATCTGCGCCCGCAAGTACCGGCGCGTCGTTTATTCCGTCTCCGACGAACATTATCTCGCCGTGCTTGTCTCTCAGATCGTTCAGTGCCGTCAGCTTCTCATCAGGCAAAAGCTCCGGCCTCACTTCATCTATACCTGCTTCCGCCGCAATCGCTTCCGCCCTGTCTCTCTTGTCACCAGTCAGCATGGCCGTAACCAGCCCCATGCTCTTTATTTCTTTTACTGAAGAAGCGGCATCGTCCTTCAGCTCATCGAATGACACTGTCTTCTTGTCAGTTGATGCGTCCCCGTTCACATCCAGAAGTCCTGTGTTTTCGACTATTCCCTTGGTCAGCGTGCCCGTCTTGTCCATGGCAACGATCTTGATTTTCCTGAGACCCTCAAGGGACTTGCCGCTCTTAACAAGAATACCGGCTCTGGACGCTGCACCGACACCCAGGAAGTAAGCCAGCGGCACACTGATTACCAGCGCGCAAGGACAGCTTATTACGAGGAAGGTAATCGCCGTCACGATCCAGTACTTCCATGAAGCGCCCATGATCAGCGGCGGAAGAATCGCTACCAGCAGCGCCAGCGCGCAAACGATTGGTGTGTATACTCTCGCGAATTTCGTGATGAACTTCTCTATTTCAGGCTTGTTCTCCGCAGCGTTCTCAACTGAGTTCAGGATCTTTGATACCATGGATTCAGCGAGCGGAGCTGTAACCTTCAGATAGAACTGTCCTCTCTGGTTTATGCAGCCTGAAAGGATCTTCGTTCCTGCCTTTGCATGAACCGGCGTAGGCTCTCCGGTAACCGGAGAAGTATCGATTATGCCCTCTCCCCTTTCGACTATTCCGTCGAGCGGAATTCTGTCGCCCGGGTCGATCTGCAGGATGCTGCCGACCTCTATATCCTCCGCAGGCATCTCATGTATATGCACGTGCTCATGTTCATCATGACCGTCTTCATTGTGGCCTTCTTCATCGTGGCAGTCACCATCGTGGCAGTCACCGAAATGGACGAGTTTGACTGTCTCCGGTCTCATGTCGACAGCTTCAGCTATCTGGTCTCTGCTCCTGTCTACGGAGATGTCTTCGAACATTTCTCCGATGTTGTAGAACAGCATTACTCCTACTGCCTCAGTGAAGTCGCCGATGCAAAACGCCGCCAGCGTGGCTATGGCCATGAGGAAGTTCTCATCGAACACCTCCCCGTGGGATATGTTCTTCGCCGACCTAATCAGCACCTCATGGCCGAGGATAATGTACGCGGCTATGCATACCGGAAGCACATACGCTCCCACCGTATGCTCAAGCACCAGTGCCGCGGCAAAGAGCACCGCTCCCGATATCATGCATATGACATCTTTTTTATGCTCCTCCATGAAACCGTGATGCTCATGGGTGCGCAGGTCGCTGTAGTCCTTGTTGCAGCAGTCGCACCCACAGCCGTGGTCGTGTCCGTGGTCATGGTCATGCTCATGCTCATGTTCGTGCTCACAGCAACAGCCGTGATCGTGCTCATGCTCGTGATTGTGATTGTGTTCGCTCATCTTATTGCTCCTGTCTGTCTCATTCGTTTACATGGTCGAGCGCAATGTCGAGGATATCTCTTACATGCTCATCGGCAAGTGAGTAGTACGAATGCTTGCCAACCTTCTCGAATCTGACCAGATTGTTCTCCCTCAGGATTCTCAGCTGGTGACTCGTTGCCGATTTAGTCATGTTCATCAGAACCGCCAGATCACAGACGCACATTTCATGGCAGTTGAGCGCCGCCAGAATGTGGAGTCTCGTGCTGTCGCCGAACACCTTGTAGAGTTTGGTCATCTTCGCAAGCTCATCTTCCGAAGCTATCTCATTCCTTACGTGCTCGATTGATTCCTCGTGCACTACATTGCAGTCGCATGTGTTTTCATTTCTGCCCATATCATTCTCCCAGTCTTTCATCCATATACCATTCAACTGACCACCACATCAGTTGAATAATCATTCAACTATCTTGACCACATTATAGTTGAATGCTCATTCAACTGTCAACCCCTTTTTCACCGAATTCTGGCTTAATCATAGGCTAAACAGGCGATAGGTACAAAACACAAGCGCTGAAAGCCCTGATAATACGTTTGATATTTGTACTATTTTCAACAAAAACAAGAAAAAGTACAAAAGGTGATTGTCGCAGCACTTGATACTACGTTTCACTCTTGTACTTTTTTATTTATGAGACGGCAAAGTACAAAACGATGCCGCTAAACCCTTGATACTTCGTCTCGCTTTTGTACTTTTTTTATTTATGAGACGGCAAAGTACAAAACGATGCCGCTAAAACCTTGATACCGCGTCTCGCTTTTGTACTTTTAACTCAGAAGTGGCCTTACCAGACCACTCTGGATTGCCATATCACCTTGGATTGCCTTATCACCTTGGATTACCCAATCACATCAAACATCGTATATGAGCCGGGCTCCCCTGCTTCCCTGCGGGCGGCAAGATAGAGAATCGCGTCGCAGGCTCCGATGGCGTAGCAGCGCCAGTCGTAGGCGTCATGAGTGATCTGGAACATCTCTCCCTGGCAGCCGAAGATGATGTGGTGGCTGCTCGGAGTGTTGCCCGCGCGGATCGAATGGAAAGTAATGTCGTCGTATCCGCCCTCTTTCATGCCCGCGGCCATTTCCTCGGCAAACTCAATGGCGGTTCCGCTAGGCGCGTCCAGTTTGGTGTCCGAGTGGGCCTCTATGATTTCCATGCCGGCCTTGCCTTCAAGAAGCCGCGCCGCCTCGCGGACCAGCTTCTTCATTACGGTAACTACATAAGAGGTGTTGGCTGTCTGCATGAGAGCGATGGATTCTGAAGCTTTTGCAAAGGCTTCAAGCTGGCTGTCGGAAAAGCCTGTCGTGCCGCAGAGATACGCTTTGCTGTGAGCAACGCACTTTTCGAGAACGTCCATGCTGACCTCGATCCTCGAGTAGTCGACGACGACGTCGCACTTATCGATGAGAATGCGCGCGCCGCTTTCGTCAGGAGCGCCCGTATCCGCCTCGATATCATCGTACACAAGCGCGCCTATGTCACTGCCAAGACCGCAGACATGTCCCGCGTCTTTTCCTATGTAATCGCTGCCGGGCGTTCCCACGCATCCGACAACTTCAATATCCTTGTGCTTGAATGCTTCCTGGACAATCAGACTGTCCATGGCGCCCCGCGGCGCTGTAATAACTACCTTAACCATGCAAAAGCCTCCTTACTCTTCGTGTTTCATCACTGTTCGTGTGTTTGTTATTCATGTGTTTGTTCTCTATCTGCAACTTCAAAGAACTTCTCCAGTTCCCTGAGTATTCCCTGCGTATAATCTCCTGAAGCCGGACGGCCCGCTTCGCCCGTGCGGACCGAGGACGTCAGCCTTATGAACGGTCTGGCGCCGCCGTTGAACCGAATACGTTCTCCGTACTCGCTCACGAGATTCGGAACGACGTCCGGGCCGAACCGAACATCCGGAACCAGCGAGAATTTGATCTTGTATCCCGACTGTGAGATTTCGGTAATTCCAAGCCGCTTTGCCTTTGCGCGGATGACAGCTATGCGAAGCAGATTCTGAGTCTGCAGCGGCGGATCGCCGAATCTGTCGATGAACTCGTCCGTGAGATCCATCGCGTCAGCGTCCGTTGCGATCATCGCAATCTTTTTGTACATCTGCAATTTCAGGACTTCATCATCTATGTACCGCTCAGGTATGATCGCCTGAACAGGCAGATTGACAGCCGTAACCTCAGCCTCGGCGTCCCTTTTCCTGTCGGCAGTTCCTGTCTCGTCCATGGCATCCTGCATGGCGTCGTCCAGAAGCTTGCAGTACAGTTCGTAACCTATGTCCAGCATGTGTCCGGACTGTTCCCTGCCCAGAATATTGCCTGCTCCTCGCAGTTCCAGATCCCTCATGGCGATTTTGAATCCCGAACCGAATTCGGTGAAATCGCGTATTGCCTTGAGACGCTTCTCGGCGATCTCGGACAGAACCTTGTCTTTTCTGTACATGAGGTATGTGTAGGCAATTCTGCCCGCGCGTCCGACGCGTCCCCTCAGCTGATAGAGCTGCGCAAGCCCGAACCTGTCAGCGTCGAGGATTATCATTGTATTTACGTTAGGAATGTCTGTTCCGGACTCGATTATGGTCGTCGAAACGAGTATATCGTACTCGCCCGCCGCAAAGTCCATGATGACGTTCTCAAGCTCCGTTTCTTTCATCCTGCCGTGTCCGACGGTTATGCTGGCGTTCGGCACCAGCTCCTGAATCGTCGAGGCCACGCGGTTAATTGAATCCACCCTGTTGCTCAGAATGTACACCTGCCCGCCTCTGGCCAGTTCCTTTTCGATGGCCTCACGTATCAGGAAGGAATCCTCCTCCATTACGTATGTCTGAACGGGATAGCGCCCTTCAGGCGGTTCCTCGATGGTGCTCATGTCCTTCATGCCGGAAAGAGACATGTGCAGAGTCCTCGGAATCGGCGTCGCCGACAGAGTAAGCACGTCCACGTTTTCCCGCAGCTGCTTTATCTTCTCCTTGTGGCGTACGCCGAACCTCTGCTCTTCATCTATGACGAGAAGCCCCAGATCGGTGAACTTTATGTCAGGCGAAAGAAGTCTGTGGGTTCCTATTACAAGGTCCACATCACCCTTAGCTATGTCTTTCGCTATCTTTTTCTGCTGGGCGGGCGTTCTGAACCTGGAAAGCATCTCAACCCTTACAGGGAACTTCTCAAACCGCTCCTTAAGAGTGTAGTAATGCTGGTTGGCGAGTATTGTTGTCGGCACCAGGACCGCCGCCTGCTTTCCCTCAATTACGCATTTGAACATGGCTCTGGCCGCCACTTCGGTCTTTCCGAAGCCCACATCGCCGCAGAGCAGCCTGTCCATCGGATAAGGCTTTTCCATGTCCGCCTTGATTTCCTCTATGCAGCGCAGCTGATCGTCAGTCTCCGTGTAAGGGAAGCTGTCCTCGAATTCCTTCTGCCAGACCGTATCTTCTGCAAAAGCATACCCG
>Ga0256407_10009918_pt1 | contig 13499 bp, 12 predicted proteins | sample RumenRJG_04DNA_FD_193489 | JGI IMG/M metagenome (GOLD analysis project Ga0256407, IMG submission 193489) | Bovine rumen microbial communities from Lethbridge, Alberta, Canada - RJG_04 | ecosystem: Host-associated > Mammals > Digestive system > Stomach > Rumen | place: Canada: Alberta... | reverse complement strand
GTAGGATATGCCACTTTGTCAGTTGCAGGGGTTAAATACCCCACTTTCTTGGTAGTTTCTTCTGCCATAGAATAAATTTTTAGTAATATGAAAATTGTTTGGCAATATTGCCAATTTTTGCCCTACAAAAAATGTGCCATCCTGTCCTATTTGACAGAATGGCATCCATTTTCTACTTTTTCAAAATGTTTTTGTATTCATTTGGCAATTGTGTGTAATACTTTTTAATATCATCTTCATAATTGCCCATGCCATGCAGGAAACAGTCATCATCCATGATATTTAGTTCCTTTATGCCTGTTATTTCCTGTAGGTCTGCATCTGATAGGGCAATTTCTAATTTCTCATTTATTGGGTAGTCAATGAGGTAGTAAGATGCTGTGGCTTTTATCAAAAAATAGTCTGTCACTGCATTGTTGTAGCACACAGAAAGCAAGCCCACATTTTTGCCTTTGCTTTCAAATGTCACTTTCTTGATGTACCTTTTGATAATTACCTGCCTTTGTTCCTCATTCATGCCTTGCAGTTCCTCATTGGATGCCTTTGTCTGTAGTATCTCCTTTGTGCTGATATGCCCAACAATTTCCTGCTGTAGTTGCTTGATTGTTGCCTTTATGCTGTCTGCCCTGCTGTTCATGCCTGCAAAGTTATTCCTTAATGCCTTATATATGGCATCATCACTTTCATTTGCCATTCTATCACCTAATACCTCCATTTGGCTTGTAAGGGCTTGCAGTTCCTTTTCTTGATAGGCAATGCTGTCCCTCTTTTCCTGTATGGCTGCATCTATCCTTGCTATCTCCTCATTGGATAGCTGCATATATTTAGATGCACTGATAGTGTGTATCAATGAAAACCATACAGACTTATTTACCACATCTTCCCTTACTTGATGGTTGTCACATGATGGCATGTTGGGGTTTACATGGCTTGTGCATTTGTAGTAAAGTACATTTCTGCCCCTTGCTATGGTCATGTTGCACCCACAATGGCATTTTAGCACACCTTTCAATAAATGAAAGTTCTTTTCTCCTTTCTTGCTTTCTGCATGTTTCCTTAGTTCCATTTGTACCTTTTCCCATATCTCAGCACTTACTAAAGCATCACCTTTCACAGATACATTGTCAAAAGTCCAAATGCCTTTGTAAATGGGGCTATGCAATATATTATATATTGTAGTCCTGCTAATTGATAAGCCTTTCTGTTTAAGCATTTCCACTATTTCCCCCAATGTGTAGCCATCAGCACACCATTGGAAAATGCAGGGTACAAATTGTGCCTTACTATCTCTTACTAATATAGTCTGTGGTGTGTGGTGTGGCTTATATTCCTTATTATATGTTTTCATATAGCCAAAAGGCACCTTTGAACAGCACATCATTGGGTTATTTGCAAACAATGTCTTTTTACCTGTCTGCATTCTCAAACATATCCTTTGCCTTTCCTTGCTTGCTGCATCTAATTCAATGGCTAATGTGATAATATCTACCACATCCAACACTTTGCCCCCTTTGTAGGTCTTGGCATTATGTGGGTTATTATTGATAAAACATACCTCAATACCTTTGTGTATTATTTCATTAATAATACCCAATGTAAGGGCAATATCCTCACTTCTTGAAAGTCTTGATACCTCAGTTAAAACAATAATATCTGCATCATCTTTGCTAACATCCATTAAATGCTTTAGTCCCTCTCTGTCATTGGATGCACCACTTTTCTTGTCTGCAAACACATTCACTAATTGCAAGCCATTCATCTTGCAGTATTCATTGATGATATTTTCCTGCCTCAAATAGTCCTGCTGTGTGGTTGATACCCTCACATATCCAATTGCCTTTTTCATATCTAATAAGAATTAAATTGTTTAACATGGCACAAAGATAGGACTTATTTTTAATAAAAGCAAATTTGTGGTATTAAATTTCACTATTCCGCCAGGATTGGTTATTCTTCATTCAGAGAAAGCATTCTGTCGGCCGTCAGAGTGCTCCATCCTATCGCGGCATAACCATTCTTGGCCAGGATTGGGTATTCTTCTTTCGGAGAAAGCATTCTGTCGGCCGTCAGAGTGCTTTATCCAATCGCAGCATGACCATTCTTGGCCAGGATTGGGTATTCTCCTTTCGGAGAAAGCATCCTGTCGGCCGACAGAGTGCTTTATCCAATCGCAGCATAACCATTCTTGGCCAAGATTGGGTATTCTCCTTTCGGAGAAAGCACTCTGTCGGCCGTCAGAGTGCTCCATACTATCGCGGCATGACCATTCTTGGCCAAGATTGGTCATACTTCGAAATGGGAAATAAAAAACAAACAAAGAAGTGTATTTTTTTTATGACGAACAAACAATTATCTGCCACAATTTTATAAATCATCGTAAAAACAATAGTTTATCGTTATTTTAAGTTAATCGCATCTACCTATTCCATACTATTCTGCCAATAAATATGTATATTTGCACACCAAAACTAAAAACATAGGGAATGAAAAATCAGAAACACATCAGACGATTCCTGCTCTTGTTGTCTATGCTTTCAATAGCGACCATTACGGTGGCCCAGGTCTCCTTTGACCCAGGGAACGGTTGTCTGAATGTTATTGATGCTTCTGCTTCGCAAGGGCTTGGCGATTATGGTGACAAATGCATTTCTGCGAACTACCTGCACGAAGTGTTCATTAACGAACAATTTGCCATTGGAGGTGGTATCGGATACAGTCATCATGAGAAGTATGACTTTTCTGCAATACCCGTCTTTCTAAGTACACATTACTTCTTTCTTGATAAGCGTTTTTCTCCCTTTGTAAATCTTCGTGTTGGAGGTTTTGGAATGTTTGGGAGAAAGAACGTAGATACCAATCAGAAGTATTCCATATCCAGCAAGAAAACCGATTTCAACCTGTTTGTTTCACCAGCAATAGGTGTAAAGGTTCATATCACTCCAGACATTGGTATAATGGCTAGTATAAATGACGGCGTTTACCTTATTAATGCGTTCGATACCCGAAGGAATGATTATAGGAATAAGTTCATTCACGATTTGGGAATCAGTATAGGAATATGTTTTCAGATTGACGGATGGTAGAGAACGGAATCCTGCATAGACACTGCAACGAAGAATTACACAATATAAGAAAATAATGAAGAACAAAACCATCATCACCCACCTGCTTGCCCTTCTAGCTATGGCGAGTGAAGGACAAATCCACTACCGACTGGAAGGAACGGTGGGCGATTCTACGATGAACACAAAACTGCTGTTGAATCAATGGATGTCGGATATGCGCATGGTCAACGCCATCATCGACACCGTGGAGGTCGTAGAAGGGAAACTGATGCCCATAGAAGGAACGCTTGACGAAGCAGCCGCTTTCAATCTGAGATCCATCACGAAAAAGGGCACGATGCCTGAGATAATGTCGCCCTGTTTTTTCCTGGAGAATGGAACGACGCACCTCTATATGGACCTGCAACGTCTCGCTCAGGATGAAGACTCCATCCGATTCCTAAATCATCCCTCAGGCACTCCTCTCAACGAGGATTTTGGCACTTTTCAAAACGCATTTTCCCCTTTGCTATATGGTGATTCCATCGAACAACAACGTCTCGACAACCTGATGCGGAGCGAACTGAATCGCCATAACGACGATGTCTTGGGAATGGTTGAGCTGGCGATGGTGCTTGGACACAAGCCGCAGCTGACTGCGACTTGGCTCGACCTGATGAGTCCACGAATCAAGGCGGGTGACGTTTGGAACCAGATGAAGCTTGCCCTCAGCTCCATGGGTATCCGCATGGAGTCGAGCGAAGCCTTTTTCAGTCCGAATGTGGGCGAGAAATTTGTGGACTTCGCTGTGGAATATGACGGAAAGACCACACGTCTCAGCGACTACGTGGGCCGAGGCCAATATGTGCTCGTCGATTTCTGGGCTTCGTGGTGCGGTCCCTGCCGTGGGGAGATTCCCAACCTCATCGCAGCCTACAACAAATACAAGGACCGCGGCCTTCAAGTGGTCGGCATTGCTGCATGGGACGAACCAAAAGCCACGTTGAGAGCCATCGAAGAGGATCATATCCCTTACCCACAAATCATCAACTCACAGGAGATTGCCACCAATGCATACTATATCCGTGCCATCCCCCACATCATCCTCTTTGCCCCCGATGGCACCATCCTCGCCCGCAACCTGCGTGGTGAGGATATCGAAAGAAAGCTGGCAGAAATTTTCACCAATGACAAATAACAGGAACAATCATGAACAAAGCCATCATCACCCTCCTGCTTGCCTTTGTCACAATGATGGGGTATAGTCAGGAACTGAAAATGAACGAGCCAACAATAAACGATTATATCCCATTGCTGAATGCAAAGGGATATAAGGCTTATAGTTTTGATGTCAGTGCGATAAAAGGCAGGAATTTGACTGTAAACTTCAGGGAATTTGTGAACGGGAAAGAGGTTGAAGATTCTCCGCAACTCCTGATGCCTTATACCTTTGAGTCAAATGGCGACAAACTGATCTTCGGTTTCCTTCCCACTGAGACAGATTCATTGGCCCAATTCTGCTTCAACTTGGAGAACACGCTTTCGTTCACTTCCTCACTAAAACTCAAGCAAATCTACTGGGAGAGTGAAGACAAATACATCTACTCATACATCTCGAAACCCTTTGAACTCACAACGCCCCTGGAAAAGGAAACGTTCATTCCACTGGTGTGCTATTGTTCATTCTGGTATGATGCCGAGGACAAGTTGACGCGTTGCTGCGGAGAGGACATCATCAAGCCCGACCTATCGTCGGACATCCTGAAATACGTCCCCCATTACTACGTGCTCGGAATAACCATCCATTAGAACCTGAATACATTCGAGGACGCAATACTCCGTGGAGCACTCCAAAGCACATACGTTTCCGCTATCATAACAAAAAAAAACAGATGATGGTGCAGTCTTTTTCTTAATCTTAGGACTAAATAGGTAGAGACGTTATGCTAACGATGGAGATAACAAGACTGATAGAACGATGCAGACAGGGGGATGCAGATGCCCTTGGAGAACTGTATAAGGCATACGCCCCACAGATGAGGGGCGTATGTCGTCGTTATTTCCACGACGAGCAGATGGCGGAGGATGTATTGCACGATGCTTTTATTATCATTTTTACATCGTTTGACAGACTGCGCGATGAGCGACGGGCTGAGGCTTGGATGATGGCAATCACGAGGAACGTGGCATCGAAATGCAAGGAACATCTTGAGGCATTGCCTACAGTTTCGCTTGACGAGACGAGCGAAGCAGAACAGATTGCAGCAGAAGATGAAGAGAACGATGTGAAAGGTGTCCCATTAAATGAGGTCATCAAGATGATTGACAGACTCCCCGAGGGCTATGGAAAGGTGTTCCGCTTATCGGTATTGGAAGGGATGTCGCACAAGGAGATTGCTGAAATGCTGGGCATCGAGCCGCATTCGTCATCCTCGCAACTGGCTAGAGCAAAGAAGATGCTCCGCAAGATGATGCGGCAGTATTCAGCTGTATTATTCCTGATACTTGCTTCCCTTTTGTTCTTCCCTCTTAGGAAAGGAGAAAAAGTCGTCAAGGAGGAGATTCCTGTTTTAGTGAAGCAGCAAGAGGAATCCGAAGAAAAGCCCTTAGAAAGGAAACAAGAGCCGTTGGCCGATCATTCGTCCGACCTGCGCGTTTCAATCTTTGATGCAGTTGATACCCTGCAGTCGATAATCTCCCAAGCCACGGATTCTATCCCACAAGACACCTTGTCCAATATGATGGTTCAAGAGCAGATTATCACAGACACTTTGGCAATGGACAAGTCGAAGACATTGCACAAGGAAAAGCTGCCATATTCCGACAATTTCAACATATACCCCAGAAGGTCGAGAAACCGAAATAACTGGCACATTGCCCTAACTTACGCAGGAATTCCTCAGCACGACAGAATGCGTACAGACAACTATATGACAATGCCTTCATTCTCCGGCAGCAAAACACGTTCGGCGAAACTCTACAATTGGGGAGACTATATGGACTATGCGATAGCGAATGCTCCAATGATGGACTCGGTGAGTGCATCGAATATGACTCGCGTGGCTATCATCAATTCCAACAATCCGTTAGAGCCGCTTGTCGAGACCAAGCACCACGAACGTCCTCTGACAATACGTCTTTCGCTGAGCCGTCAAATCAGTAATCGATGGTCACTCGCCACAGGGCTGAACTATTCCTATATGAAGTCCACTTTCGAAAGTGGCAACGAGAACACGTCGATTCATCGCACCCAGCGACTCCAATACATCGGCATCCCACTGAAGTTTGACTATAGGATAGCTGGGAACAATCGATGGAGTCTATACACTACGGGCGGCATAGAACTTGACATTCCTGTCAGTGCACGAATCTCTACGCGATACATCTACAACGGCACCAACGACCCACTCAAAGAATCCCCCAACATCACAACCCGCATCCGCGCTCCATGGCAGTGGTCTGTCAACACAGGCATCGGTACACAATATCAGATTGTGCCTCATCTAGACCTCTATCTGGAGCCGAGCCTGAACTACTACATTCCCACCTCAAACGCTATTGAAACTTATCGCTCGGAGCATCCATTGATGTTCTCGTTGCCTTTTGGCATTAGATTATCGTGGTAGTATGCAGTCTTTGATCTGTTCAACAGACTATATTAATAGAAAGACCTTTTATTACAAAAAGAATATGAAACATCAAAGACCTTTAGCCAGGATGATGGCGATAGCCATAGCCGGCATGACGATGACAGCTTGTAGCAGTGATGACAACGAGACCGAGATGCCTTTCAGTCCCGATTTAGTAGAAAACGGCATACTCTATGCTTGTGGAGTTGGCTTGTCCGAAACACGAACAGATGTTGAAGCCAATGACGTTCTTTTCACCGAAAATGACATCGAATGGTTTAATGTCACTACACGCGAAATCAAGTTCCGCGAAATGCAGGAACCGCTATACCAGCGCTTACAACCTTTCCACGAAATCAAATTCTATTTAGGCAACAATGTCATATTCGTTGTTAGCAGTTTCGTAGGAGATTGGGACAGTAGGGTGTTCACGGATCTTGTCTTGCATTATGATGTAATTTCCGACCCCAATCAAGGCCATTATTATCTTCACGACTGTTACCCCATTCAGTTCATCGATACTGACGAGGTGAAGGCAAACATCATCAAGAATACCAATCAGTGGAAATTGTTCACTTACTATTTGAAAAGCAAAGGGAAACTGAAAAAATAATTACTATATCAATGCAGTCAATGGTTGCAGTTTCATACTATATAAGTAGAATATGCAACCATTTTTATGTACTCCATTTTTGATTATGCCTACAATGGCTTCCTCTATTTGAACAACATCCTACGTCCACACCACAAACGCTTGTCTCAATTGATGATTTACACGACAACAGCTTGCCAGTCGGCCTGCAAACACTGCAATATCTGGCAAAAAAGCGTGCAGCATCTGTCTCTTGAGGACATCAAGCAAATTATGCGAAGCCGATGTGTTACCAAGCAAACGACTGTAGGTCTAGAAGGGGGTGAATTCATCCTTCACCCTCAGGCTTCGGAAATCTTGGCTTGGTTCCGTGAACATCATCCGAACTACACATTGCTTTCCAATTGTCTTGCACCACGTCGTGTCATAGAAGCCGTCCGTCTCTATCACCCAAGGCATTTGTACGTTTCGCTCGATGGAGGTCGTGAGACTTACCGACGTATGCGAGGGCGAGATGGTTATGAACGCGTGATCCTGGTCGTGGAAACTCTGAAGGACGAAGTACCTCTATCGTTGATGTTCTGCCTTTCACCATGGAATTCATTCGATGATATGGCCTTTGTCATTGATGTGGCCAAGCATTATCATGTGGATGTACGCATCGGTATCTATGGGACGATGGCATTCTTCGACACGACAAGCGAACTGCTGACGGCTTCAGATTTTGTTTATAAGATTCCTCCGAGTATTCGCCAGACACAGGAGAATTTTGACTTCGTGGCACTTTATGACCAGTGGCGTAATGGCAAACTGCGATTGCGATGTCAAAGCATCTTGAGTAATCTCGTCATCCACAGCAACGGCGATGTGCCGCTTTGCCAGAACCTAGATGTCGTACTGGGCAATATCCATAGCAAATCGCTTGATGATATTTTCAACAGCTATAAGTCGTGTCAAACGCAGTGCCAACATTCAAAGAACTGCAATGGTTGCTGGATAAACTTCCATCGCAAATATGACATTATCCTGCTTCGCAATTTGGAACGACTGCTCCCTAAACGTTTCATCGAAAAGTTCTACGGGCCGTATCAGTGGACTGATGACTCTCGCATAACTTATCACAAATTCTTTAATGGCTTATGATGCAACAATTGATAAATCGATACAAGCGGTTCAGAACGAAACGTCTTCTCTCCAAAGCGTACCAATATTCATACGCTTTTGTGGGCATGGGGCAACACTCAATGACCAATCTTTATCCTGTGCTACATTACCTTGGTGTTCCAATGAAATATATCTGTGTCACATCGAAGCAGAAAGCACTTTTGATAGAATCAAAAATCCCTCATATAATAGCAACGACTTCGATTGATGACATACTTGGTGACGATACTGTCAAGGGGATCTTTGTTTCCGCTTCGCCCGAAGCTCATTTTTCCATAGCCTCACGCATCCTAAAAACTGGAAAATCTTTGTTCATCGAGAAACCTCCCTGCAAGACGCTCAATCAACTCGATACACTTATAAACCTCCAAAACCTTTATGGTTCACCCATCGCTATGGTAGGACTGCAGAAACAATATGCACCAGCCATGAAAATCCTTCGGAAACGTTTAGGCAAGGAGCAACTGATCAATTACGATATTCATTATTTGACAGGAGCATACCCCGAGGGCAATGTCCTCCTTGACTTATTTATCCATCCTCTTGCCCTCGTTTGTAGTCTCTTTGGCAAACCGGAAATCCTCGCCTGTCAACCCATAATACAATCATCTTTTCTTCTTATGCTCCGTCATCCACAAATAGTTGGCACTCTCGAACTTTCCACTGCCTATACCTGGGCTAATGCAGAGGAATCCATCAAAGTAAGTACAACAAGGGGCACCTACCATCTTTCTCAGATGGATGAACTTACCTTCGTAGCACATTCTTCTACCTTCTTCGGCCTTCCCATTGAGAAAGTCCACTCTCGGAACAAAACTGTTGAATACCTTTACGCCCGAAACAACTATATACCTACGTTCCCAAACAACCAAATTTATTCACAAGGTTACTTCAATGAACTGCAGAATTTCGTTGATGCTGTAGAAGGTCATAAGGACAGTGTTGATTCTTCACTTCAATCATTAAGAGATGTCTATGCTTTACTTGAAAACATAAAAACAGCAGATTAACTTATCCTTGAAATAAATAATCTATTTCAAAGATAATCCAATAAGAATTCTATTCTTAATTTGAATAAGTCTTAACTTCTATATGATTCACAACACCAACCGATGGGTGATGTTGGCGGGGAGTTCCTCTTCGTAGTGCGAGACCATGATGAGCGTCTTGTCGGGACGGCGGCAGAAGGTGTCGATGACGTCGCGTACGAGGTGGCGGCGATAGGTGTCGAGGCCATGCAGGGGTTCGTCGAGGATGAGCAGCGCAGGATCCTTGACGAAGGCACGCGCCAGGAGGCACAGACGCTGTTCGCCACTCGAAAGGGTGAGGAACATTCGGTCGCGCAAGTGCTCGATGCCGAAGACGCGCATCCAGAAGAGACAGGTCGCAACCTGATCGGGGCGCGGACGCTTGTAGAGACCTACCGAATCGTGCAGGCCGCTTGCCACAATGTCGATGGCAGGACGGTTCTCCTTGTAGGCACGATGGAACTCGGGACTGACGAAACCGATGTGCTTCTTGATCTCCCAGATGGATTCGCCCGTGCCGCGACGACGACCGAAGAGCGAGATGTCGCAGGCATAGGCGGCAGGATGGTCGGCACAGATGAGACTGAGCAACGTGGATTTGCCCGAGCCATTGCGTCCCTGCAATGCCCAATGTTCGCCGCGTCGCACCGTCCAGCAGAGCCCGCCATAGAGCACGCGGTCGGTGTCGGGCAAGGGCAAGGTGAGGTCGCGGATGCTGATGATCTCGTCGGTGGGACTGCCATCGACGGTGAGGTTGGCGACAGGCATCACAGGAAGCGCAGCAATCTGAGCCTTCAGTTCTGGCGAAAGTGAAGATGCCGGAGCGGCCTTGAAGTCGGGCAAGGTGGCGAGATACTCCTCACGTGTACGCTTCTCTCCCACCCTCATATTGTCCACTTCGACGACGTGCGTCATAAAGGTCGGCACGGTGTCGAGCATCGACAGGAGCATGATGATTTGCGCTTCGCCAGTATTGACGAGGAGCTGGAAGAACTGACTAAGCTGGTCGCGCATCGGGGCGTCCAAACCTATGAACGGGTTATCTACTATGAGAACGCGCGGGCGCTTGATGAGGTACTTGAAGAGCTGATAGCGGCGCATCTCGCCACTGGAGAGCAAGACCATTCGCTTGGGAAGGAGGTCGCGCATCAGGAAGGTGTCGAGCAAAGGGTTCTGCAGGAACTCGCTGTCGTCCTCGCCGCCTGCTGCCACAGCCTCTTCGCGCGTCAGGCCGTGACCTGCCTCGCGCGCCTCGTCGGCCGAAAGTCCCGTTGCCGTGATGCGACCCGAAGCCAGGGCGCGTTTGAGCACAGTCATCACGAGGGGCGACTCGTCGCGGTCCTGGCTGTTGAAGCGCTGCTGGTAGTAGTAGGGCTTCTCGACGGTGCCGAGGGCATCCTCGAAGGTGAGCTGCACGATGTTGCCATAGGCTGTGGGTCGGGTGCCGGGGCCGAAGTCATAGTCGAGCCTGCCTTGCATAAGCAGGTTGCGGCCGGTGATGAGATCGACGAGACACGACTTGCCGCCGCCATTGGGACCCATGACGGCAATGTGCTCGCCTGCCTCGAGCGAGAAGTTGACGGGCTCGGCCATGCGGGTCTGGGGGAGGCGGCCGAGAGCGTTCTGGAGAAGAATTACGGACATAATTAGGGAGTAAAAGGGGAGTAAAAAGGGAGTAAAAAGGGAGTAAAAGGGGAGTAAAAAGGACGAATGTTAACCTGGACCCGCTCTTGACAGATGAAGGTAACGTCCCTTTTACTCCCCTTTTACTACTCTTTAATAACCCTTCGATGCTCTTACACGTGTGCATCAATGGGTTGTTTGAGGTCAATCTCGTTGCGATCGGCATCGAGGACCTTGTACTGCAGCAGCTCCATGGACTGGTCGGTGATGAGCCGCCATGCCATGCCATAGCGCCGCCGCCACTGCCAGTAGAGGCTCCGGAAGAACCAGCCCTGGCGAATGTACGCTGCTATGAACGGATGCACGTGGAGTCGGAAATTCTTCACTTTCATTTCGGAGGTCAGCGTGTCGAGCTTCTCCTGCAGCCTGTCGCAGAACAGAATGGAGGGCTTGACCACGTGGCTGCCACCGCAGACGGGGCAGGACTCGGCGGTCTGCACGTCCATGACGGGACGCACACGCTGGCGGGTGATCTGCATCAGGCAGAACTTCGAGAGCGGCAGGATGTTGTGCTTGGCACGGTCGCGCGCCATGAGTTCCTTGACGTGCTTGTAGAGCTGCTCGCGATGCTCCGACTTGGTGAGGTCGATGAAATCGACCACGATGATGCCACCCATGTCGCGCAGGCGCATCTGACGACATATCTCGTCGGCAGCTGCCATATCGACCAGCAGGGCGTTCTCCTCCTGGTCCTCGGCCTGTCGGCTGCGATGACCGGAATTGACGTCAATGACGTGCAAGGCTTCGGTGTGCTCGATGATGATGTAGGCACCTTCCTTGCAGGAGACGGTCTTTCCGAGCGACGACTTGATCTGGCGCGTCACCGCGAACTTATCCAAAATGGGCTGTTCCTCGCTATAGAGTTTCACGACGTCCGCCTTTTCAGGGGCTATCAGACTCACATAATCCTTTATCTGACTAAACGTCGCCGGGTCGTTGACCCAGATGTTCTCGAACGAGGGGTTAAAGATGTCACGAAGTAATGCCACGGCACGGCTGTTCTCCTCGTAGCAGAGGCTGGGCAGCTTGCCTTTCATGAGTGTGGTCACGCATTCTTCCCAACGCTTGACCAGCGAAGTAAGCTCCTGGGTAAGCTCGTCGGCTCCCATCCCCTGCGCTGACGTGCGTATGATCACGCCGTAGTTCTTCGGACGGATGGCGCCAATGATCTGCTTGAGACGGCTCTTCTCTTCGCTTGACTTGATTTTCGTGCTCACCGAAACCTTGTCCTGGAATGGAATGAGTACCATGAACCTGCCGGGCAGGGAGAGGTCGCATGTGAGTCGCGGCCCTTTGGTACTGATGGGTTCCTTGGCGATCTGCACCAGAATCTCCTGCCCCACGGTGAGGGCTTCGACGACGGTGTCGTCTTTGTTGATGTCGGGCTCGCGCTTGAAATGCTCGAGCGGGATGTAGTGCTTGCGGTCAGAGATCTGCTGCTTGACATACTTGGCCAGCGTCCTAAACTGCGGGCCAAGATCCTGATAGTGAATGAATCCTTCCTTCTCGTGCCCCACGTCAATGAATGCAGCGTTGAGACCTGGCATAAGCTTCTTGACGCGCGCCAGGTAGATGTTGCCCACCGTGAAGCTCGAATCCTTGCGTTCGCGCTGGTATTCGGCGAGCTTGCCGTCTTCGAGGAGACCGATGGTGATCTCCTTCGACTGCACATCGATAACGACTTCGCTTGTCATTGTGCAAATAGCAAATGGGAAATTAAAAAAGGTGATGGATACAAAAAAAACGAATTGCATCGGGCAGATTGACGCCCTCTGCAATTCGTATATTGGTTGTGGAAGTCCCCAGGGATTCTTCCACGTGCGTCACCACTGGTCTGATCAGTGCTTATGGCGATTCTTGCGAAGACGCTTCTTACGCTTGTGCGTCGCCATCTTATGACGCTTGTGCTTCTTACCGTTTGGCATACCTTATTAAAGATTATTAATTGGACAAATATTTGTTTTCTGATTATGCTTCCTCATTGACGATCTCACCGCTGACCTGTGCGATGAAACTCTTGGCAGGCTTGAAAGCTGGGATATTGTGAGCGGGAATGACGATGGAGGTCTCCTTGCTGATGTTGCGGGCAACCTTAGTGGCACGCTCCTTGATGATAAAACTGCCGAAGCCACGGAGGAATACGGGCTCTTCGTTGACGAGTGACTCCTTGACGGCACCCATGAACTGCTCGACCACAACAAGGACTACATCCTTGTCAAGACCGGTTCTCTTAGCGATCTTGGTTACGATTTCTGCTTTTGTCATTTTTTATATTATTTATTAACGATTTTATTGATTTGGCGAGCAAAGATAGGGCTTTTTATCCAAAAAAAAAAGAGTAAAGGCGATTTTTTTGAAA
>Ga0256407_10009917_pt1 | contig 13501 bp, 4 predicted proteins | sample RumenRJG_04DNA_FD_193489 | JGI IMG/M metagenome (GOLD analysis project Ga0256407, IMG submission 193489) | Bovine rumen microbial communities from Lethbridge, Alberta, Canada - RJG_04 | ecosystem: Host-associated > Mammals > Digestive system > Stomach > Rumen | place: Canada: Alberta | collected... | reverse complement strand
TTATATTTAAGTTTTCATTCAAAAGTTTTCAAAAAAATAAAATTAACATATTTTTTTATCAATATAAAATAAATATTTTTGCATTTATTATTTAAACACAAAAAGAAATGTAATTAATAATAAATATGATTTTTAAATCTAATATTTTTAAACAAATAATTTTTTATATATTTTAATAATTTAATTTCCTAATCTTGGATTAATAACATTTTATAAATTAAATTTAATTTATCATTTTGATTACTAATTTCATTAATTTCTTTATTATTATTATTTGTAATATGTTGATTTTTTTCATATTGAATTTTTTCCTTACTTAGAAATTCAAAGCCTTCAAAAAAAGTTTTTTGAATTTCATCAATTTTATAAGAACTTTTACTAGCATTTAATCCAGTTAAAGGGTCAAGAATCATTAAAGAAGAAATTTGATGATAACCATCAATTCCATTATATAAATTATAAATAACTGGTGAATTAACATCAATAATATAATTTCTAAAATTAAAAAAATTTCCAAAAAAATCTAAAAAATCAAAAATTATTTTTCCTAAATTTAAATCAGATATTTTTATTTGATTATTATTAACATCTTTTATATTATTTTGATTAATTTTATTATTATTTTTATTTAAATATTGAATATAACTTAATATTATTAAAAATAAATTATGAGAAGATAAACCACCATTAAATGAATTATTCATTTTTTTAGAATTAAAAAATCTTTTAAGTACTCTTAAAATAATTTTTATTTCTGGATTTTTTTCTATTTTTTCTTTAGTAAAAGAAACACTTGAAACATTAATATTTTTTTCATTATTATTTAAAATAAAAGTTATATCAACTTTAATTTTTGTCAATTCATTTTTATCAAATTTAAAATTCTTATAAACATTACTATTAATAAAATTTTTCATTTCATTTTCTAATTCAATATTTCCTTTAATAAAAATATTAGGATCAATTATAAGTTTAATAACAGGAACACTTGCAGTAGAAATTGGATTAATATTTTCAAATTTATCTTCTTCAGAAAGTACTTTTGTAATAATAAAAAAAGTTTTTTCTAATTCTTCTTTTTTTTCTGAATTTAATCTTATTTTTAAATCAATATCTGAATTTTCTATCATTAAATCAGAAGCAAATGAACCATATAAATCTAAGGAATATTCATTCTCTTTTTCAAAAGCTTTTTTTATTATATCTTTTATTTCATTTATACAATATTGTTTTATATTTTTTTGCATTGATAAAATTTCTGATAAGTTATTATCATATTTTATTATATCATTATGTAATTTTTCAAAAAAATTTAATTTTTGATTTTTATTTGGTTATATTTTTTCAAATATTTTATTTTTTTTTTTTTTTTTTTTTTTTTTTGGTTTTTTTTTTTTTACTGTATCAAAAAGAAAAAAAGTTTGTTCTTTCTTTTTTTTATCTTTTTTTGGCTTTAATGGTAAAAAAATTTGAGAAACTTTATTTTTTTCTAAACTTGAATTATTTAAAATATTTTTATTATTGTTATTGTTATTTAAATCTATGTTTGATGTTATATTTATTATTCCTAAATTTTCATTTCCTTTTTCAATTACTGATATATTATTTTTTGGTGTTTTTGATTTTTTATTTTGTTGATTATCAATTATTTTATTATCATATTTTTTTGTTTCTGATGAATTTTCAGAATGTAATTTTTTTATTTTAGGATTTTTCTTGGTAATATTAGTTGAACTTGAAGTATTATCATTATCATTTTCTGAAATATTTGTATCAATATCTTTTGAAGTTGTTAATAGATTCAAATTATTATTTTCGATTTCATTAAAAAAATCTAAATAATTATCTGGTTGAGTTATTAAAACTTTTGATATTATATTATATATTATTTCATTTTTGATAAATTGATAAATCTCATTTTCATTATTTTTATTATTTGATATTTTTTTATTTAAAACTGAATGAACATTTGAATCTGTACTATTAAAATAAGGGATATATAATTCATATTCTTCATCTTCTTTTTTATTTTTTTTATTTTTACCTTTTTCTTTCTTTTTATCTTTTCCATTATCATCTTCTATTAATTCTAAATAATTTTTTTCAATATTTAAATTTATTAATTTATCAAAAATTGAATATTTTACAAAATACTTTATATTCCATAAATTATCAAAATTTTGAAAAATTAAATAATCAACAAATAATATATTACCTTTACTACATAAAATTTCTTTAATTTCTTTTTCTATATCAGAAAATTTAATTTCTCTATTATTATTTTTTCTAATTGATTTATTAAAATCATCAAATTTTCTAGCATTATGTTTCCAAAATTTAATATGATTTTTTTTATTTTTATCATTTAAATTTAAATTATATAATTCTTCAATATTAATAAGTCCATTGAAAATATTTAATCTACTTTCCATATCACAATTTTCATTTAAATAATTTATAACATTTTTTCTATTATTAAAAAAACTTTCTAAACATTCCTCATTAATTAAAGAATGAATTGATATTTTTTTTTTATTTTTTTTCTTTCCTGGATTATTATTATAATTAAGTAAAAATTTAATTAAAATAGTTTGTTCAAAGAAGCAAAAAATAAATTGAATAGGAGAATAATATTTATCATTATTAATCCAAGAAGGAAGTAAATATGAATATTGTTTTAATTCATTATTATAATCAGGTTTAATTAATTCATAAAAAAAATAAGGTTGAGCAATTCTAAAACAATTCTCAAAAGTTTCTTCTTTTAAAAGAAAAGTTGGACTTAATGTCATACAATCAGGATAATTTTTTCTATGAACAGAAAAGAATAAAATATTATTTAAAATATGAATAGGATTTTTATTTTTCATTTTTTCATTTTTTTCAGTTCTAAATAAAAAAAAATTTCCAATATTAAAATTAATTAATTCTTCATCTGAAAAATTATCTAAATTTTCTTGATTAAAAACAACAGTTTGAGATTCAATTTTTTTATTTTTTTTTTCTTTAGTTAATTTAATCATATTTACTCCAGGTTTATTAGGAGGGTAAATTCCATCTTCAGTTTCAACATTATTAATTGAAGAAATATTTGTTTGAATTGAAGATGACATATTATTATTAGATAATAATAATTCTTTTATTTTAAATAAAATTAAAGAATCATCAACAGATAAAAAAGAAACCATTTGATATAAAATTTTACATATGAATTCATTTTCTACTGTTGAAATTTTTATTCTTGATTCTAAAGGAAGTGAAAAAAACCATCTTTTTACTTTTTCTTTTAATTTTGAACCAGTTAAATTTTCAAAATTTTTATCTTTTATTAAATTATTATATGTCTTATTGTATTTTTTTGCTATGTTTTCGTAATTTTTAAATGATGATTTATCGTCATAGTAACTGAAAGAGTTTTTTAATATTGGAATTTTCAAACTCATTAAATGTTTTTTTAATGATAATTAATTTTATTATTTAATTATTTATTTTTATTATAAATTATATTTTCATTCAGCTATATTATTAATTAATTATTATATTTAATTAAAAAGTGTCAACAAAAATTTACATCAAACATTCCATGAAATAAAAATAATATTTATGAATTTTTTTATTTTTCCAATAATAATATCTAAATACTTTTAGAATAATCTAAAAAACATTTATGAAATATGAAGAATCATTCATTATCTTTAAGTAATTATAAACAAAAGATATAATCATTTAAATGATTTTTAGATGTTAATATATCTAATTAAGATAATAAAAAAAAGGTTTTATTAATAATTAATAGTTTCATTTAAAGAATCTATTTAAATAATTAAAATAGATATTTAAAAAAATTTCTTTCAATTAAATTTTAAAAATTTTATTTTACATTAAGATTTTTTTTTAAATATATATTTTAAAGAAATTTATTATATTATATTTAAAAATATAATAATAATTTTCTTTTAAAAATATGAACAAAAATATTAGATAATTCATAAATTAATAGATAAACTTTATGGATTTTTAAAGAAATTTAATTATTTAATCAATTATTTTAAATCTTTAATAAAAATAAATTAACAAAATTATTTTAATTCTATTTAAAAAAAATTATTTAAAAAACTTCAACAAAGAAACAATTTTAACATTTTCTCTAATTAATTTATGAGAAATAAAAATGAATAATAATATCATAACAGTTAATTCAAAAATTAAATTAAGAGTAAGACAAATAACTAACAAAATTTTATGATTATGAAGAGTGTTTTCTAATAAATTAGGAATAATAATTTCATTTTGATAAGACCTTAAAATATCACCTAAAAAAAAAATCAAAGTAAAAACACCATATAAATCTTTTAAATCTAAATTAGACATTAAATCATCATAATTTCCTTTTGTAATAGTATTTAAAACTTTTTGTTCATAAAAAGTAATTCCTTTAAAAATTAAAACTTGTTTTCTTAAAGAAAAAATATCAAAACTTTGGCATAATTTTACTAAAAAATCATTATATATATTAATTTCACTTTCATTTTGATTTCCTGGAATTGCACTTAAAAAGTTATCATCTTTTAAAGAAGGAAGATCTTCACAAGAAATGTTTTGAAATTTTTTAATAACTTCATATATTTTATCATTATCATTTTCAATTGATTTAACAATTCTTAAATCTAATAAAATATTTTGGAAATTATCTATTACAAAAGAATCAGAAGATTCATATTTTTGTAAAATTGATAATTCACTTTGTGAAGTATTTGTTATTATCATAAACATTAATGAAATTATATTATGAGTAATATAATTATCAATATTTGAACTTATATTATAATATTCAATTAAACTTTTTAATTGGAAAAATTCTTCTTTCATTATTATATATAATATTATTCCTAAAATGTAGAATATAGAATATACAAAAAAAATTGTAGTAAAATATTGTTTAATGTATTCCTTATATATTAAAAAATTTGTTTTTTCATTTTTCTTTTTTATTCCTCCTAAGCTCATTCTTTCTTTATTTTCAGCTTCTTTTAATTTTTGAAATTCCTTAATTTCAGCTGTAATTTTTTTCATTTCAATATAAGGTTCATTATCATATAATAATAATAAATTTTTCCAATGATTAAATTTAGAATGAAAATAATTAATAAATTGAGGAGAATATAATCTATGTGAAAATTTTTTAAATTGTTTATCTAAACCAACCATAAATGAATAAATGAAAAAACAATTTAATATTAAAACACAAACATTTAAAATAATTAAAGATATAGAAAAGCCTTCTAAAGTAGTTGAAATTGAATTTAAATGTTGATTAAACCATTCACTTAAAATATTTTTAATTGAAATTAAACCACTCTCTATAATAGGATAATTAATTAAGATTTGATAAATATATTTATGATCTAAAGTAGTATCAGTTAAATTAATATTTATTAATTCGAATTTAGTTGTTAATGTAAAAAATTTTATATAAATATTTTGTAAATTATCTCTGTTAATAATTTGAGTAATAAAATTTAAATATAAATCAATTGCATTAAAAAAAGAATTTTTACTATAAACTAAATAAGGTAAATTTACTTCATGTTTAATTTTAGTTAAATCAATATATTTTTCATTATCATTTTCATTTTCTCTAATTAAATAAATTTCTAAATTAATTTTTTCAAGTTCTCTGATTTTTTTTTTAGAAAGTGAATAAGCTTTTTTTTTAAATTCAGTATATCTATTTTTAATCTTATCAATACTATTAATAAATTCTCTATAAACAATTTCATTCATTAACATTTCATCTTTATCTAAATTAAAAGAAGCTTGATAAATTTTAGATAAATAATTATAATAACAAATTCCATTTTCTCCTTTTATATTTTCAAAACATAAAACAGAACAAATTCTAACAATTTCCATATCAATTCCTCTTTTAAAAAAGTGAAATTTTCCATAAAATTCATACATATCAATAAAATCATTATCAAGTTTTAATTGAATAATTAAAAATAACAAACTAATTATAACTATAATAGTATGAAATAATGTAATTATTATATTTAACATTTTAAATCTTCTTAATCTATTTTCTTCTTTTGATAAAATATTTTTTCCATTTAATGTTTTAATATGAAATTTATTAGTTGTTGAATCTGAAGTACCAGAAAAAGAAACTGACTCTGTTCCAACAGATAACATTTTATTTATTTGTTCATTATAATCTATATTGAAATTTTCTTCTTCTTTTTCATTTTCATTTTCGTTTTTAATTAATTTTGACATTACATAAATAATAAATTTATTTTTTTCTTTTTCTCCTATTTTTATTTTTTTTTCAAGGATAAATTTTTCTTTTGTAATATCAACTTTTCTATTTTTTAAATTATTTAATATTTCTTCTTTAATATAAATATCTTTATTATCATCTAAATATTTTTTTAATAATTTATAAAATAAAGCAAAATTGATTTGAAAAAATAATTTATTTTCATCAATAGTTTGATTTAAAGTTTTATTATTTGAAAAATCATTAGGAATTAAAGAAGGAGTTATTTTTTTGAATAATTGATCAAAACAAAAAGATTTTCTAATCAAACCTAATGAATAAACAATTTCAGGATTAATACAAAAATAAAAATCAAATGATTTAGAAAAAGAAATTAAAATTTCTTTTGTATTTTTTCCAACATTAATAATTTCAAATATTAAAACATTTTGATGTGAATTTTGAAATTGTCCTGAAATTAATAATTCACCAAAATTAATTGAAGGATACATTACAAATCTAAATTGAAATATATCAATATAATCAATATCATCTTCATTTAAATCAGAAATTACAAATTCAAAAAAATTTTTTGGATCTTTAAAATTATTATCTTTTAAAAAACCTTCCATTTTATCTTTTGCACTTTGTCTTAAATAATTAGGAAATAAATTCTCAAAAGATCTATTTAAATATTTCCTCATTTGATGACTTGCTTTTATAATTGTAAAATTTTTTGATAGTAAACCATAATGAATTACAATAAAACTATCATGAAAAAAATGATTTTGTAAAAAATCTTCGAAATTTGAAACATCAAAAAAATCATCTGATTTTGGAATTGGTTTATGTATAATACTTTCATATAAATATCTTAATATTGTCATATCATATGTATAATATTGAGATGATTTTTGAAGTAATTTTATTATTTTTTTATTATCTACAAATTCATGAAGTGTTCTTGCTAATTTTATAAAATTTTTTGGGTTTTTTATTTCATAACAAATAAAATCTTCTATTTTTTTTAAAAATTCTTGATATATTTTTATTACATCTTCAGTTTCTTTATAATTTTCATATTGTCTATAAAATTCAATATTGTTTTTTTTATTTAAGTCAAACATTGTTAATAAATCAAAATATACTGATAAATTATTTTGTTTATATTTCATAAATTTTTGATAGAAAAACATATAAAAATAAAATTTTTGACTTTCATCTTTATATATCAATGAATGAATTTCTAAAATATCTAAAATTATTTCTTCATGTCCATAAACTTTTATCATTTTATCATTTTTTCTTTTAATAATAACTTCTAAAATAACATTAAAAAATTTTTCAAATTTCATTTCTCTAACAAAATTAGAATTAATAGCTTGACAAATATCACAATCTATCTTTTTACAAATTATTTTATGATTAGCTGACCATTTTTCACACATAATATCTCTATCTATTTCATTACTTACCATAAAACCTAATAAAGCAATTAAATTATTTGTTTTTGCAACACGGTTTAATATTATTTTTGGATATTTCATATAAAAAAATGAAGATACTATTATAAAAGTTAAAAGTAAGAAAAAATAAAATATTAATTTTCTTTCGTCTTTAATTATAAATCTGTAAATTATTGAAATCCCAGTAAAGGTTATTAAAAAAAAACGAAATATAACATATCCTTTATTTGGATAATATAAAATTTTACTTGAACTTGATGATACTAAAAATATAAAGTAAAGAAAATAAATTATATAAATTAATATTCCGATTATACCAAATATAAAAATTCTATCTGTTGTTTCTTTTTCAATTTGAACTAAATTTTTTTCAATTGTCATTACAAATTTAATAATTGAACTTGCAGTTTCAAATAAAACTGAAAAATTAGAATCAAATGGGAAATCTGATATGGTTTTATTATATTCTACAAAATTTGCAGTTACACAATGCATTCTGAAATGATTAATTGTATTATAAAGTGTTATTATAATAGCAATTATTAAAAAAAATTGTATAAATATTATTGTTGTTTTATTCATTAAATTATTTTGTGAGTTAAATATCATTTTGATAAATAAAGTTACATATGAATCTATATAAAAAATAAAAAAAAGACGAAAATTAAACAATTCAAAAAAGTTTATATAAATTTTTATTAATATTTGTTTTATTTTTCCTTTTATTTCTATAAAAGTAGATTTTAATATTAAAAAAGAACAAAAAAATAAAACTGTAAAAATTGATGTTATTACTATTGCTACTATATTAAATAAATATTTATTTGTTGGTAAATATTCTTTATATAAATAATAAATACTTAAATAATACCAAGAATTTTTTGTCTCATCATATCCTTCATATCCAACAACAATTTGAGATGCAGTTATTAATACATAGCAATAAATATTTAAAAAATCTAAAAGTGTTAAAAAACATAAAAACCATTGTACTTTACAAAGATAATTTAAAGCTAAATGATTATATATTAAAGTAGGAAATTGATTTATCATATTTTTTTCAAAAATTTAATTCATAAAATTATATAAATTTAAAAAATTATAAATAATAAATAAATCTTGATTTTTACAAGAAATACATAATAAATATTTATATATAAAAAAACTTAAACATGAATACAATTATGAATTAAATTATCTAAAATTCTATATTTCTCATTAACACTATCATGAATTAAACTAATAAAATAATTTCCAGCATCTTCATCATTTTTTTTATTTAACTGAAGCATATTTTGAAAATAACTAACATCAAACATAGTAGAAAATTCAGGCATCCCAGCACTTGCCATGGTAATAGTTAAATTAATTAACCTTTGGCCATTATGTCTCAAAATATTATATGCTCTTACACAATAATTTTTAAATTTTTCCTCATTATTACTTTTAATATAAACATATGCCATATCTTGTGTAAGTAAAAATCTACTTCTTTCTCTTTTAAAACCGAATTTTTTTTTAAAATTTCCAAAAATATGACCAAAATCAATATGAAAAAAAATTCCATTTTTCTTAATCATAACATTAGCAGAGTGTCTATCTCCAATACCTAAAACACCAGTTGCAACACAGTATCCTGCAAGTGATCTAATAAAATTATCTAATTGATTATCAAAAGATAAATTTTCATCATTAATATCACTTTTAATTGACATTTTCTTTAAATAATTATACAATAATTCCCTATCTAAAGCTCCACCTAAAAATCCTTCATCTTTTTGAACACCTTCTAAAACAGTTCCATCTACAAATTCCATATAACCACATTTTAATTCAATGGGACAAACATTATAAATTGACATTTTTAAATCTAAATCATTTTCTAACCAAATTTTATCCATTATTTTAAATATTTGTAATATTAAAACATCTTGTCTTAAATCATCACCTATTTTATATATTATACCAAATTTTCCTCCATCTGATGATTTCATTACTATACGAATTGGTACCATTTTTGAATCAAATGCTTTTACTTTTGATAAATCATATCCTGAAATAAAGTAACTTGGATGAACTGGTAAATCAAAATTTACAAAACCTTTTTTTTTTAATTCTCTTATTTCTTCTTTTACTTTTTGACCAACTTTATTTTTATCTATTGTATAGAGAATTTTTGCTTGATTTGCTATTCTTTTAAATTCATTGTTTATTTCAATTTTGTATGTTATTGTATTTATAAATTGTGGTCCACTTACCATAAATAATTGAGCTAAAATTATATTTAATCTATCTTTAAATAAAAAATGTTCGCATCCTACTTTTGCATTCCAATAAAATTTATTTCCTAATAATTTTTGATTAGAAAGTGATTTTTCAATTAAAAAATCTGCCAAAGGAGAAACTAAATAATTTTCATAAAATAAACATTGACAAAGTTGCATTAAATACAATTCAATAATATCTTCTGTTGTATTATATAAAGTTTTAATTGCAAGTTCTCTTACTTGAATATCTGGAAATCTAGAATCTAAAAGACCAATTGCATCTTCTGGAGTTAATTTATTCCATTTTTTTAAATATAAATGTGCAATATATGATTGAAGAGGATTAAACCAATTTATTGAACGTAAAAAGATATCTATTGATTTTGGTATTGTTGATATATAATCACGACAAATTAAAATTTGCTTTCTTTCTTCTTCATTTATTGGAACTAAAGGTTCTCTTTTTAATATTTTTTCTATTTTTAATAAATTTTTTTCTACGTCGTTTAAATTTAACATTATATCTTTTTCGTTATCTTTTATATTATAATAATTTGAAGAGTCTTTATTATATATATAATTATCTTTATTATTTAATGTATTATTCTCAAATTTTGATTTTTGCTTTTTTCCTATTTCTTTTATTTCTTCCATTATATCATCAATTTCTCCTATCATTGAACCATATAATTCATTAAATTCTGAATAAATTTCTTTTGGATTTTTTCCTTTATGTTTTATTGATAAAAACTTTTTATAATTTAAAGGATTTTTCTCAACATGAGCTAAATTTTGTGCAAATTTTGGAAATTGAATTATTATATAACAATAATTACTTTCATCAATTTCAGTTTCTTTATATTCAGGATAAAATTCAATATTTTTATCATCTTCATCACTATCATCATCATTTTTTTTTTGTGCACCATCATTAGGAGAAATAAAACTATTAATAATATTTATATTACTTTCAATATCTTTAATAGCATTTTTCCTTTTATTAACACTATCATTATTTTTAGTACTTTTATCATTATCACTTTTATCAATTAATTTAACATCATTTCTTTCACCAATAACATTATCACTTTTAATAATATTATCATCAAATTTTATATTATTATTTTCCTTAATATTTTTTTTTTTAAATAAAAAAGGATCACAACAATTAATTCTTGGTTCAATTTTAAAAAAAGGCCAAAAATTTAATTTTACTTCTCCAGAATTCATAACACCATCTTCAGTAAAAATAGGAATTTGACAAGAGCCTAATTCAATAGGATAACTAATATCTTTATTTAACATAATAATAGTAATTCCTAATCTAGTTTCTCTTGGTAAATGACTGATTAATAATTTATCATTATTAAAAGTAATTTTTTCCATCATATTAATATTATTTGATATAATATAATGTTTACTTAATAAAGTTTCTACTTGATATGATCCATATAAAATATCTAATTGAATTTTTATAAAAATTGGAGGATATTTTAAATGTTTCATTTTAGAATTTTTCTCTTTGTAAAAAGGATTATCTTCTAATTCATCTCTTTTTAAATTTACATCTTGTGGTAAAGTCGGAGCTGTAAATTTTTTTTTTAATACATCTATTTTTTCTATTTCTTCTCTGTGGTTTATTTTAAAGAAGTTTAAATTATTTTGTAATATATAATTTTGCTTTGTTGATTTGTGAATTAAGTTAATTGCCTTTTTTTTATCTTTTATTTCTTTTTCTTTTTCTTTTTTTTTTTCTTTTGCTTTTTCTTTATCTTTTTTACTTTGTTCTTTTGTAATTATTTGTATTTCAGGAGAAATATTTTCATTATTATTATTTTCATTATTATCTTTATCATTTCCACATCCAAAAAATTTAAATAATTTATTTTTAAATAAACTTTGTTCATATTCTTGTTTAGTTTGAAATTCATTAAAATAAGAAAGCATCATTTCATTTTTAGTATAAAACTCATCATTTAACCATTTATTAAAAATGGAATTAATATTATAAACACCTACAATAACAATTTGTAAAGGAAAATCACAATTTCCACTTTCAGTATATTGAGTTAATTTACTTTGTCTATCTTTGTAAATATTTAAAAATTGTTCTTTTTGAATATTTTCACTTTCTCCAAATCTAAAAATTACACTATGATGAGGATAATTATTTAAATATTTATCTAATAAATCAAAATATGTAAATTCTTTATTTGCTTCTGATAAAATTATAGGAGGAAAAGAACTTATTGGAGGATTTATTTCATATTTTGGTTTTTTATATAAGATTAATTTTACTTTTTCAAATTGTCTAACGTAATTTCTTATACATTCATATGAACCTATTGAGTAATCACCATATAAATATTCTTCAAATCCATATAATTTTAATACAAATTTGTAATTTGAATTTATTTGATAGGAATCACGAAGTGTTTGTAACATTTTTTTATAATTTAAGTTATTTAATTCTTGATTGTTTTTTTTTGTTGATATTAATTCTTCATTTTCTTCATATTCTATTTTTGAATTTTTTTCATTGTTATTTTTAATTTTTAATATTACATAATTGTGTAATTGTCTTAACGTTTCTTTTATTATTGTATCTACTACATATAAAAAAGGAATATTATCTTTATAAATAAAGTCTTCTATTAAAGGATTTAATTCTTCTTCATTTTCATCATTCACATTTTCTTTATTATCAAATTCATTTATTATACTTTTTTCTTTTTCTTTTTCTTTTTCCTTTTCAATTTCAAAATTATTTTCAATATCAAAAACTGAAAAATGAACTTTCACTTCAATTTGTACTCCTCCATATAATTGAAAAATATTAGGTAAAGCATAACAATTATTATTTGTAAATAAACCTTTTGTTTCATTAAATAAAAATTTTGAATTTATTGTTCTTTTAAAATAATTTTTTGCCCTATCACTTATATAAGAATCTTTATTAAATCCTGAAATTTTTTCTATTTTTCCCCAATAATTTCTTAAGACAAAAAGTCTTTTTTGATATTTTTTTTTTTGATAACTAAGTCTTTGATTATTTTTTATTATTTCTCCAGTGAAAAATTCATTAAAATATATATTATCTTCTAATACATTATAACATACTATATAATATTTATCTTTTTTAAATTTGTAATGTATTGAATTTTTTATTAATTGTAAATCATCAAATTGTGTTTTGTATTCTATTTCATTTTTATATCTGTATTCATCAAATTCATCTTCTTCTATTTTTATTTTTTTGTATAACATTTAATTTAATTTAATTTTAATTTTTATCAAAAAAATAAATGTTTCCAAATTTAATTTGCTAAATATCAAACAATAGAAATAATAAATATTAAATGAATTTTTTATAATTTAAAATACCAATTAATTATATATATAATATTCATAAAGACAATTTTCTTTATTTCAAGTTCATATTTAATATTAATTATAAAACATAATTATTATTTTTAAATTTTAATTTTAAAATTTAGATTCGTTGGTCT
>Ga0256407_10009914_pt1 | contig 13504 bp, 12 predicted proteins | sample RumenRJG_04DNA_FD_193489 | JGI IMG/M metagenome (GOLD analysis project Ga0256407, IMG submission 193489) | Bovine rumen microbial communities from Lethbridge, Alberta, Canada - RJG_04 | ecosystem: Host-associated > Mammals > Digestive system > Stomach > Rumen | place: Canada: Alberta... | reverse complement strand
ATAGCCGAACTGCGAGCTGCCTACATGGACCTAAAGAAGATGCCGCGCGACAGTATCGCTGCTGCCCTGGAACTGGTGTTGCAGTTAGACCCCAACAGAACCTCAGCCCGTCTGCACCTGGCACAGTATGCCTGGGAGGACAATGATGACGACCGTATCATCAGTCTCTGTCAGGCTGCCCGTCAGTACAACCCTGAGGAGATGATATTCTATTACTATCAGGGAATGGCCTATTACCGCAAGGAAGATACCGACCATGCCCTGGAAGCCTTCAAGAACGGCATCAATGTCATCAACGACCAGAGTTCACCTGAGATCGTGTCCGATTTCTATGCTATCCTGGGCGACCTTCTCTTCCAGAAGAAACGCGAGACAGAGGCTTTTGCCGCCTACGACTCCTGCCTGCAGTGGAAGCCCGATAATATCGGTTGTCTGAACAACTACGCCTATTTCCTCAGTCTCAAGGGCGACAACCTGGAGAAAGCCGAGGAGATGAGCTATAAGACCATCAAGGCCGAGCCCAAGAATGCCACCTACCTGGACACCTATGCCTGGATACTGTTTATGCAGCGACGCTATGCCGAGGCACGCATCTATATTGACCAGGCCACCCAGAATGCATCAACGCCCAGTCCGGATATCTACGAACATGCCGGCGACATCTATGCCCTGAATGGTGACATGCCCACAGCCATCAGCTATTGGCAACAGGCCCTGGCAAAAGCACCCGACAACAAGTTGTTAGTAAAGAAGATCAAACGCAAAAAATACATCAAGCAATGAAATTAACAAACATCCTTAAAGTTGCCGCTTTGGCAATGCCACTTTTCCTGACCTCATGTCACACCAACAAGCAAGTGGTTAAAGAAGCTCCCGTCGTCTCTTCTGAAGAGAGTATGGAGAATGCTGCCATATTGGACAAAGTGACCGGTAACGCACAACCGGCACAATTCGTCACTTCCAAACTGAAGTTCTCTGTAGAATACGGTTCACAGCAGATGTCGCTCACAGGCAACCTCAGAATGAAGCGCGATGACGTTATCCAGATGCAGCTCATGGCGTTCGGCTTCGTGGAGGCTGCACGCCTGGAGTTCACCAAGGACTACGTGCTCATCATCGACCGTATCAACAAGCAATACCTGAAGGCCCCCTATAACTACGTGGATTTCCTGCGTAATAGCGGCATCAATTTCTACACCCTGCAGGCCCTTTTCTGGAACGAGCTGTTCAAGCCCGGACTGCAGAAGGTAGACAAGAACGCACTGGCCAGCTACACTACCAGTATCGACGGCGATGATGCCATCATCAGTCTGGAGCAGGGAAAGATGAACTACAGCTGGCTGACCAATCGTCAGTCGGGCCGTATCAAGATGACCAACATCTCCTATCGCGACATACTTAAAGGCAATACCCAGCTGAACTGGGACTACCTGGAGTTCACCAAGATGGGTGCGAAGACCTTCCCCAACAACATGAAGGTGACGCTGACCACCCCTGAGAAAGAACTGAAACTGGGTATCCGCCTGAACTACCTGGGCAACGAGAGTGAATGGGAGACACGTACCAAGGTGTCTGACAAATACCACGAGGTAGATGTCGACCAGATTCTGCGCCGTTTCATGGCCCTGTAACATACCGAAATTATCTGAAAGCTGAATAAATGAGAAATATCTGCATACTGCTACTGATGCTTATTGTCTGCATAGCTGCGCCGGCACAAAAGTCGAAGCGCAGGACTACGCAGCGCAAACAGACGACTACGAAAGTGCAACAAACCAAGAAGAAGCAACCCACACAAAGGGAACAGTTGCAGGCAGACCAGAAAAGGCTCAAGAAAGATATCGAGGAGAAAAAGCGCAGAAAGCAGGTACTGGACCAGCAGGTGAAGAAGCAGATGCAGGATGTGCTGGTTCTCAACGATGAAATCAGCGAAAAACGTCGTACTATCGACACCATCAAGACCGATATCGACTCACTCAATAGGAACCTGGCTTTTCTTGAAGCGCAGATGGACACGCTCCAGAAAGAACTGAAGACTCGTCAGGAGCGCTATGCCAATTCCGTGAGATACATGCATCGTAACCGCAAGTCGAGAAACAAGATGATGTTTTTCTTCAGCGCGCAGAACGTCAACCAGATGTATCGCCGCACCCGTTTCATGAAAGAATATGCCACCTATCAAAGGGCACAGGGTGAAGCGGTGAAGGTAAAACAGCAACAGGTCGAGGAGAAGAAGCAGGAAATCACAGCCAGCAAACAGGAGAAGAGCAACCTGCTGGCCAAGGGACAGCGCGAGCAGGAGAACATGGAGCGCAAGCAGGCTGAACAGAAAAAGATGGTAGCCCAACTGCAGAAGGAGCAGCGCACCGTACAGGACCTCATCAAGAAGGAACAACAGCAGGAGGCTGCCCTGAATGCCAAGATTGAGAAACTCATTGCCGAGGAGATTGCCCGCGAGAAGGCGCGTATAGAAGCCGAGAAGAAACGTAAGGCCGAGGAACTGGCACGCAAGGAACGTGAACGCAAGGAGCGCGAGCGTCGCCTGGCCGAGGCAAAGGCCCGCGAGGAGAAGGCAAAGGCCGAAGCACTTGCTGCCAAGACCGCCAAGGAGAAAGCTGCTGCCAAACAAAGGGCACAGGAAGCCGAGAACGAGCGTAAGACGGCAGAGCGCCATGTAGAACAGGCCAAGAAGGAAATCAGCACCTATACCAGTGCCGACCCCGACCAGAAGCTCTCAGGCAGTTTTGCAGGCAACAAGGGTCGTCTGCCCATGCCTATCACCGGTGCATACCAAGTAATACGTGGCTTCGGTTCTAACATTGTGGAAGGTCTGGGCAATGTGCACCTCAGCAGTAAGGGTCTGCACCTGAAGGGACAGCCTGGTGCCAAAGCGCGTTGCGTCTTCGATGGTGTGGTCAGCAAGATCTACTCTACAGGTAATTCCTATATCGTGATGGTACGTCACGGCAAGTATATCTCCGTCTATTGCGACCTTGCCGCCGTCAGCGTTGCCGCAGGACAGAAGGTGACCACCAACCAGACGCTTGGCTCACTCGGCTCCAGCAACACCATGCAGTTCCAGTTGCGCAACTGGACAGAGTTGCTCGATCCGCGTCCTTGGCTCAGGCGCTAAGAATATCCAGATAAAGTGTTAATGCTTTCTCTATCTCGCTGATGCAGATAAACTCATCGGCGCTATGACTGCGTGACGACTCGCCTGGTCCCAGTTTGAACGAGGGGAACGACATCAATGCCTGATCAGACAATGTAGGCGATCCAAAAGGTTTCAGACCCAAATCCACGCAACGCTTCACCAATGGATGGTCTGCAGGAATAGAAGATGAATGCAGGCGGAACGAACGAGCCTTCAGTTCGCAGCGTTTCATGTGTTTCTGAAGGAAAGCAAACACATACTCATTCTGATAATACTCATTGGTACGTATATCAAGGACGAAGTGCAGATTATCTGGTATCACGTTGTGCTGCGTGCCACTCTCTACCTGCGTCACCGTCATCTTCGTGGGTCCCAACAGCGGACTCTCCTTGCCAAATCTGTAATCACGTAGCCATACCAGGTCATCCAGCGCTTCATAGATAGCATTCACGCCCTCGTTTCTAGCCGCATGACCACTCACGCCCTTCGCATAACCATCTACTACCATCAGTCCCTTCTCAGCGATGGCAGGCTGCATACCCGTAGGTTCGCCTACGATGGCCACATCAATCCGTGGCAACATGGGCAGCACATGCTCTACCCCATTCTTGCCCGACACCTCTTCCTCGGCCGATGCCAGATAGATAAGGTTATACGCGCGAGGCTGACTATTCAGAATACGAAACACCTGCAGAAGCGTTACCAGTCCGCCGCCACAGTCATTCGCCCCCAGGCCAAAGAGCTTATCACCATCCAGCAGAGGCTCATGCGGGTTCCTCGTCCATGTAGCCACCGGCTTCACCGTGTCGATATGCGCATTGAGGAGAATGGTCTGCTTCGAATCATCAAAGTTATCCGAAACCACCCACAGGTTATTAGCCTCGCGTCGTGGGTTCAGTCCCCACTCGCGCATCTTCGCCTCCATCAAGTCGGCAGCGGCCGTTTCATCCCTGCTCACGCGTGGCGTAGCAATTAGTCCCTTCAGCAGTTCCACTGCATCATTCACATATCTGCTTTTATCCTCAATACCCATATCTACATAGTTTTAGAAAATACTTTCGACTGCAAAATTACATCTTTTTCTTTAAAATGGATTCTTTGCAGGAATAAAAGTCCTAAAATATTTATTTCTTTCGTGAAGCTTTATGAAGAAGAACCTCCGTCCTTCCCTGCATTTTTTCCTCGTTCAATGTAATTTCTCCCCATGCTGTTTCGTAGCCATCGGCTTCAACCTTCACCATGTAGTGCTTGCGAATTGGAAGCCATGAAACATGTCGATGAATTTTGCCTTTACCATCAACAGTCCCTACTCTGCTCTTATTCGTTTTGATAACTGTTTTCTTGTCTGGTTCATAGAAAGTGAGGCGTGCATCCTTGATGGTTTTATTGGCTTCATCATCAATTACATAAACACCAACTGCTACTTCATCTTTGTTAGTCTCCTCTTCTTGTACCCATGCGGGTTTACCCCACGGCCACACGCATAGTCCAGGCTCCTCACTGGTAGCACGAACAAGATAGGTAACACCTGCTTCGTGGGTGACACCTATGAATTCTGTCAATCCATTAGGCATGGTATGAACTGCATAATGATATTCGCAACTATCCTTCATGTCAGGACTGGGATTGGATAAAACACCTTGGCTGGACCCTTCCTCCTGACCAGCAATTTCGATAGCGAAACACACTCTCTCATAGGCCCTTTTATCCGAATCATTCAATTGTATAAGTTCCTGTTTGCTTAAGGCATAGTCATCAGGTGCTGGGGTAGTGACGAAAAATTTGTATTCATCCTGTTCGTCATAGGAGCAATGAGTCCATTTTACCTGTACATTTCTACCCATGCTTTCATGGTAGAATTCTCGGCGGAGGTCTTTCCATGCGGTCAGTTCTCGGCTAACGGCTGAGCCGAGTATGTCGCCAGATGTATTTGCAACCTTACTGGCATTACCTGTAGTAGCAGGCAGAGTTATAGATTTATTTTTCAAAAGTTTAAGAATGATTGTACGACGGTCATATTTAGCAAAGACATACGCAGAAGTGTCGTTACCTTCTGGCTTTAGTTTCATGACAAAACGCCCACGCAGATCCTGACCGTCATCAATACGCTCACTGTAGGCTTGCAGACTGTTTAGTACCGACAGACGTTCAGCAATATGTGATGAAATCATGCGTAATTTATTATCGTCACCACGTACAGGCGATGACAATTCATGTATTGTCAGTCCAATCCAATGAGACGCCCCACCATAGCGGTGCAAGACGAATGTGATAAGACTGTCCATACACTCATCGTAAGTTGTAACGGGTGCCTTGCTTGACTCTATAAGCATTTGGTCTAGTCGTGGCGTATTTTGTGCAAAGGTGGTTGTCCAAGCCATCAGGCTAATGACTATTGTAGAAAAAATGTGTTTCATATGATGAATTGTTAATGGGTTATTCTGATAATAATTGTTGTTCTAAATTGTCGAGACAGACGATGATATCGGCCATTTCCTGAGCGATATCCGCATCAGCTGTTTCTGTAGAAGCTTCTTCATGATTAGCGGGCAACGCATCTTGGTGTCTGGCGTGCTTTTTAGGTTTTGATAAATTCGGCACCTGACTGACGGATGACGTTTGTTGTTCCTCGATAATCGTCGACACAGGCGAAGTCTCCTTCTCTACTTCAACAGGCTTACAAACTTGCGCCACCAACACCTCCTGTGTCTCTGACTCTCCATCTTTATTAAAGATGTAGAACCCGATAATGAATAATATGCTCGCAGCAATGCCAGTCATCATCCACCTGATGAGTATCTTGGGCTTTGTGTTGACATCCTTTGGAAGCGTTTTTACTTTTTCCCCGCTGATGCTGACAGGCTGTGCTACTTCCACGTCCAGTTCGATGTCCACCATTCCGCTATCGAACAGGGCAAACATCTCCTTGTATTCCTGCCATTCATCGCCCACCTCGTTGGTGCGAAAGTATTCTGCCAACATCTGTTCCTCGTTCAGACTGGTTTCGCCAGCCATGAACTTATCGAGCATACGGGCAATTTCTTGTTTGTCATAGATTCTATTCATCGTTGGTTCCTCCTTTTCAGTTTATTCATTAGTTCGTTTCTTGCTCGAGCAAGCAAAGTTGATACGGATGTCTGCTTGATACCCAGGATATCTGCAATCTCGCTCAGTTCACGGTGTTCCAGTTGTCTCATCGTGAGCACGATTCGCGAGGTGTTAGGCAAAGCATCTATCTGATCGTTCACCCATTGCTCCAGTTCTGCATATTCCAAACGGTCGTACAGCGAACCTTCATCCACAAGCGGCATCATGCTGCCCACTTCCGCATGAGTGCGTGTCGTGCGCCATCGGTCTATGCACACATGTCTCGTGGTAATCGCCACCAAGCTCTTCATGCGAGTAGCATCGTCCATCTTCTCATGCAGATACCAGAGCTTTAGCATCACATCCTGCGCAATATCCTCGGCATCAGCAGGTGCAGCCCCACATTTCAGGGCTACTGTAACGGCGTTCGCACGCATCTCGCTGGCTATATGTGTAAACTCTTCTTGCGTCATTCTATTTATATAACGAAAAAGATGGCAGATATTAAACAAAGAAATAACTTTTTTTGAAGATTTCTTTGACACAACCCTCACACCCTCACATTTTCTCTGAAAAACCCAGTGTATATGCGGACTGAGACATATAACCCTATTGAGAAAAGGGTCACATGAAGGGTCCCATGCCCCCTCGCACCCCACCCAATCGCAGGAAAAGCCTTTATACAAAGGGAAATCGGAGGGGTTAGTGTTATGCTAACAGTAACCCCAACACTCCCCCAAACACTAACCCCAACACTACACCCTCGTTATTCGGGACATCTTGTGGAGCAATCCATCTGGGTGGGGTGTTAGGGGGAGTGTTGGGTGGGGTGTTGGGTGGGGTGTTAGGGGGAGTGATGAAGCAACACCCCACCTAGCGAAAACACAGTATTTATCGCGGTTGCCGAAGTTTTCATGCCAAAAGGTGGAGTCTCGATGAGCAACTCGTCGTTTCTCTATCAGCAACTCGACGTTTCTCTACTCCTTAACTAGGAAAATTTTACTGGCTAACTAGAGAAATTTTACTGGCTAGTTAGAGAACCACCCAAATCAGGAAACGTCAGAAAACACCTTTTTTCTACGAGTTTACCGCGTCCATTTAGAAAGCATAGGTTAAGGCATCGTATTTTATGAACTTAGGCATCACAAACCTATGACTTGGCAACCGAAAACCATAGAGTTACGACCACAAATTCATTGAAACGCTACCACAAACTCATTGAGTTACGGTTCCTATAGAAAAAAAAATCTCAGTAATATTTGCACGACAAAAATGATTTACCTATCTTTGCACTATGCAACGGATTAATCACCATGCCGAGGATAGATTGAAAAACAAAGTCGAATGCTCATCCATCATATCATGTCGTATGGTGGGAGAAATCAAAGACATGTCCCGCTGCTCTCTGGATAATATGTATTACTCATTTGACGATAATTATACGACTCATTTTTCCTTTGACATCCAAAGGAGAATTATGATTTTTTCTTTTGATTATTATTATGATGATAATCTTCAGAAGGACGTCTTGAATCCTTGCAATTTGGTTATAAAGGATTGGACTTCGATACAATATTCGCTGGAGCCAGAAGACGAGTATTTTAAGTTAGAGAATTCATCTGTCATGCCTGAACTGGCGCTAATTCTTAAAATGAAACAAGAAGGAAATAATTTGTTTCTATATGCCATGAGTGATGACAATGAATATATAAATCTGAATATTCAGGATGCGACAGTATCTTTAGAATTAGTAGACATGACGAAGAATGTCAACGTATACAAATTGTCGGATAGCATAAGTGACCAGGCCGAAGAAGATGTATTTATGGCAAGAATTCCATATGTAAGAAATAAAGTCGAACTGCTAGAAGCATTGAAGTCTTCGGTACGAATTCCTTCGCATATCACATGTAATTGGGATGTCATGCCTAAGTTACTGAAGGATCCGTTTTGGCTTAGCAATTGGAGACAAGTAATCATTGCGCATGATGGCATAAGTGAGCTTCCTAAATCAGATTTATCTATGTACAGAAAGGTAATTGCTGAATGTAGAATGCACAGCATGCATACCCTTTTTGTTTTTAAAGACAACGATTATTCTCTTATGGAAATATGAAGTATTTAAGGTTTAAATATGACCTTGGTCCAATTCCAAAGTATTCTTTTCTCGAAAAAATACTTATAAAATTGGTGGAGATTATAATTCCCAAAGCTAATCCGGATTTTGAGGAGTCTTACCATTATGTAGAAACATGGTATATAGAATATGATGAGACATATGAAAACGATGGGGTTTGTCGAGAAATAGGTCGAGACGTATTAGGAAGAGTTGTCGTTAAAACTCCAAATGACAGGAACTATGGCTTTTGGGCTGACACAAATATGGGGATTGGTGATTTTATCGAGCAGATGCATTCAGAGTTCATTAGCCAAGAAGAGTTTGAATCTGCGTGGAATGAAGAACTCGTAAAGATAGACGAAAAACCCCAAAATACAGAAGCCTGAAATGAAAAAGAGTTGTATGATTACCCATTTGATGGGGATATTAATGATAACTAGTATCTTCACAAGTTGCAAGAATGCCGATGTGAACAAAGGTGAACGTCAGGTGGATTCTTGTATGGTGACAGAAGGAAATGTAGAGGCTTGTCTGTCTGCAGAAGATTCGATAGTTGCATTGAAAGACATTGCGAAGTGTGATAGTATGATTTGTATGGAAAAAGACACAAACGTTCTTTTCATGCTTTATCAGCTAAAGGTCAACTTGTTGGCAGGTATAGGAAAAGTAAGAGATGCCTATTATAACCAGGGACTGGCAATGAGACTATTGCCAGAAGATGATGGTAGACGTTTGGAGTACGAAGCATTTGGTGCTTACCTGCAGAACGATATGGACAGGTATTCAGTATTGTTGCACAAGGCAATCGATGATTATAAAAAGAATCCTAACGATGCGACTCAGACGTTGAGTCAGGCTACCTGCTATACATTACTTGGTGATGACGAAACTTCAAAGTCCGTTCTGAAAAAGTTCCTGAATCATCAGGAGGATCAGACAATCTTGTATGCCTACGAGGATTATCCTCTCTTTAGAAAGCAGGTACTGGAAGGGCGCTCAAAGCTAGTTGAATTGCTAAAATCTGGTGATAGATAAGTGATAAAAGGACTCAACAGATATCAATGTTGAACGAAAATCATTGAAACAACTCTTGCAAAACGGGGAGAGAACGGAGTTCTGGGAACTGAGGAATATGCAGGCGATAATACTGGATGAGAATCTCCAGGATACGATTACGATCTGCACGACCCAGACGGAAAAGATGCATGGTGGCATAGTCCATACGCATCAGCAGATGGATGCGACTGGCCTCCTGCGGCATCAGAAAGTCACGATGCAAAGGTGGCTGTTCGCAGAAGCAGGCAGCACGCAGGTCAAAATACAGACTGTTTTCACAATTCCGTAATTCCGTAGTTCCGTGATTCCGTAATTCCAGATTCGGATAGAAGCCCAGGAAGCGACTGAGGCGCATCAGGAAGACAAGATGAAAGTTGGCAAAGTCGCGCTCGCGCCCGTCGAGCCATTCTATACTGGTGCGCACATAGTCGAACAGCGGTTCGTTGTGCTGCTCGTCGCGCAGGGCATGATACAGGAACTCACAGACAAACAGGCCGATAGCCAGTTTGGAGGGGTCAGATAATAAAGAGGGAAGGGGCGACAGCAATGATGCCTCGCTGATCTTCTGCAACTGCACCTGCTGACGGATATCAGCCTCTATATTTAATAAGGTGAGCGGCTGAAAATATTGCTTCTTCAACTTAGCCTGAGCAGTGCGCGGCAACTGCAGGGCAAACGACAATCTGCCCCACTGGCGGGTAAACATATCCACGATAAGTTTTTGCTCGCCATACTTAACCGAATGCAATACAACAGCCTCTGTTTTCGTCTTCACGGCGGCGAAATTAGCAAAAAAAATACAAAAACTTGCACTTTTCTTTAAGAAAATTTGGCAGAACAAGAAAAAAGTTGTACTTTTGCACCCGCTTTTAGCGTCGATGGTCCCTTCGTCTATCGGTTAGGACGAGAGATTTTCATTCTCTAAAGAGGAGTTCGACTCTCCTAGGGACTACCAAAAGAAATTAAAATCCGTCATCTGCGCTGTGGTAGCGCTACTCGAAAGAGGAAGGGGTGGCGGAGGATTTTTGTTAAAGGGGCAACCCTTTGCAGAAACCCGCCCAGGGCAGCCGGAAGGCGCAAGACCCATAAGCTTTAATAACAACAAAAAATTTAATTAAAAAAAATGGCAAACCACAAATCATCGGTGAAGAGAATTCGCCAGGACAAGAAAAAGGCACTGCACAACAAGTACTATGCCAAGACAATGCGTAACGCTGTTCGCAAGCTGCGCGCTATGACCAACAAGGACGAGGCTGTAGCCCTCTATCCTCAGATTCAGAAGATGTTGGACAAGCTGGCTAAGACCCACATTATTCACAAGAACAAGGCTGCTAACTTGAAGTCAAGCCTCGCTCAGCACGTGAACAAACTGGGCTAATAAGCTGCAAAAATAAACAGAAGCCGTACAAGTAAAACTTGTGCGGCTTTTTTTCGTGTTTTTTATCGAAAAAAAATTCGTTATTCTCACAACTTTTTTGTACCTTTGCACCAATTTAGGACATTAACAAAAATGGCAGAAGAACTGAATCAAACCGAACAGAACTATTCCGCGAGTAACATTCAGGTACTCGAGGGACTGGAAGCCGTGCGCAAGCGCCCTGCTATGTACATTGGCGACATTAGTGAGAAGGGACTTCACCACTTGGTGAACGAGACCGTCGATAACTCTATCGACGAGGCTATGGCCGGCTATTGCACCCACATTGAGGTGACTATTAACGAAGACAATTCTATCACAGTACAAGATAACGGACGCGGTATCCCCGTTGACGAACACGAGAAGATGCACAAGAGTGCCCTGGAAGTGGTTATGACCGTGCTGCACGCCGGTGGTAAGTTCGACAAGGGTTCCTACAAGGTATCTGGTGGTCTGCATGGTGTAGGTGTGAGCTGTGTAAACGCCCTCTCTACCCACATGAAGTCACAGGTATTCCGCAACGGCCACATCTATCAGCAGGAATACGAGAAGGGTAAGCCCCTGTACGACGTAAAGATTGTGGGCGATACTGACAAGACTGGTACCCGTCAGCAGTTCTGGCCCGACGGCTCTATCTTTACCACCACGCTCTATAAGTACGACATCATCGCCAAGCGTATGCGCGAGCTGGCCTACCTGAATGCCGGCATCACCATCACGCTGACAGACCTCCGTCCTGACGAGGAAGGCAACCTGCGCGAGCCCGAGGTATTCCACGCCAAGGAAGGTCTGAAGGAGTTTGTGCGCTACGTGGACCGTCACCGCACCCACCTCTTCGACGACGTCATCTACCTGAAGACAGAGAAGCAGGGTGTGCCCATCGAGGTGGCAGTGATGTACAATACCGATTACAGCGAGAATATCCACTCATACGTTAACAATATCAACACCATCGAGGGTGGTACTCACCTGACTGGTTTCCGTATGGCTCTGACACGTACGCTGAAGGCCTACGCTGATGCCGACCCACAGATCTCCAAGCAGATTGAAAAGGCTAAGATTGAGATTGCAGGTGAGGACTTCCGTGAGGGTCTGACAGCCGTTATCTCTATCAAGGTGGCTGAGCCTCAGTTCGAGGGACAGACCAAGACCAAGTTGGGTAACTCAGAGGTGGCTGGTGCCGTACAGCAGGCTGTAGGCGAGGCGCTGAGCAACTATCTGGAGGAACACCCCAAGGAGGCTAAGCTGATCTGCGACAAGGTGGTGCTGGCTGCTACAGCCCGTATCGCTGCCCGCAAGGCACGCGAGAGCGTACAGCGCAAGAACCCCATGACGGGTGGTGGTCTGCCAGGTAAGCTGGCCGACTGCTCTAACAAGGACCCCAAGACCTGTGAGATCTTCCTCGTCGAGGGTGACTCTGCAGGTGGTTCTGCCAAGCAGGGACGTGACCGTCATTTCCAGGCTATCCTGCCCTTGCGCGGTAAGATTCTGAACGTAGAGAAGGTACAGTGGCACCGTGTGTTCGAGGCCGAGTCTGTGATGAACATCATCCAGAGTATCGGCGTACGCTTCGGCGTTGAGGGCGAAGGCGACCGCGAAGCCAATATCGATAAACTGCGTTACGATAAGATTATCATCATGACCGATGCCGACGTCGATGGCTCGCACATCGACACGCTGATTATGACGCTCTTCTATCGTTTCATGCCACAGGTGATCCAGGGCGGACACCTCTACATCGCCACTCCCCCACTCTACAAGTGTACTTACAAGAAGTATTCTGAGTACTGCTACACCGAGCAGCAGCGTCAGATGTTCATCGACAAGTATGTGGCTGGCGACGAGAACTCTTCTGCCCTGCACACACAGCGCTACAAAGGTCTTGGTGAGATGAACCCAGAGCAGCTTTGGGAGACCACCATGAACCCAGAGAACCGCTTGCTGAAGCAGGTAACCATCGAGAATGCTGCCGAGGCCGACGAGATTTTCTCAATGCTGATGGGTGACGACGTAGAACCCCGTCGCGAATTTATCGAGAAGAATGCTACCTACGCTAATATCGACGCGTAAGGTAAGGGTGAAAGTAATAGTGAAAAGTGAAAAATTTGCTACCGCAATAGTTACAGCGCGGTAGCAAATTTTTCACTTTTCGTTTTTCACTTTTCCCTTATTTCCTGTGTCTGAACTCGCTGGGCGACATGCCCATGTGTTTGCGAACATAAGAGCCGAAGTGTGACATATTCGCAAAACCAAGTTTGCTGGAAATTTCCTTGACCGACAGATTACTGTTTCTCAGGTAGAAACGGATATCCTCACAAGTATACTGGATAACCCAGTCGGAAGCCGTCTTATTGCTGTATTTCAGGCACAGCATCGTGAGATACTTTGGAGTGATAGCCAACAGGCCTGCATAGGTGGCAATAGGCTGGCGCTTCACCTCGTTATTGGATATCATACTCAGAAAACGGTTAAACAACATCTTACCCTGCGAGGGACGCAGATCATCCAAAGCACCATTCACTTCCTCCAGTTCGGCACACAAATCGAGCAGGAGGGCACGCAGCAACGCCTGCAAAGTATGATAAGAAGGTACGCGACGCCTGCTTTCTATCTTAGACTGCAACAGTTGATAGTAGAGGTCGATATTCTTCTCACAAGATTCGTCCAGCGA
>Ga0256407_10009913_pt1 | contig 13504 bp, 11 predicted proteins | sample RumenRJG_04DNA_FD_193489 | JGI IMG/M metagenome (GOLD analysis project Ga0256407, IMG submission 193489) | Bovine rumen microbial communities from Lethbridge, Alberta, Canada - RJG_04 | ecosystem: Host-associated > Mammals > Digestive system > Stomach > Rumen | place: Canada: Alberta... | reverse complement strand
CTTCAGGCCAGTAACCTTGCGCCTTCACTGGCATTGAGGTAATCTTACATTCGCAACGAGTAATCACTTTAAAGAAAGGGGAACGTACATGCGCCGATTACGGTTCCATCTTTCTTAATGATTGCAGTCACGTGAGAAGCGAATCTTACTGAAAATCTACACAATTATACGCGCTTCAAAGTATTGACATAGATTATCCGAAGGACTATAACAGAGTATAGAAAAGAACAGCGGTACTTACCCGAAAGGGTAGAAAGCATGTCGCAAGGAAATCAGCCGCAGCAGACCGACAAGAAGCCTTACTGGAGCCGACCTCCCGTAGGGCTTCTTTTTTGTACGACATGCTTCGTGAAACAACTTTTCTGAATAACAGAAAGAGGAGCGTAAAACCATGAAGAAAAGAATGTTGAACGGAAAAATCAGTAGCATATTGAATCGTGTTTGGAAATCGACGTTACTGACCTTGTGCCTGGTCGCTGCGTTATCTGTCCCCTGCATGGCAGACGAAGCATCCGTGATCATCAGTACAGATTATCCCGGCGTAAGCGCAAAACCTGGTGCTTCAGTATCGTTCCCACTTTATATTGTAAACAATTCTGCGGTCGAAGAAGACGCGTCACGCCGTGCGGAGGGGCTTCCCGAGGGCTGGAGCGGCTACTTCAGAGGCAGTGACAGCGAAGTATCCAGCGTACATATCCGGGCAGAACAGAAAAAAGAAGACAGTCCGAAACTGAGTTACTCTGTGACAATCCCGGAAGATGCCGAAGACGGTGATTATACTTTTACGGTACAGGCCGATGGTAATGATACAGCTGCCGTGACGAAGATGACGGTCACCGTTACGTCACAGGAAGCCGGCCAGAGCAATTTCACAGCCCAATACCCGGAACAGCAGGGCGATACCTCTACGAAATTCAGTTTTGATACCACGATCATCAACAACCGGCTGACACCGCAGTCTTATGCGCTGGCTGCCCGGGCGCCGGAAGGCTGGACCGTTACCTTTACGCCTGCAGGTGAAAGCTCGAAAGTGGCTTCTCTTCCGGTAGATCCGGACAAGAGTCAGGGTCTGACCGTAGACGTGACGCCGTCTGAGACAGCCCAGCAGGGAGATTACGTCATTCCGTTAGCCGCGGTCTCCTCCGATGATGCGCTAGAACTTGAGCTGCAGGTGACAATCACCGGCACCTACGACGTGACGCTGAGCACACCTACCGGGAATCTAAGCGCGAACGCCTACGCGGGCGAAGAGACCATGGTGACGATGTCTGTAACCAACACCGGCAACGTGGATCTTGAAAACCTGCAGCTGACAGCCAAGGGCTCCACGGATTGGAATATCCGTTTTGACGAGACCACAATCGCACTTCTGGAAGCCGGCGCAGCGAAGGAGATCACCGCATACATACAGCCTGCAAAGAATGCCGTTATCGGTGACTATGTCACAGCCATGACCGTACAGAACGCGCAGGTCCAGAACGAAGCCGACCTCCGGATCTCCGTAAAAAACCATACCACGTGGGGCATCACTGCCATCATTGTGATTGCTGCCGTATGCGTCTGCATCGGGGCTGTGATCCGCAAGTACGGAAGACGGTAAATGCACATTCCGGAGAACTGAGTGTACGGAAAAGGGGTTGAGTAAAATGACGGAAAAGGAAGGAACGGATAACGAAATGATCCGTATATCCGGCCTGACAAAAGTATACGGATCGAAAACAGCGGTGGATCACCTTTCACTGCAGGTCTTAAAGGGCGAGGTGTTCGGACTTCTCGGTCCCAATGGTGCCGGCAAGACCACTACGATCCTGATGCTTCTGGGACTGACGGAGCCGACTGAGGGCAGCGCGTCCATTGACGGGATCGACTGCACCCGTGAAGCTATGAAAGCGAAACGCATCGCCGGTTACCTGCCGGACAATGTCGGGTTTTATCCGGATATGACCGGCCGGGAAAATCTTATGTTCACAGGCCAGCTGAATGGTCTAAGCCGCAAAGAGGCGGAAATCCGGATCGACGAACTGCTTGGGAAAGTCGGAATGACAGAAGCGGCAGACCAGAAGACCGCCACCTATTCCCGCGGTATGAAGCAGAGGCTCGGGATCGCCGATGTATTGATGAAGGATCCGAAAGTGATCATTATGGATGAACCGACGCTGGGGCTGGATCCGGAAGGCATGAAGGCATTCCTACAGCTGATCCGGCGACTTGCAGTGGAGGACGGCAGGACGATCCTAATCTCGTCCCACCAGTTGTATCAGATCCAGCAGGTCTGTGACCGCGTTGGCATTTTCGTAGAAGGAAAAATGATCGCCTGCGGTCCGATCAAAGAACTTGGCAGGCAGCTGGTAAAAGAGAATCATTACGCACTCGAGATCGAGGTGTCTCCTGTGGACGACCGGTTCCTTGGGTTTATAAAAGGTTTGGAGGGGGTCCGGGACATTTCCGAAGAAGGCGCCCGGCTCCTGATTCACGCAGACAGGGACCTGCGGAAGGATGTTACGACATTCCTCGGGAGCAACGGATATGAACTGCTGCACCTCCGCCAGAAAGGCGGAGACCTAGACGAGATCTACAGCAGCTATTTTGAACATGCAGAACTGGAGGCGGATAAGCATGACAATGAGCATAGCAAAGACCACGGGTTCAGAAGAAATCGCAAGGGCTGACAAGATTTACGGCCGACGGGGCTCACTCGAAGTCCTGTACCAGAAAGAAATGGCTGATCATATCAGGGGAAAACGGTTCCTGATCATTCTTCTGCTCATGGTCGTGACCACTGCCGCCGGGATCTACGGCGCAGCGACAGGTATGGCGGAAGCACTGGAAGAAGACAGCAACTTTGTATTTCTGAAGCTGTTCACTACCGGCGGGGCATCCGTACCTTCCTATGTTTCCTTCATGGCGCTGATCGGCCCCTTTGTAGGACTTATGCTCGGCTTTGACGCGGTCAATTCCGAGAGGAGCAACGGAACGCTAAACCGGCTTCTTTCTCAGCCGATCTTCAGAGACAACGTGATTATTGGGAAGTTCCTCGCGGGATCGGCTTTGATTGCCATCCTGGTTGCCGCGGGCAGCGTGCTGACCGGCGCGGCAGGCTTTCTGACGACGGGTCTGCTGCCTTCGGGAGAAGAACTGGCCAGAGTGTTCGTGTATATCATCTACACCATTATATACATCTGCTTCTGGCTGGCGCTGGCCATCATGTTCTCGGTTTTCTGCCGGCATCCGGCCACATCGTCCCTCGCGTCCATCGCCGTATGGGTCATCTTTGCAATCTTCATGAGCCTGCTGGCCGGTCTGATCGCCAATATGATCTTCCCGATAAATACTGATTATGAGCAACAGGCCAATGCTCTCAACAACTACAACTGTCAGCTCATTATCAACCGGATTTCACCATATTACCTGTATACGGAAGCTGTCAGCACCATCCTGAATCCTGCAGTGAGGGCCGTGAATCCCGTAACTGTCTCACAGATGATCGGGGCAATTAGCGGATATCTTCCCTTTGAACAGAGCCTGCTGCTGGTCTGGCCGAACCTGGCGGGGCTGACCGCGCTGACGCTAGTAGTCTTCCTGATCTCATACGTCAAGTTCATGCGTCAGGAAATCCGGGGCAATTGAACCGGTATTGGCAATTGCTGCAGGCATCAGAAAAACAGGCCCGAACACCGCAGAGGAACTTCCGGGCCTGTTTTCTGTCATTTGTTATCTTTACTTTGAATAACAAAAAATGTGCCCATCAACACAGTCTTCATTGTCTCTTTTTGAATTACTTGTTCATTTCAATGACTATTCGGAAGGTATTGCTGCTAGGTACCGACCTTGCGGTATCTGCATGAAAGAGAAATACAAAATTTGAAAAGAGCAGCAGAATTCGACAATCTCTTGAATAGCACTTTCATGTGTACACAGGAACCACCCAACCGAATGGATGCGTGGTTCTTTATTTTGCTATAAATGGCAGCGGCCAAAAGCCACTGTACAGGAAAGGGGAGTCGCTCTTTCGTGTTGGATCCTGGTCATTCTACTTCGTGTCCAGCAAAACAGAAATAAGTCATGTTGGACAAAGATGAAGAAATCAGGATATGTTCACCAAGACCAAAGAGCCCGTTTTCAAAACACCGGTACACTTTACACCTCTGTTTTCCTAAGACTGTTCCGGAGAACCATACATAACATCGTGTGCGTTTTTCAATATAGATACGTCCGGCCTGAGAACCGTTAACGTCATATGTTTTGCCAGCTTCAAAACTTTTCATGATGTACCTCGTTCAGTGGATGCTGACCCTGGTGTAGATCATTACATATGGAGTGGTTTTCTTTGTTTTTTGTCATAATCGGCAGCGGCCAGCTGTGTTTTTCTGAATGTTGACGTTCAAGGTCCATGGGTATACATGCTAATGTCATTGCATCTTTCCACGTCGTCTTTTTTCGGCCTGAGAGAACTGCTGCTGCGGGTTATAGTTTGCATCCGAGAAAAATGTTTCCATTCCCAGATCTCGAAGATAGTTTTCTGTAACGGCTACGCTGGAGTGTCCGAGCAGTTTTGATAACGCATACACATCCCTTGTCTGAATGTAATAGTTTCGGGCAAAAGTGTGACGCATCCCTTTATCAGGATGCCAAGTTTTGCATTTAAACCGTTGTTTGTTCTTCTCGTCTCTTCCAAGAAGTACCATTATCTTGAAAGAAACTATCTTGCCGTCTTTTGTTTTTTCTACGATAGTTGCCATCTTTTTGCTCCTTTCTTGCTAGAAAGAACAATAAAAGATGTTAAAAAGACGTTATTAGTTGTTAGGAAGTTGACCCTTTTGTTTACCTATTTGTTTACCCGATTGGCAAACAATCCCCTCCGACAGAATAAGAAAAAGCCCATAAGCTTTATACTTACAGGCTTTTCCCCTATGGAGACGGTGGGAGTCGAAGACACCCTCTCTCCCGCAAAATACTATAATCTCTGGTATCCACTGTCTCTTATCTTCATGGGGACAGACATGGGGACACGACATATAATTTGAAATATATACAGAAAATATTTACAGAAAGGAGTAAGTCCGATACCGCCGCTGTGCCGATTGCCATGATAAAATTATAAATATGGTTTGAATTTTAGGGAACAATATGCGATAATCATTCTGCATTTAGTTCCCTAAATATTTTCAGGAGGATCTATGTCAGCATTTGATGAGATTCGGGAGGAATTACAAAAAAAAGCGGATCTGCAGGCACGGCTGAATCTGCTGCCGTATGAAGGCACCCCGGAAATAAAAGAAGTCAGCGGACAGAAGTATCTGTATACGCGCAAAAGAGTAGGCAGTCGCGTTACATCAACCTATGTCGGCAAATACTCTGAAGAATTACACCAGCTTCTGCTGCGGAATACTGCTGAGGCAAGAAGCATACGAAAAGATCTTCGCAAAGCAGATAAGAAGCTTGCTGCACTTGGTTATGAGGAAGGCGAGCTTTCTCCACGTGTCATTCAGAATATTGACTTTGCACGGGCCAACATGAAATCGAATATCTATGACCAGGCTATTCTGGAAGGTGTTGCCACTTCTTTTCCTCAGACAGAGGAGATCATAGAGAATGGAAAAGTGACCGGCATGACAGCAATGGATGTTCAAAAGATCCTGAATCTGAAACATGCCTGGGAGTTTGTGCTTGATCCGGATATCATGCAGGCGGACAGCAATTACTATGTGTTGTGTCACATCGCCAAACTTGTAAATGAAGGATTCTTTTCAGAAGGCGGCCGTATCCGCGGTGTCCCTGTAACGATCGGAGGAACCTCATACGTTCCGCCGATTCCGGTGGAATCGATCGTCCGTGAGAGAATTGATGATATTCTCGCGTCAGATCAAAGCACTATTGATAAAGCTGTTTCGTTATGCCTGTATTCCATGAAAACGCAGATTTTTATTGATGGAAACAAACGTGCAGCCGTGATTTATGCGAATCATTATCTGATCTCGCATGGGGAAGGTTTTCTGGTTATACCCGAAGGGCATGTACCCGAATTCAAAAAACTGCTGATCGCTTTCTATGAAGGAGATAATGATTTCATCATAAGAGCATTTCTGAAAGATAAATGTTGGCGCAATTTTTGAACGGTAACTCATGGCCACCAGTCGCAGACATTTTTCATCCGTCAAAAACAGGCATCCGTTGAGGTCATCGATTGGGTTCTTCATGCTTGCAATCCCGTAGTAGTTCATCCACCCTCTGACATAGACCTTGATTTTCTCCAGACTCGGTCTGATGCTCTGACAGCGCTTACGGGAAGAGTATTCGCGCAAAATGTCCCGAAAATAAAACGGTATCATCTGGAAGTGTAAGGGTTTTTTCAGCTATACTAATCCTTAATTTCAAGGCATCACCGCCGGGATATTGGTAATTCCCGATTCTGCCCTTAAAGATTGTATCCCCGACAAAAGCAGCCAAATCTTTTTCGGAATAGAACGTAACAGAGTCGGTGGTATGTCCGGATGTATAGGTCACCTTCAGAACTGCTTCCGGATTTGCCGTGACAACCACTTCGTCTCCATCGTCCAGGTATTCCACATTTTCTACTGTAATCGGAGGTCCGCAGAAGGCTGACAGATTCATTCTGCTTTCCAGCAGGTATTCATCCGACCTTCTGTGTGCCATCACGGGAATATGCAAGGCATTCCTCAATATGTCTGCTGCTCCCATATGATCAAAATGACCTATCTCATGCTGCAACCATCCGGTCCGCAGGTCATTCCCTGCTCCGGCTGCTCAGCAATCTGCTGTTCTTCCAATACCTTCATGATTGCGGCCTTCATGTCCTCCACGGACTGTGCTCCGGAAATACCGTATTGTCCGACAACAAAGAACGGCACCGCATGGATCCTGCTCTCTTTCGGCTATGATCCTCTGTCCTGTCCTCATTGTCATACACTGATGAAGATCCTGAACGTTTACTATAATCACAAGCGGGTTTCTCTGGAAGAACTCTATGAAAGGGCCATGAACCGGGACCGAGCGGCCCTCTGGCGTTCAAGTGCCTGACCCTTCTTCATTTACAGCCTCCAGCAATCCATAGTAAAATCGTGGCAAAGGAGGCAGCCCGTTATGAAGGAAAAAGAACTCATAGAGAAGCTCCGCAAAAAGTATTCCGCAAACCCGCCGGAAGGCATGACCAGACAGGATATCCTCCACATGAGTGATGGTGACCTGCTGGACATGGATTATTTTCTAAATGATGAAGACAATGATGATTTCGGAGAAGAAGGTTTTTACATCTTCTGAAGATAATCATCCGCTTTTGCATGCCCGCCTCCGGCGGGCATTTCCATTCAAAGGTGCTCTGTCAGGAGCAGTTTCCTATTAAACAAAAAAGAGGCTCTGGCTTATGCCAAAACCTCTTTCCTGTTCACAGTACTGCCGGCGACCGTTATTTCAAGAACGCCTTTATCCGATGGCCTCGGTCCTTATAATGAACTGTACACTTCCGTCGGATCCTTCTGTTCCGCCGGAGAAGCCGGTATAGGAGTCTCCCAGCTTCCGGATGGCCCGCAGCCCGTCGATCAGGCCTTCAGCATCGTCCTCTACATAGGAGGTCAGCTTCTCGATTCCTTCTTTATCAAACTCAGTCATGCCGTCACGCAGCTGTTTTGCCCCTGCCAGGAGCTGCAGGACGCCCTCTGTGAGCTGTGTGCTTCCTGAAGTCAGCAGATTTGTTCCGGTGTATAGTTTTCCGGCTCCGGCTGACAGCGTATTGCTGCCTTCCGCAAGTGTCCCGGTTCCTTTTGCCAGTTCTCCGGCTCCGGCTGCCAATGTGCCCGATCCGGCTGCCAGTTTTCCGGTTCCCTCTGACAGGGATCCGATTCCCTCTGACAACGCTTCCGCTCCCGCATTCAGCTGCTTTGCTCCCTCATCTGTTTTCCCGGCGCCTTCCGCCAGAGAATCTGCTCCCTTTGCCAGCTCTCCGGCTCCTGTTCCGGCATCCTGAATGCCTTTTTGCAGCTGCGAAGCTCCGGTTGACAGCTGACCGACACCGCTGACCAGTGCCTGCGAATTGTTCGAGAGCTCTTCCAGTCCGTTTACGAGAGCCCCCATGTTTTCCTCATTCGTGATCGTATCGATCCCATCCATAAGCCGGCCGGTGCCTTCTTCCAGTTTCTGCGCACCTCCGGCCATCTGTTCCGCATATCCTGCAACCGTGCCGGCGGCATCTTCGATCTGTGAGGCGCCTCCTTCGATTTTTCCGGCACCCTCCGTGATCTCTCCGGAAACCTCCGAGATCTGCCCGGAAGCCTTATTGATCGATGTGATACCGCCGTCGATGGCATTCAGATACTGCTCGGCCTGCCCCAGCTCCTCTGCTACCGCAGCCGCTTCTGCCGGGTGTTTTTCCTGAATTATTCCTAACTGAGAATAAGCCATTCCCAGAAGAGCCCGCAGTCCCTCCGAACCGCTGCTGATCTGTGTGGATCCATCCGTGATCCCCTGTGATGCCGTGGAAATCTGTTCCGCTGCGGTTTTGATGGAACCGGCCCCGCTTTCGATCCCCTGTGCAGCCTCATAAATACCCGGTTGCTCCGTATTGCCGCTCTTCAATCCTGCGGTCAGCTGTGCGGAACCGTTCTGTATTTCCATCAGTCCTTCATAGACACTGTTTCCTTCGCTTCCCTTCAGTGCACTCTGTACCTGTCTGGCTCCTTCAGCCAGTTTCTCACTGCCTTCCGGAAGTCCGGATACCCTGGAAGAAAGCTGACCAAGCCCGTCTGTAAGCTGTGACGCACCGCTTTCCAACGCCCCGGTCCCTGCATACAGTGCCGCTGCCCCTCCGGCCAGCGTCTCCGCACCTGCGGCAAGTTCGCCTGTGCCGCTTTGAAGAGCATCTGTCCCGCTGTACAGCTCTTCTGCACCCTGATCCAGTTTTTTTGTGCCGCTGTCTACTTCTGCTGCCCCGTTGTTCAGTTCCCGGGAGCCGTCTGCCAGTTTTGCAGCGCCGTCATTGACCTGACCGGCTCCGGATGCCAGTGTGCCGGCCCCTGATGCCAGTGCGGCAGCCCCCTGATCCAATGCACTGATGCCACTTGTCAGCTCCGGTGTTTTGTCCGCAAGTTCCTGCACGCCGTCCGCCAGCTCGCTGCTGCCTTCCTTCAGCTTTCCGGAAGCGTCTCCCAGTTCCTCCACCGCTTTTTCCAGATCGTCCATTGTATGTACATCATCCAGATCCAGCTCCTGCAGCAGGGAATTGTCGATGATCGTCATGGTCGTCAGAAGGGAGAAGTCCGTCACATCCGCCTCGACCGTTACACTCTCCGGAAGTTCCATTGGCAGTTCTTCCGACTGTGTTTCCCTGTCTGCTGCATCCGGCAGGCAGGCTTTCAGACTGTCTGTCATACCCGGCATGGCATAACCGACCACGATGGTCTTGTCGCCGGTATTGATCAGCTTTCCGTTCGTGACCGACACATTAGCTACCTTATTATTTTCCAGCGGAAGAGCAGAGAATACCAGGAAAGGCTTACTGAGCATGACGGTCTTTCCGTTCACATCCGCCTCTTCCTTTTCATGATTGATATAGGAAAAGTCGATCTTCAGGTGGCCGCTCTTTCCCGCAAGTTCATCCGGCTGCACCGGATTTCCGTCCAGCGTATAGGTGATCTCGGTCGTGACCGGCAGTTCCTTGTCCGTTTTTCCCTGATAATAAATATCCTTGCCGTCAGCCTGCCAGACCATCCTTCCGTCGTTGTCTTCCGTGAAGGTCTCTTCGCCCTTTACATTTTCCACATCCGACAGCTCCGTGCTGTCCGTCAGGGTCGCTTCTTTGTCCGGATTCTTCAGCCAGACACTGGCGATTTCTTCTTCTGCACTGCCGCCGGCATCTGCCACGACATAGACAGTCTCCTCACGTTCCGTATTTTTCTTCCCGGACGGAAGCTGCTCCCGGACTGTATCTATTAGAGCCTCTGCCTCCTTCTCATCCGCTTTTCCGGACTCTTTCTCTGACTTCTGAGAATCCGGTTTTTCTGTGTTTTCGGATCCTTCATCCAGCCCATTCTCATTGTCTTTTCCGGATTGTTCTGCGGACGTCCCGGAAATGGTCTCTTCTGGTACTTCACGCTCTTCTGCCTGCACTGTGCCGCAGGCACTCAGGGCGGATGCGGCCAGGATCAGGCTTAATCCTATAGCAGAGTATCGTTTTACTCTCTGTACGAGTCCCGTACCTTTGGAACTGCAATCATACTCCATAATTTTACGCATAATGTCTTCCCTCCTCTGTATGTCGTCCGGCCTGCCTGTTCTGCATCCGGTTCGCTTCTTCGGTTTCCCCCAGAAAATGCAGGGACGTATGTACGATCACCCCGTCAAAGATTATGAACATGCCCGGCAGGATGAAAATGACCACACAGGTACTGATCAGTGCGCCCCTCGCCAGCAGCAGGCAGATGGACCGGATGATGTCGATCTGCGAATATACCGCCACCCCGAATGTCGCTGCAAAAAACGAGATGCCGGAAGTCAGGATCGATCCGATGCAGGCCCGGTGGGCGATCTCCACCGCTTCTGTCTTGTCATGACCGTTCTTCCGTTCCTTCTGGTAGCGGCTCGTCATCAGGATCGCGTAATCCACGGTAGAGCCAAGCTGCACCGTGCCCAGAATAATGCTGGCAATGAACGGCAGCTCCGTTCCCGTGTAGTACGGGACAGCCAGATTTACAAAAATGGCAAACTCGATGACGAGTTCCAGAATTGCAGGCAGTGTCAGAGAGCGGAACACCAGCAGAATGATTACAAAAATGATGCCCAGTGAAGCCGTGTTCACATGTTTGAAATCAATGTCTGTAATGCTCATCATATCTTTTGTCAGCGGTGCCTCGCCAATGACCATGGCATCCGGATCATACCGGTGTACGATCTCGTTGATCTGATCGATCTGGGCATTAACCTCGTCCATTCCGACATGATATTCCGTACTGACAAAAGCCAGCTCATAGCCGCCGCTCTGCAGTTTCTCCGACAGTTCCGAAGGAAGCATCTCTTCGGGAAGAGAAGAGCCGATCACCGATCCGAGTCCGAGATCCCAACTTACACCGTCCACCTCCCGGATCTCGTCCAGCATGGCCTTTTTTTCACGAAGCGGTACATCCTTATCCATCAGGATCACATGTATCGTACTGGCGCCGAATCTGTCTTTTACCGTCTCCTGTGCGATCTTGGATGGCAGCGTATCCGGAAGCGATGCCGACATATCATAGTACACATCCGTATTTCTGTATCCCCAGACGGCAGGGAGCAGCATAACAAGAAAAACAATGATCCAGATCTTATAGTGCCGGGTGATGAAAGCAGACAGCCGTTCAGTTCCGCGAAGAAGCGGCCGGTGCATCGTCTTCGTGATCAGTCCGTCAAATGTCAGAACCAGCGCCGGCAGGATCGTGATGCAGGTCAGAACGCCGAACACTACACCCTTAGCCATAACGAGTCCCATATCCAGTCCAAGTGTAAACGTCATAAAGCAAAGAGCAATAAATCCGGCCACCGTCGTCACCGAACTGCCGATGACCGATTTGAAGGTGGCGGCGATCGCCTGCCCCATGGCTGCTTCCCTGTCATCGGGATACAGCTGTCTGTTTTCCCGGTAACTGCCCAGCAGGAAAATGGAATAATCCATGGTCACGCCCAGCTGCAGCACAGCCGCCACGGCTTTTGTGATATAAGAAATATCGCCGAACATGAAGTTGGTCCCCATGTTATAGAGAATGGCAAAGCCGATATCCAGCAGAAACAAAAACGGCACGGCAAAAGAGTCCGTCAGCAGCAACATCGCTGCCAGTGACAGGGCCACGGCAACGCCTACATAGATCGGCACCTCACGGTCGGCCAGACTCCGCAGATCATTCAGGATCGCTGTCATTCCACTGACATAGCAGTCCGCATCCACGATGTCTGTTATCTGCTGCACTGCTTCCATCGAAGCATCTGAGGAAGTGCCGTCGTCCAGCAGTGCCAGAAGCATCGTGGCATCTCCGCGGAAGAACTTTTCCCGCAGATCATCCGGGATCATTTCCACCGGAACGGTCAGATCCACCACATCGTCGTACCACAGCACTTCTTTCACATGAGGTATCGCCTCCAGATCCCGTTCCAGCTTCGCGGTGTCCTTCATGCTCCTGTTTTCGACGACGATCATGGAAAATGCGCCCATGCCGAAATCATCTGTCAGGATCTGCTGCCCTCTGACCGTCTCCAGTGAGTCCGGCAGATACGTCAGCAGATCGTAATTGGTCCGCATCATGACCATGCCGATCACTGACGGGATCAACAGGATCGCACCGATGATCAGGATCAGGATGCGATGTGCGGCGATCCACTTTCCCGCTTTATTCATCTATCATTCCCCCTCTGTATCAATTCAAAAATGACCATCAGTCATTTCTTATATACTCTATACCAAAAATGACCATTGGTCAATAATCTGTTTTCACAAATATCTGCTTTCAAAGTCTGCGAATTCTGGTCATTTTTGTACTGGCCCTGCTCCCCGATTTAGGTTATGCTTAGGTCAGCAATATTGAGGGAAATCCATGCAGGAACATTTCTCAAACGAAAAGAAACGGAATGATAAGATGGGAAAAGCCGAGCTCAACAAACAGAATAAGCGTACTTCTCTGCTGCAGGCAGCCTTTGATCTCTTCGTGGACAAAGGCTTCCATCAGACGACCATCTCCGAAATCTCGAAAAAATCCGGGCTGGCCAAGGGAACCTTCTATCTGTATTTCCGGGATAAATACGATCTCCGTGACCAGCTGGTGGCAAAGAAATCAGGGCAGCTTTTGCAGGAAGCATCGGAGCATATAAAAGGCGGACATGAGGCGCATGACGGCTTCGAGGCCTACCTGTTTGCGATGATCGACTACATCCTCTTTCATCTGCAGAAAAACAAAATGCTGCTGCTCTTCATATCCAAAAATCTGTCCTGGGGTATTTTCAAGCACGCCGTGGAGCAGCAGGACGACAACGCCGTTCTGGAGACGGTGTATGCCGATTATCTGCAGGCGCTGGAGCAGGATCACATCTCCTGCAAGAATCCGGAGCTGATGCTGTTCACTATTCTGGAACTTGTCAGTGCAACCGGATACAACTGCATCATCTATGAGACGCCGTCAGACCTGCAGACCTATCTGCCGTACCTTCATGACAGCATTCACCAGATCATTCTGGGATTTTCACAATAATAATGATTACAACGCCAAAAGTACCAGACCCACGCAAGCTTGCGGCGACGCGAAGCAGATCCTTTAACTATGCTGTTCAGGCGGGTTCACTTTTTTAAGGCATAAAGAGACCCGGAAGTGCTTGATTTTACTGCACTTCCGGGCTCATGTGAGAATGGAGACGACGGGAGTCGAAGATGGCAGCCAGGCTGAAACACGCTCCCCACGCGGTCTCCGGGACTTCAATTCAACCCCGGTTCAAACCAGTGCATATTCATAACTGTGCTCATACATATACTCTGGAG
>Ga0256407_10009912_pt1 | contig 13504 bp, 7 predicted proteins | sample RumenRJG_04DNA_FD_193489 | JGI IMG/M metagenome (GOLD analysis project Ga0256407, IMG submission 193489) | Bovine rumen microbial communities from Lethbridge, Alberta, Canada - RJG_04 | ecosystem: Host-associated > Mammals > Digestive system > Stomach > Rumen | place: Canada: Alberta | collected... | reverse complement strand
CCACGCTCTGTTATTTTTATGTGCTTGAAGAAAATGATTTAACGCATGTATTTAGACTTCAGGGAGCAAGAAGTGAGTTGTTAAACATAGGTGTTAATTTCTATTATTATTCAAAGCAATGAGACATTTAACTAAACTACTTCTGCTCTCTGCATTAGCCTCCATCTCTTGGCTTGGAGTGAGCGCTGTTCCGAGCGTAAGTAAGGATGCTGATTTCTTCAGCAAGATTACTTATACTTGGCGTGAGAATGGAGAGGGTGATGAGCACTCTGCAACACTTGATAAGGTTGCCACCGATCCGGACCAGATTATCGCTATGCTCCGCAAGGTGTACATGGACCGTACTATCCCTGGCATCTACACCCGTGGTTATACTAGCGCTGGTGTAGCCGAGGGCGGCTGGATAGTTGACCAGGACACAAAAGAGGCTACCTCGAATGGTAATTATCCTGTGGACTATTCAGGTGTCGGCTCATATTCATATAATTATGGAACTAGGGAATATGAATATAATGACGCTTATGGCTGGAATATTCCACTAAGATTTGTGCAATATAATGGGAGATACTATATTGATGATGCGCAATATGTCCCCTACGAAGAGGGCTACACCCTTCTTCTTGTTGAGATGGTGGATAATTTCCATAACCCAGGATCTTTTCCCACAATAAATAATTACACCCAACTCAGAGCCGCGATTCAAGCGACCATTAAGTCTGTGAGAGTTCTGACTCAGAGTACTCGCCGTTATGAGGGGCAAGATGCCGTGGAGAATGCAACCGAGAATGGCACCTGGTTCAATATCGACTGTGACAAAATGAACCGTTTCTTCATTATCTCAAAAGGTAACCCTGCACTGAATAATGATAAATCTTATTTTTGGCACATGTTTGAGCAGTTCAGCCCTTCTCAGCAGAATGGTGACCAAGCAACGGGTATATACAAAAAACTGATTACCGAGATAGATAATCCTGTACCAGTCTATCATGCATGTCCTAGCGTACCTTATGCGACTCAGCAAGGTCAAAAAAATAAGGGCCATGAGTTCAACATGCTCAGTGGACCTGATGCCTCAGCAGAGGAACTCCAAACTGCTCCCGATATTCGTAGCATGTTGTTCTTTGTTCCCGATTATCGTTTGCAATATTGGGGTAGTAGAGATCCAAGCGGTAGTAGCGTTTATTTCTTCAACTACAACCAGAGTCATGCTCCAATCGTTCGACTGTTCATCATCACACTCAACCCAATCACTGGCACACAAGTTGTTGATGAGAATGGTGCATTGCAGCATTGCTACAAATTGCACCTAACATGGGAGTCTAATCTGAAAAAGATATTCCCGAATAGTCAAGGTGAATACCAATTGTTCCGTGTCATTACAGACGAAAATGGCGAGACGACTTATGAGCCTGTTGTTCAACGAGATCCGCAGACTGGAAAGCCTGTTTTGGGTGAGGACGGCAAGCCTATTATTGTTACGTTTAAACCTGATACCGAAGAATATGATGATTATGTGACTATGTTGCCTACGGGGCAAGAGATTACTTACGTTGTTATGGGCCGTGATACTGGTCACAAGTTGTCATTGACGCCCTCGAACGAGGAGAGTTATCTGGTTCCAGGTTATGACAAACGCGAGTTGCTGACATTGCGTATCGGTGCTGACAAGTACAGTAGATTTGATGTTGTTGACCAAGTGAATTACTACTGGAATGCACTTCCAATGCATAATAACGTTGGTACCAGTGTGACTGATAATTTCTTGAGTGATGGTAATGATGGCAAATCTCAGTCGGTGTTTACATTCTTGCGCAAGACTGACCCATCAGCCACTGACAGCATCGTTGTTGCAACGGCTACCCTAATTGAAAAAGGAAATGGAAAATTGAAATTCCAGATTGACATGAATGATGATTCTCAGGTTAACTTTGATGGCGCAAAGGAGAATGCTAAATTCATTTATGGCACATACAATACGGATGAGAGTTCTGATGATTATCGTGTAGTTGATTTCGGGGATTTTGTGATCTACGATAACTTTAGTGCTTCGACTCGCGATAATACGCATCCCAAAGCGTATTACTATAAAGCGAAGTTTACTGCAGCCGAAGAGTTCACGCTTGAGGATGGAACGACCAAGAGCACTGATGTACACAGCAACAATCAGCGCGTGTTAGTCGAGTGGACAATGTCGCAGATCAGCGATGGCTCAAGTGATTTAGCATCTGTGCAGGGTGACACGCAGTTTAATCTGAATGTTCCTAATGATGTCAAATACACAATGCTTCTGCATCCAAGTGCTGCGCGTGAGTTGCAGCGTTATAATATCGGTCGATGGAATTCTGATGTGATTACGGAACAAAATCCGCTGCCGCACATTGTTGGAAACACTTGGCTCAAGTATGGCGAAGCATTTAATAGTGGCTACAAGTACTCATTGAGTATGGGTTCATGGCATGGCGCTGACAAGGATGTTACGTCTGATGAATGGGGTACGTTCATAGACGAGATTAAAGATTATGGTGAGTATAATTATGTGCCTGAAATTGAGGCATTCCGTTATCCCAAAAATGCCGAGAACAATGATCTTAACACCTACGGTGCTCCGATCCTGACCACTGCTAAGGGTAATCTTGAGGTCAGAGTCAAGGAGCCTGATCTGGACTATCCTTTGATGAGCGAAACCTATAAGTGGCAGGATGACAATGGAACTACTTGGTATTCTTACTACGATGTGTATCTGAACATCGATAAACTGGAGATTCCCGAGGGTTATGATCTCTACAAGTTGCGTGCATGGCGCAAGGTCGAAGGCATCAATGATGATGGCAAGTCATTCCCGATTTTGGGTGAATGTTTGACAACTCGTCAGCCGAGAACTCAGACGTTCAACAAATCTCAGGGCGAGGATGCTGGTGACTGGTATCTGTACGAGGACATCACATATGGTGACTCAATGATTTATGAAACTGGTGAGCGGATGAACATTGAGTTCTTTACCAAGGATGACCATAAGGGTTACTTGATTGGAGACCGCTCGACTAAGATTGGTCCTGCATTCGGACATGAAAATGGAGAGTGGGCTTATGGCACAGACCAAGAGGCCGCCATCCGCAACGAAAAGCGTGCCACCTTCGGTGCACAGCGTCTGAAGACAGAACTAGCAGATGCTACTCAAAATGTTGGTACATTAGAGAAAATGAAAGTTTCGTTTATTGTGCGTGCTTATTTCTCGCCGAAAGCTGATCCAGAACCGCGAACAAATGCACCTCGCCGCGTTGAAGGCGCATACAACTGGGAGGCACCGGGACGCAAGTTCTACATTGCCGAGGCCAAGTGCTCTTCTACATTTGAGGGTGGTAGTGGTGTCATCACCGGCGTAACTAGCATCGATGCCAACCGCGAGGTGAGTGGTGTGATGTACTACAACACGATGGGTCTGCCTTCGGTGACTCCGTGGCAGGGTGTGAACATCGTGGTGACGCGCTACACCGATGGCACGACATCGACCACCAAGGTGGTGAGATAACAAGTTGCTCATAAGTTTTGAATGTAGTAATAGTTTTTTAATATTTGTAATAGTAATAGTTTTAATCATTTTGAGGTGGTCCGACCGTGAGGTTATGCCACCTCCTTTTTTTTACCCATTCGGTCAGATTTGCACCTGGCTTGTAACCACGAATCACGCTAACGCTCCAGGCTCTAGATTAACGTGAGTTCGATGAAAATTTTGTCTGGAAATCAATGCGTTAGCAAGTCCCCCTCTAAGTTAGAGGGGGTGCCCGAAGGGCGGGGGCGTGTGCCAAGCAGCCTGGCAGTAACCACACACTCCTCCGGCGCACTCCCTCTCCTCCGGCGCTACGCGCCACCTCCTCTCGGGCAGAGGAGGAATCCACCTCCCTTAACTTAGGGGAGGAGCTGGCTCACAGCACTTTATATTCATCGAACTCACGTTAGATTTAACAACAAACTCAAACAAACTCAAACGAACAAATAATTTCTTTAAATTCATGGTAATTCGTGGAGATAATCTTCTGTTCTTGATATCAAACTACGAATTACTTGGATTTTGTACTCTTGTTCTTATGTCTAGAAAACCCGCATGGTCACTAGTACTTCAGTTCATATGTTCTTATGTCTAAGGCTGCGAGCACTTCGTGGTTCTCGCCGTTGGCGACTCAAAAAGATGATTCGTTGAACTGATACAAACGAACTCTGACGAACAAGAATTTCTTAAATTCTCTAATTCGTGATAAAAAGATCTTGAACTGGTGATGTCCTTGTTTGTAAGGAGAAACCCGCTCACAGCCCTGCCCCTTTGGGAATGGGGTGGGGAGTACTATAGTTCTTGTGTTCTTATGTCTATAAAACCCGATTGGTCACCAGCGGAGTGGGCTTGTTGTTCCCGTTGTCTGGTATCTCAAACGTGGTGTAGTAAGCGATTTTTTTGCAGGGAATGGTGGAAGAATGAGAAAATGTTATTATCTTTGCATGATTGAATATTTGTGATTCTGCAGCATAATGGGACAATTGGCATTTTTACGAGCATTCATACTTGTTGCCATTCCACTTGATGTGAATGATAATCGCCGTCATGTTCATGTATTCAAGCGTGGGGGTCGGCACCTATACTCCATGGCTAAAATCTGGATAGAGAGCAATGGCGAGCAGTGTGTTGAGGTGGCCGAATCGCTACTCTCGGCTAAAGAGAACAAGATGATTGTTGATGCCATTAATAACCACTGGCAGTTTATCAATGAACAGATTTCTAAAACGTTCCGTGGTGAGAAGACTGAGCCGCGGAACATTGAGAAGTAAGGAGGATAATAATATGTGCAAGATTCCGAACGTAACATTAGGCATCAAGGATTTGAACTTCACCGCGCTGCGTGGTAAGTTTATTGCCCGCCTCACCGACGGACGAGAAATCACTATTCCCGTTGCGCTGTTTCCCGACATCAAGCGGATGTCTGTTAGGGAACGTAACAAATGGATGATTCTTGATGATCAGTATTTCACCTTTGAGCATGATAGCCACATCTATTCGGTGCTAGATTTGCTGAGGGTGGCATAATGCTGCGGGTGCATTTGCCCATTGCTGTCTTTGCACGGCACATTCCGTTTCTCGTTGAGCGGGATGTGCCGTGTAACTTTTTTGTACCAGAATTAAACAACAAACTCAAACAAACTCAAACGAACAAATAATTCCTTTAAATTCATGGTAATTCGTGGAGATAATCTTCTGTTCTTGATATCAAACTACGAATTACTAGAATTTTGTACTCTTGTTTTTATGTCTAGAAAACCCGCATGGTCACTAGTACTTCAGTTCATATGTTCTTATGTCTAAGGCTGCGAGCACTTCGTGGTTGCAAATCCAGCAGAGCAGGTTATCGTAGACCCAATTATCATTAACATGATTATTGTTATAAACATGATAATTCTAATCACGATAATTGTTTTTTTGCCGAAAATTTGGTAGTTCCATCAAGATGTCGTAATTTTGTTGATTCAGTGCATTCCTCCGTGTCAAGGAATGGGGGAATGGTATTAACTGTTGGTCGTATAAAATTGATTGTTACTTAATAAGTTATGAAACATCTGTTGGCAATTGCAATGATGGTTGCGGTGCTGGCTGCCAGTGCTGCGACACCGGGTTCTGCGCTTGGCTTCTTGAGCCGTGCGGGCGTGGATGTGACGCAACTCTATCGTCTGCCCGATCATGTGGACTTGAGCCAGGATGACATCAGTTATTATCGCATGGATGTCAAGATGGGCAAACTGCTCGATAATGTGCGTCATTTCTCCTACTATTTCGAAGTGACCGACAATGGCATGGAGGGCGTCTACAGCATCGCCGGGGTGCGCGACTATGGTGATGGCCGCATACTGGTTCTCTACTCGGTTGAGTATGGCGACGGTGGCAACCTGGAACTGGCCAGCTACAACGTGCTCGGACAGTTGGTCGACTTTGTAGACCTGGGGTATGGCCGCGACGGCACCGCATATAACATCGACGATGACCCGGCTAGCGACATGTCGGTCTACACCACACGCTCGCTTGAACTGCCCAATGACAGTGTCATTGTCGTGCGCGAGGCACAGCAAGTGGTGCCCATCAGACTGAGTGAGTGGACCGACAGGGATGTGCTGGGCCGTGTCGACAAGACTGTGCGCTATGCCATCAACTCGCTGGGGCAGTTGCGTCTGCTGGACATTGAGTCTACCCATAGTGGAACTTACATCGAGGATAGTCACCGCTTTGAGGACATCCGCGACCTGCACTACTATCCCGTCAGCCAGTATGAGCGCATCGACCGCCTCAACCAGATGGCAGTGCGACCCGATGTGGTCAAGGACATGGCCAGAGACGAATACAGCTATGCTCACTATGAGTTGTATCATGCCGCGGCCGACATGATAATGACTAACACGGTGCAGGTCATCCTGTGGATGGCTCGTCATCGCGACAACAACTTGGAGAAGGTGTTTGCCAACTGTGCCCACAGTGGCTTGATTGATGTGGGCATGATTCGCAACGAACTCAAGAAACTGCCCAGTGCCGCCATGCGCACCCGCATGGGTCGAATGCTCGACAAATGGCAGTCCCAGGAGTGATGCTTTTGAATTGAGGATCTACCGTCAGGTCGCGGGCACTGCTGGAATGCAAATCCGGCAGAACGGAATCGATAATTCGATGGTTCGATAATTCGATCATTCGTGATAAAAACAGCAATTCTAGATAAAGATAGGGAAATGAAAAAGACATTATGCGTGATATTGGCGCTGGCAGCCGGTGCGATGACCGCTGCAGCGCAGTTAGTGACCGTGACCGGCACTCGTGTGCTGGTCGACTCGTGTGCCTACTTTCCGCAACTCAACGCCGATGGCACGCAGTTGCTCTACAGCAACACCGAGGCATCGGTGCTCTCGCTCAAAGACCTGGCGACGGGTGAGGTGCGCACCATTGCCGACCAGGGGCTGCCGGGCTTTGATGCGCGTTTCGGCCCCGACGGCAAGGTCTACTATGTGACGCAGCAGTTGGGCAAGGGAAACCGGGTCTATCGTGCCGCGCATGTCTATGACCCTGCTACAGGGCAGTCTCGACAGTTGCTCAAGCCCCAGCATGGTGCCGTTCAGGTCATCGCTACTGCTAAGGGGGTCGCCATCGAGGGCGAGCATGCCAGTTATGTCACGACCGACGACATCGGCCTGTATGCCTATACGCGTGGCAGCAAGCTGTATCTCTCCGACGGCAAGGGCGTGAGCGTCACTTCGCCGGCAGGCGAATGTGCCGGCTACTTGTGGGCATCGGTATCAGATGTGGAGATGATGTTTGAGGCTGCGGGCAAGGGACTATACGTCTGCGACCTACAGGGCGAGGTGAAGCATCGTCTGCCCTCTGCATCCATGCCCGTGTGGCTCGATCACGATCTCATCATCGCCATGACCAACACCAACTTTGGCGCCCAGAAGGACAAGGGTACCTACCTCTATGTCACCACACTGGGTGGCGAGGTGCAGCGACTGACCGACCCCGAGGAGCATGCCGTGCAGCCCATGGTGGCGGGCAACAAACTCGTCTATGTGGCCGATGGCGGAGTGGTCAAAGAAGCCACCCTGCAGTGGTCAAGGATGGATCCTAGGCTTTTCTCGTATGTGGATCTGGATATGTTTTCGGCACCTAAGTTACCGAAGTTTGAAAAGAAACAGCCTGGACAGAAGGCCGGCGATGCCGTGCGGGTGTTCATCAATCCGGGACACGGTGGCCACGACAGCAACGACCGTCCCACGCCCTACTATTGCCATGCCACTGGCGAGGAAACGGCTTACTATGAGTCGGACTCCAACTTCAAGAAGGGGCTGTCGCTCAAACAGATTCTGGAAAGCAAGGGCTACGAGGTGGGTATCTCGCGCTATGAAAACAAGACTGAGGACGATCTGGACTTGTTCGAGATTTCGGCATTGTCCAATCACAGCGGTGCCGACATGTTTCTGGCCATCCATAGCAACGCCACCGGCATTGAGCGCAAACTCAACTTCCCGCTGGCGCTGCATCGCGGCTGGAACGGTCAGCCCTGTGTCGAGGGCAGCGACTCGATAGCACGCTGCATCATGCGACACCTGGAGGGCAACCGCACCACCGTGTGGACCCATCCGTCGCGCATCTACGGTGACTGGACCTTCTATCCCGACTGGGGCTACAAGACGGGCTTGGGTGTGCTGCGCTACAACAAGTTGCCGGGCATGCTCAGCGAGGGATCGTTCCACGACTACCTGGCCGAGCGCCGCCGCCTCAACAACGATGATTTCTGCTGGCTTGAGGGCTGGAATTTCAGTCTGGCTATCGATGAGTACTTCGGTCGCAAGGGCACTTGCGCCACTGGCGTGGTGGCGGGTCGTGTCATCGACTTGTCGACCGACTCGCCATACGAGGGTTATAAGTTCGGCCTTGACAACTGGCAGGCTCGCAACGACGTCACCCTCTATCTGGAGGATATGACAGGCGAACGGCTGGTCAGTGCTCGCACCGATGGCATGGACAATGGCTTCTACCTGTTCCGTGACGTGAAGCCTGGGCGCTACCGCTTGATTTGTGATGCCGACCAGGAGGATCATCCCGAGGTTGTCCGTGAGGTCTATGTGCGTCCTAACGCCACCACCTACTGCAACTTCTCGTATTGATTGGCAAATTGATTCAGCAATTATTTCCCAACCCTTTTCCAAAAAGGGTTGGGATTTCAATTCCCCCAATAATGGATAATATGTTATGATATTGCACAAGTATTGCAGTTAACCCAACCTTTACCTCTCCACTGTGAGATAGACGTAACTATTAAATAATAATAAATGTGGGGCAGGGTAGGGGCGTGTTTGTGGTTTTTGCATTACCTTTGTGGGTTATTTGCATGAGGCCGCATTGAAGACACGTCTCTACATATTGCCACTGTTGTTGGTCGGGCTGATGTTGCTCGACTGCTCGCTGGCGTGGGCACAGGAGCGCACTCGTGGCCTTCATTTGCGTGGCAGTGCCACCGAACTGGTTGACTCGCTGGTGCGACTGGGTGGCGACTCACTCGAGCGCGACACTGCGGGTAACTCTACCCCAGTAAAAGAGCGCTTTGTCCGCCGCAAGGTGGACCTTGACCATGTGGTCAACTTCCAGGCCAAGGACTCCATTGTGATGTACGGCAAGAACCGCGCCACCATCTTTGGTTCGGGACAGATTGGCTATGGCGACATCACGCTCACCGCCGAGCAGATCGCCATGGACATGGACAGCAGCCAGGTGCATGCCATCGGCCAGCCCGACTCGGTGGGCGAACTGCAGGGCAAGCCTGTGTTCAAGGACAACAGCGGCGAGTATGAGTCGCGCATCATGAACTACAACTTCAAGACACGCAAGGGCTTTATCACCGACATCGTCACCGAGCAGGGCGAGGGCTACCTCACAGGCGGCATCACCAAGAAGATGGAGAACGATGAGTACTACCTCAAGGACGGTCGTTACACCACCTGCGACAACCACGAGCACCCGCACTTCTACTTCCAGATCACTAAGGGCAAGGTGCGGCCCAAGCACAATGTGGTGACAGGCCCAGCCTACATGGTGCTTGAAGATCTGCCGCTGCCCATTGCCGTGCCCTTCGGTTTCTTCCCGTTCACCGAGAAGTACAGTAGCGGCATCCTGTTCCCCACATTCGGCGAGGACTACAACCGTGGCTTCTATGCCCGCAATGGCGGTTACTATCTGGCACTGAGCAAGCACATGGATTTGGCACTGACGGGCGAGATTTACACGCGCGGCTCATGGGGAGTGTCGGCGCAGAGCAACTATGCCTGGAGATACAAGTTCCGCGGCAATTTCCACGTCAACTACCTGACCACTGTCAGTGGCGACAAGGGCGACCGAGACTACAGTAAGATGCACAACTTTCAGGTGCTGTGGAGTCACACGCAGGATGCCAAGGCCAATCCCAACATGACGTTCTCGGCTAGCGTGAACTTTGCAACTAGCGGATATGCGCGCAACAGCCTGGACACCTACTACACCAGTGCCTTCACCGAGAACACCAAGAGCAGCACCATCAACTTCACCTATAAGTTCCCCGGCACAAAGTGGAGCCTGTCGACAACGGCAAGCATCAACCAGCGCACGGCCGACTCGACATTGAGCGTGTCGTTCCCCAACTTCACCCTGACCATGGCGCAGACCGCGCCGTTCAAGCGCAAGCGCGTGGTGGGTGCCGAGCGGTGGTACGAGAAAATCAAGATCTCTTATAGCGGACGTTTCCAGAATTCGCTCACAGCCAAGCAGGACGAGTTCTTCCACAAAAACCTGATTAAGGACTGGCGCAACGGCATGAGTCACACCATGCCCATCAATGCCACGTTCAACGTGTTCAAGTACTTCAACATCACCCCCTCGCTGACCCTGAACGACCGCATGTACACCAGCAAGATCAAGCGGCAATGGGATCCCAATGCCAGTGCTGAGGTGATGGACACGACCTATAGTTTCTACAACATCTTTGACTTCAACTTCTCGCTTGCACTCAATACCAAGATTTATGGCTTCTGGCGGCCAATGAAGTTCTTGGGCAAGAAGTTGCAGATGATTCGTCACGTGCTCACTCCGACGGTGTCGTTCTCGGCGGCTCCCGACTTTGGAGCGCCTTTCTGGGGCTACTGGGGCAAATATGACTATATCGATGCTAACGGCAAGTCGCAGACGAGGCATTACAGTTACTTCCAGCATGGACTGTTCGGCGGGGCCAGCAGTGGCAAGAGTGGCATCATCTCATTCAATCTGGCCAACAACCTTGAGGCCAAGGTCAAGAGCGACCAGGACAGCACTGGCTACAAGAAGATTTCGCTTATTGAGAACTTGTCGCTCAGCCAGAGTTATAACATGGCGGCCGACTCGTTGCGTTGGAGCAACCTCTCGACCAGCATATTGCTGCGTTTGTTCAAGGGGTTCAACCTCAACTTGAGTGCCACATGGGACGTGTACAAGTATGGCTTGAACGAGTATGGCAACCCCGTGCGCATCAACAAACTGCGTCTCTTCCATGGCGGTGGCTGGGGCCGACTGGCCAGTACGGGCACATCGTTCAATTACACAATCAACAACAATACGTTCAAGCGCAAGAGCAAGGGCAAAGACAACAAGAAGACCGACGACACGACGCGACGACGTGGTGATGATGCGACTCCCGATGACGATAATCAGCGAGGCGGCAACGAGGCGCCCTCTGATGTCGAACTCACGTCGGAGGGCTATGCCAAGTGGGAGTGCCCATGGAACCTGACTTTCAACTACTCAGTGAGTTATGGCTATGGCTCCTTCAACAAGGAGAAGATGGAGTATAACGGCAAGTTCACTCACTCGTTGAGCCTGAACGGCAACATCCGGCCCACCAAGAACTGGAACCTCTCGTTCTCGGCCAGTTACGACTTTGAGAACCACAAGATTGCCTACATGAACTGCAATGTGTCGCGCACGATGCACTGCTTTACCATGACGGCTAGTTTTGTGCCTGTCGGCCCCTACAAGAGTTACAATTTCCACATCGCGGTCAACTCCAGCATCCTGCAGGATGTCAAGTACGACAAGCGCTCCAGTTACAGCAACGGGGTCACTTGGTTCTAGGGTCTTTGTGGGTGTGTCAACATTGCCAAAAGTGGCCTCTCAAGTGCACCCGCATTTGGGGCATCTGACTCAAGAATCATTTTGGCACAAACTCATTTTTTGTTGATATGCTTGCGTGATTCAAAAGAATTTACTATTTTTGAAGCGATTTTCTGTTTATTCATCTTTAAATCTTTGTAGATATGAAGAAATTTTTACTGCTTATTGCCACGGTGGCTGTGGCATTGAGTGTGTCGGCACAGCCGGCTCACAAGCTGGGGAAACCGTCTAACGCCCCTGCTAAGGTCGACATCATCACCGAGCAACCCGAGGGCGAGGTTGTGACCTATGGTCGCAGTGGCGAGTTCTTGGTGGTCAGTCTCTATGGCTACAACGCTTCTGCCCAGACGGGACAGACCAAGGTGTGCTACGCTCCAGACGGAAAGACTGTCTATATCCAGGATCCCCTGGCCTACGGCGAGGGCGTTGGTGCCTGGGTGAAGGGTGAACTGAGCGATGATGGCACGACTATCACGGTGCCACTGGGACAGTATGTGTCCTACAACGAGGAGTATGATTATGGCCTGGTACTGGCATGGGGAGCAACTAGCCTGGTTGATCTGGGCGATGACTTCTACTGGCTCGATTTCCTCCCTCAGGAAGGCGTGGAGGCTGTGACTTACGCTGTGGATGCTGCTCAGGGCACAATTGCACTGCAAGGCTCTGAAGGTGACGCTAATGCTGAGTATCCCAACAATCTGAATGCTCTGGGACTGGCTGGTGTGTGGAGCGATGATGGCACGATAGCTACACTCGAGTGGAACACCGTTTGGACTCCTCTGGGTGATGCTCAGCCTGCTGTGCCCGCCAACCCCGAGGCACTGGAGTTCTTTGATTGTGGTGATGAGAGTGGTTACACGCGCTTCGACTTCAACATCAACCTGCTGGATGTTGACGGCAATCCGTTGAATTCCGACTATGTGACCTACAGCATCTTCACCGACGATGACCAGTTGTTCACTTTTGACTACGCCACCTATGGTGCAGGCAACGGCTTTGACACCGACATGACCGAGATTCCTTACGGCTACAGCGGTGAGGACTTCTATCTGCGTCGCGTCTACTTCTATCGCACCAATAAGGGTGACAACCCGATGTTTGCCAACCGCATCGGCATTCAGGTGTATTATACGGTCGATGGTGTGCGCAACGCATCCGATATCGTCTACCTTGATGTCGAGAATCCCTATAATGGTGTCAATGACATTGATGCCAGCAAGTGTGTGACTGCCGAGCGCTACTACAACCTGGCCGGCCAGCAAGTGTCGCAGCCTAGCGGTGTCGCCATCTGTGTGACCACCTACAGCGACGGTACCACCCGCACCACCAAGGTCGTGAAGTAACCAATTAAAAGTAACTGATTTACAAGGGGTGGAGTGACTGCTCCATCCCTTGTTTCTTGTCCGAGACATCCTATATACATCAGCATAGATTAAGGGTCTAGGCATAAGAAAAAGTCGCTGAAAGCGAATAATCTGAGTAACCGGGGGTGGAGCGATAGCGACACCCTCGGAGGAGAGCAAGAGTATAATCCTCGCTGAAAGCGAGCATCTGAGTAGCAAATATGAGCTATACCAATTCAGTCTATCACATAGTATTTCGAACCTATCGCAGCGAAAACACGATAGTTGAAGAGCATGAGAAAGAGTTATATGCCTATATTATGGGTATAGTGAGTCATCTAATTGGCAAACTCTACCGCATTGGTGGTATGCCAGATCATATTCACATGTTAGTCAGTGTCCCTCCAGCAATTGCTTTGTCTGAATTTATGCGTCGTATCAAGCGTGCATCTAGTGAGTGGTTAAAAGA
>Ga0256407_10009911_pt1 | contig 13504 bp, 6 predicted proteins | sample RumenRJG_04DNA_FD_193489 | JGI IMG/M metagenome (GOLD analysis project Ga0256407, IMG submission 193489) | Bovine rumen microbial communities from Lethbridge, Alberta, Canada - RJG_04 | ecosystem: Host-associated > Mammals > Digestive system > Stomach > Rumen | place: Canada: Alberta | collected... | reverse complement strand
CTGATAAAGAGTACAGAACAGGCTTCTCCAGGGTATTATAGCGTGCAGTTGAGTAATGGGGTATGGTTCACGGCCACGGCAAACAGACGTATGGCAGTGGAGCGTTTCTCTTTTCCGTCGGCTCAAAAAGCAGTCTTGCTGTTAGACCCCGGAACAGCTTTCGATAAGGTCTATAAGGCATCTTTCTGTAAGACGGGCGGAAACGTGGGGCAGGGCTATATCGACTGTGCCAATACCTGCCGCAGGGGAAATTATCACTTGTATTACAGGCTGTACACATCAGAGCCTTTCGAGATGCAGGAATTAGACGGAGGAAAAAAGAAACTTACTTTCCCCAATCTTTCGGCCCGTTATCTGGAGGTCCGTATAGTTCTTTCTACCGGATTGGAGAAGGAATTGGATGCCATGAAAGAATCGGATGTGTGGCGTACAGATTTCCTGACAATGGTTGAACAGGCACAGCGTCAGTGGCGGCAGTTGCTTTCAACGGTTAAGGTTGAGGGCGGTACGGCTGACCAGCGTACTATCTTTTACACCTCTTTGTATCGTACTTTCCACAGCCCCTTTGCGGTTACAGACCGCAATATGAAACATTATCTGGGAACAGACGGGAAGGAGTACGAGGCAAAGGATTTTACCTATTATAGTTCTTGGTCTCTGTGGGACACTTACCGTACGAAGTTTCCTCTGATAACATTGCTCGACCCTCGTAGGTCCAGCGACATCATGCAGTCATTGGCTACCTTGTATAATACGGGTAAGAAGGACTGGAGTACCCAGTACGAGTGTGTACCAACGGTTCGTACCGAACATGCCATAGCAACTTTGCTGGATGCATACCGTCAAGGTATCAGCATTCCTAACCTGCGCGATGCATACCCTGGTATGAAGAAAGAGGTTGAAGGGCTCTCCCTGAAGAGTCCCGACCAATGCCTGGAAGCTGCCGGTGATTTCTGGGCTTTGGGTCAGTTGGCCGGAGAATGGGGCATGCAGGAAGAAGCAAAGAAGTGGACTGCTCGAGGTGTAGAGATCTTCGACAGTATCTGGCCTAAAGAGTTTCAGAAGATTGATGATTCTTTTGTGAAGATGCGCGGCAACGGTTTGTATCAGGGTACCCGTTGGCAGTATCGTTGGGGCGCTCCTATGTTCCTGGACCGCATGATAAATATGGTTGGAAAGAAGGAACTGGGGCAAGAGTTGGTTACTTTCTTCGAAAATGAATTGTATAATCAGGGAAATGAGCCGGACATTCATGTTCCCTTCCTCTTTGCCCGTTTAGGAATGCCTGCGAAAACAGGACTCACGGTCTGCCCCTTGGCAACAGAGGTGGTAACTCACCGTTATGGCGGCAACGATGCCTATCCCACGCCATGGGTCGGTTGTGCCTTCGCTAATGCACCACGTGGCTATGCTCCGGAGATGGACGAAGACGATGGTGCTATGAGTGCATGGTATGTCTTTGCCAGCATCGGCCTTTATCCTTTGGTGGTGGGCGAAGCTCAATATGAGGTATTCTCGCCTCTCTTTGATAAGGTGACAATGCAAATCGGCGATAACAGAGTGGTTATCAGCACCAAGGGACGTATTAACAAGATCCAACCGCTGAAATACGTCACATGGAATGGTAAAACACTCCAGAACTATCGCATTGCTGTTTCTGAACTAAAGAAAGGCGGAGACCTGGTATTTGTTTATTAATAAAAAGAAGCGCCGGCTCAATATTGAACCGGCACTTCTTTTTGGGTTGGGCTACCCGGGTTCGAACCAGGACTAAGACGACCAAAATGTCTTGTGCTACCATTACACCATAGCCCAATCCTATCCCAATCTTTTTCAGATTGCGGGTGCAAATGTACAACAAAAAGTGAAAAGTAAAAAGTGAAAGATGAAAAATTATTGATTAGTTTTCACTTTTTTATTTTGCTATGACCAAAAAGTACTTTTTCTTGCCTTGTTGTACAAGTAGATATTTGTCATCAATTAGGTCTGCTTCCGTAACCATTTGATCGGGAGCGGTAACCTTTTCTTTGTTGAGGCTGACACCACCTCCCTGAGTAAGTTTTCGCATTTCTCCCTTGCTTGGGAAGCATTGTGTATGCTCTGCAAAGAGATCTACGGCCTTTGTGCCTTCACCTGACAACAAAGAACGGCTTACCTCAAACTGCGGAACACCGGAAAAGACATCCAATAAGGTCTGCTCGTCCAATTTTGTAAGACTTTCTTTGGTAGCTTTGCCAAAGAGAATATTGCTGGCTTCCAATGCTAATTCATAATCCTCACGACTGTGTACGAGTACCGTAACCTCTTCTGCTAAACGTTTTTGTAAAGTACGGCGGCCTGGATCTTGTCTATGCTCTTCTATTAATGCGTCAATTGTAGCTTTGTCTAACGAGGTGAAAATCTTTATGTAGCGCTCTGCGTCCTCATCGGCAACGTTCAGCCAGAACTGATAGAACGTGTATGGACTTGTGCGGTTACGGTCGAGCCAGATGTTACCCTTCTCTGTCTTGCCAAACTTTTTGCCGTCTGCTTTTGTTATAAGGGGGCATGTAAGGGCAAACGCCTCGTTGTCAGCACCTAGTTTTCTGCGAATCAATTCCGTTCCTGTGGTGATGTTGCCCCACTGGTCGCTACCTCCCATTTGGAGCTTGCAGTTTTTTGTCTCATAAAGATGTAGGAAATCATATCCCTGAAGTAGCTGGTAAGTAAATTCAGTGAATGACATACCGTCTTGTGCTTCACCATTCAGACGGCGCTTCACGCTGTCTTTTGCCATCATGTAGTTAACGGTGATACATTTTCCTATTTCGCGTGCGAAATCCAAAAAAGAAAAGTCCTTCATCCAGTCGTAGTTGTTGACCAGTTCTGCCGCATTTGGAGCATCACTGTTGAAATCCAGGAATCGGCTCAGTTGTCCTTTGATGCATTCCACATTGTGGCGCAGGGTTTCCTCGTTCAGCAGATTACGTTCCTGGCTTTTTCCGCTAGGGTCTCCTATCATACCCGTTGCACCGCCTACAAGAGCCAAAGGCTTGTGTCCTGCCTGTTGAAGATGACGCAACATCATTACACCGCAAAGGTGGCCGATATGCAAACTGTCTGCAGTGGGGTCAATACCCACATATGCGGTAACGGTTTCTTTCTCGAAAAGTTCTTCTGTCCCGGGCATCATTTGATGAATCATGCCCCTCCATTTCAGTTCCTCTACAAAATTCATACGCTTATTATTGTTTTTGCGCCGCAAAATTACGTTTTATCTTTTAAACAACCAAATTTTACAAGGTAAAACGTCTAGAAGTGTTAAATTTTCTTAAACGGGCGGTGGATTTTATCTCTATTTCGCAATATAATTATACCTTTGTTCTCGAATAGTTCTTTATTAAGGGCGAAGTGTGTAAATATGTCAATAACATTAAATAATATATCGATATAAAACTGTTATGAAAAGAAAATTTTTTCAAATTCTCCTGATGGGGGCCGTAACGGTCACTTTAGGAATGTTTGTATCTTGCAAGGATACAAGTGGAGATTTAGAACAAGAGTTCAATGGTAAGTTTGCAGACAATGTAACCCTCCAGAATGCTATAGCTCAGCATCAAGCAGACATCGCGAGACTGCAGGGGCTTATTAATGATTTGCAGGGCAAGATCTGTAAGTGTGATCCTGATTTGATGCAGAAACTCAAGAAGTTCATGGATGACATGAATACAGCTGGCCTTACCCCAGAAGAATTGAAGAACATGAAGGATCTTCTCGACCAGATTGAACCCAATTATCAGACTATCCTCAATTTTGTTACTACTGTCGGTGTTACTAAAGATGAGTTGGATTCTGCTATGAATGTGTTGAGAGATGAGATGGGTGGTGATTGTCCTTGCGACCTTGCCAGAATCGATAGCATTGAGAAGAAGGCTATTCAGGCTCTCAACTTGGCTCAGGATGCAAGCAACCGTTTGGTGAAGACCGATTCTATTGCAAAGGCTGCCGCTCAGGCTGCAAAGGCTGCTGCTGATGCTGCACAGGCTGCTGCTGATGCTGCAAAGGCTGCTGCTGATGCCGCAAAGAAAGCTGGTGAAGATGCTGAGGCTGCAGACAGAAAGGCTCAAAGTGCGTTAGATCTTGCTGAAGAATTGAAGGGTATTGCTGAGGCTGCAGATGCTTTGTCAAAGGAAAACAAGGAGAGCATCATTAAAATTAACAATCAGATTACTAACATCAATAACCGTTTTGTAAGCATAAGCGATTCTCTTCAGAATGTTTACAAGTATGCCGACAGCATTCTTGTTATTGCTGACGCTAACAAAAAAGCTATTGAGTTGTTGGATTCTGCAGTGAAGGCAGATAAGGCCATCATTGATGAATTAAAGGATAAAACTATACCCGCTATTAATACAAGGATCGATTCTTTATCTCAGGTAGTAGGTGGTTTAACTGAAAAGGTAAATAAACTGGGTGATGATTTAACTAATCTGAGTACTGCATTTTATAATAAGGTAGATAGTTTGGGTAATGAAATTGATAACTTGAGGCCTGAAATTACTAAGTTGTACACCTATGCAGATGCAAACTTGGATAAGGCTAAGGCTTACACTGATTTGGAAATTGCACTCTTAAGAGCAGAACTGAATGGGTTAGATATTGATCTTGAGCCTTTGCGCAAAGAGTTTGGTGATAGCATCTTTAATCTTCGTGAGGATTTGAACAATGCCATTTCCCAGTTAAATGAGCGCATTGATGAGAGTAATTTGATGATTGGTCAGGTTGACCATAAGCTGGACAGCATTGCAGAAGACTTCAAGGATTCACTTGCTCAGTTGAGAAGCGATCTTTCTGATTTGGAGAAGCGTGTTAAGAAGAACGAGGATGATATTAAGGATATCTTTGGCGAGTTGGCTAGCTTGAAGGAGAATCTTAAGAGAATGGTAACTGGTATTATTATACAGGGAACCGTTAATCCTGCTTTTGGCTCACTCAGTCTTCCCGTTAATGTACAGTCTAATGTTCTCCTTACTTATTATGGTGATGCCAATACTGATATTCAGTTCCCGACAAACAGTACTGCCAATTATGTTGACGACAGATATGTTCTGTCATGGAAGGATTTGTACTTGTTAGGCTTGAATGGTAGTGAGCCTATCTTCAAGGCCGGCGACAAGATTATGCAGAACGATACATACAATGCTGGTACATTGTATTTGACAGTGAACCCCAATACTGTTGACTTCTCTAAGTTGCAGCTGAGTATTGTAAACAGTCAGGATGAAGAATCATACATTAAGTTGGGAGAACTGAAGCGTAGTGATAAGGTATTGCAGTTTGGCTACTCTCGCGCAGCAGACAACGGCTTCTATGAGTGCTATGCAAATGTAACTCCAGAGAATGTGAACAAGGTTAAGACCGTTAATGCTAATACTTCGGGCTTGAAGGATGACATCAAGCAGATTCTTAAGAATCGTTCTGCAGCTGACCTGACGGGTACTGCTATAGACTTTGCAAGGTTTGTTAATAGCTTGAAACTTGATGCAAGTGCAGTTAAGTGTGAGTGGGAAGACGCAGATGGTCAGAAGCATGCTGTATATTCTAACTATAATCTTGCAGCAACAGCTTTCAAGCCTATTTCTTTGACAAGTTATGCAGACCTCAACGTTAAGAAGGTTCCTGGTTATAATCACATTGTATATTACCTCAATAAGGCTGTTAACAAGGTTAAGAGGGATATTAACGTGCTTATGTGGGACGCTTATGGACAGCCCGTTGTTACGAAGATCCGTAACCTGACTATTAATAAGGTTAACTTTGAGGATTTGGTTGATTTGGAAGATTTCAATATCAGCAAGAAAGTTGAGATCGACGGTTCAGAATATACTTTGGGCTTTGAAAACATATCAGGTGCAGTTAAGTGGGTAGAGGGTGACTTTAATTTGGCATCTGTTGATGTTACTGGCACATCTCTGTTCATTTCCAGCACTAATAAGGCTACAATAGTTGTTCCTGTTAAGAAGAATGATGGAAGTGTCGTAGGATATGCAAGCATCCCTGCTGGTGATGTTACCGTTAAGGCTTCTTCAACTCCTGATGCTGTTGACGTTGCTATTCTCAACAAGACAATTACAGTAAAGAAGGATGGAACAACCAGAATCAAGTTGTCTGATCTTGTCAGCTTCGACGCTGTAAGTGTTACTGTTAAGGTTGATATGCGCGGTAAAGTTCAGGAACTCTTGGAAGGCTATCAGGAACAGTTTGATTCTGAAGGTGGTGTAAACTATACCTTGGAGCAGGTTCAGACAATTGTTAAGGATATTAACAATATGCTTGATCAGTGGAACCACTACGAGGATAGACTTGATGGCATGGTTGACAGCTACAAGGATGCTGTTATGTCTGTTGTGAATCGTTATAACGGCAAGTTGGTTAATTTCATTAACAATCTCAACCTGCGCCTGCAGCCTGTGATGTTTGCCAGCGATGCTAAGGGTACTAAGCTGTTGAGTGAAGCTAGTGAGTATCCTACAGTTTTGGGTCAGAACCTTGACCTTATTGCTACCACTTGGAATTTAGAGTTGCTTGCTCCTCTTGCCAAGAAGCACGTCGGTATAACAGATGTAATTAATGGTGACAAGTCAGCTAAGGGTGATGATGCAACTTGTTTGGCTGAGTTGAAGCGTGTTAATGGTCTGAAGAAGCTGAACGAAGTTATTCCCGGTGACATTATGCGTCTTAATGCAACAGACTTGAAGTCTGGCTATGTTTATGAGATTGCATATTCTGGTCTTGATTTCCATGGTAAGATTGCTACAAGAAAGTATTATATCAAGATTAAGTAATTTGTATATTTACGTCGGACTCTAAAATAAGAATCGAGATGAAATTCAAGAAATTATTATATACCGCTTTGTTGTCTGCCGGATGCTTAACAGCATCTGCGCAGGCACCGGAAACGGTAACCATTGATGCGTTTAACCATCATTGGTTTGTACAGGCTCAGGCTGGTGCCCAATATACTTTGGGTGAAGTTTGTTTTGGTGATCTGATATCTCCCAATGTTCAGGTTGCTGGTGGTTATCAGTTCACTCCAGTATGGGGTTTGCGCTTAGCTGTTAATGCTTGGCAGAGTAAGGGCGGAATAACATTGCTTCAAACTGATAATACCTATAAGTGGAAGTGGAATTATGTAGCTCCTACCGTAGATGTTACCTGCGACTTGGTTAATCTGATTGCCGGTTATAAGGCTGACAGATTATTCAACTGTGGTATTTTGGCAGGTGTTGGTGCTAATGTATTCTTCAGCAATGGAGATGCTATAGACAAAAATACTATGATTGTGAACGAATTGAGAGGAATCGGTAATAATCCCAGAAGTCCTTTCCTCGCAAATTTGTGGGATGGTACATTGTGCCGCTTTGTTGGTCGTTTTGGTGCTTACGCAGACTTCCGTGTTTCCAGAAGAGTTTCTTTGGGCTTAGAAGTTAATGCCAACACTACCAGCGATTTATACAACTCAAAGGATGCTCCAAATGCAGACTGGTATTTCAACGCATTGGCTGGTGTTAAGGTAAGGCTTGGTCAGCCTACCAAGAAGGTCGAGAAGAAGCCTTGCTGTCAGGAGAAGATTGTTGAGAAGATTGTTGAGAAGATAGTCGAGAAACCAGTTGAAAAGATTGTATATCGCGACAGAGAAGTTATTCAGCGTGAGCCTTTGCGCAAAGACATATTCTTTACTATTAGGAACACCACGGTATCTAATGCTGAGTTGCCTAAGGTTGAAGATATTGCTGCTTATCTGAACAAATATCCCGAATCAAAGGTTGTCATTACTGGTTATGCTGACAAGGGCACAGGAAATGCCAGGATCAATGAGGATCTCGCAAGAAAGCGTTCAAAGATTGTTGCAGATTTGCTTACAAACAAGTTCGGCATTGCTTCAAGTCGTATTACTATCGATTCTAAGGGTGATACAGTTCAGCCTTTCGAACAGAATGATTTGAACCGTGTTAGTATTTGTATTGCCGAGTAATCGGAAAAAAGAATGAACTTTATTAAACCGTCCCTGCTCTTTGGTAATACAAAGGGCAAGGATGGTTACCTTTTTATATATATATGAGACGTTTGTTTTTCTTGTTTATTTTTATAACAATGCTGATACCTAATGTGTTGGCAGAGTTCAATGGTGATGGCTTTTATCGTGTTCAAAACTATGGAACCCAGCGTTATCTCTATCTCACGGATTGTACGGGTTCATATGACATGAAACGTGATGTGGGTGACTTTGGCGCATTGCAGTTGTATAACGGACAGGAGAAAACAATCTCAGATCCATCTTGTATTCTTTATATTAAGCAATATGGCTCCCAGATTGATATCGAAGGACAGGGCATAGGCATTCATCAGATTGTGAACAGATATGTTGACCTTAAATATTTCTCTTCCGGAGCTTTTGCTGGTACTTATTCTGTAAGTGCATCCGAATCTGGAGTTACAAAGTACTTGGATGACGAAGAAACAAATAGGGATTTCCCAAATGGTGTAGTTGGTACAAACAGATCTTCGCCATACAGGAACTGGCTTATTCATCCTGTGAACAGTGGTACAGATAATTTTTTTGGTATTACTCCTCTGTTTTCTGTTAATGGAAAATACTACTATCCCTTGTATGCAGCATTCCCATTTAAGGCTGTTTCTGCCGGAGTCAAGGTTTATACTATAGGTAAGTGTGATCTTGAATTAAAGTATGCTGTGCTAAATGAAATTACAGGTGTTGTACCTTCTCAGACACCTGTACTTATAGAGTGCTCGTCCGCTAATCCGTCAGAGAATAGACTTGACCTGATAAAAACTTCCGACGCACCTCTTTCTAATCAGATGAAGGGTGTTTTGTTCTGTAACTATGAACGTCGGAGTAAATCTGCAGAAGCAATCACTGCATTTAGGCCCGACAGAATGCGTGTGCTTGGTGTAACTAGTGAAGGAAAATTGGGTTTTGTAAAGGATACGCAATATTTAAAACAAATCCAGGGCTCATATTATTTGCCTGCAAATACCTCTTATCTTTCTTTGCCCTCAGGCGGTCCAAGCGAACTGACCATAATTTCAGAAGCAGAGTACAATGAGATTAAAGCCAACCAGGAATATACCCTTACTTATATGATTGATGGTAAGGTCTATAAGACAGAGCAGTTGAAGGCCGGACAAACCATAAATGCTGATACCCCGACTCGTGAGGGCTATACTTTTGATGGATGGAGTGGATTACCAGCAACCATGCCAGACCATGATCTCATAGTAACGGGCTCTTTCACCGGTATTAAATATAATATTACCTATGAATTGGAGGGTTCTGTTTACAGTGTTGTTGCTGTACCATGCGGAACAACAATTTCTCCTTTAGAGGTTACGAAGGAAGGTTATGTCTTTAGTGGATGGAATGGGCTTCCCGAGACTATGCCTAATCATGACATTACCGTAACGGGTTTCTTTACCATTGGAACCTACAAACTTATTTATGTAATCGGTGGGGAACAATATCAGGTTCAGACTTATACATACGGAGATGCTATTACGCCGCTTGCCGATCCTTCTCGTGACGGATATACTTTCAATGGGTGGAGTACCATCCCCGAAACTATGCCTGGGCACGATGTTACCATAACCGGTAGTTTTACGCCTCATGTTTATACCATCCGGTATATGGTTGACGGTCAGTTATTAGAAGAGCAACAGGTTCCATGCGGTCAGACCATAACTCCACCTACTGCCCCAGAGCGCGAGGGATATCATTTCCAGGAATGGGAGGGACTGCCTTCTTCCATGACCGCAGGTGATTTATCTGTTACTGCTGTGTATGCTCCCAATATATATAATGTAATCTATGTAGTGGATAACGAAACTTATAAGGTTGTTGAGGTTGCCTACGGAACTGTTATCACTCCAATTGATGCCCCTGTAAAAGAAGGGTATAAGTTTAGCGGATGGAGTCAACTTCCCGAGACGATGCCGTCAAACGATATTACAGTAACGGGATCATTTACCCTTGGTACATATACACTTCGGTATGTTGTTAATGGTGCCGGATATAAAGACTACATATATTTCTCGCGTGATTATAAATTCGGACAAACGGTTACACCATACAACCGTACTCCGTCAGAAAAACCTGGCTATACTTTCTCGGGTTGGGGCGATGTGCCTACTACTATGCCAGGACACGATGTAGATGTTTATGGAACATATGTTGGTAACGATTATACCATTACATATATGGTTGATGATACACAATACGACAAGGTAACCGTAGCCTGCGGAGATCCTATTCCTGGGCTAACGCCGCCAACCAAGACTGGATACACTTTTGTCGGGTGGGAGAAGTTGCCAACTACTATGCCTGCTTCTAATCTGACTGTTTATGCCAAGTTCAAGGCAAATATCTACACCGTAAGTTATTATGTTGACGGTAAGCTTGTACATCAGCAGGAGGTCGCATTCAATGAGCCGATTCCTGCTTACACCTATCGTTCAGAAGGATTTGAAGTAACTGATTCTGACTGGCAAGGAACGAAATACGCCACTATGCCTGCTATGGATATAAAATATATCTGTCCTCAGGACATGGTAGATAATTTAACGGCTTTGTCTGCAGAGGGTAAAAACGGTAATGTCGTGTTAGACCTCTCAGGCAGGCGCATTTCTGCTATGAAGGCAAAAGGCATATATATAGTCAACGGAAAGAAGATATTAAAGCAATAATTTCCTACAAAGTATAGATTTTATGATGAAGATTAAGAGATTGCTCGTATTATTAGGGCTATCTATGTCACTAGGCATATCCGCTCAGGATTATTTCAATCACATGGACCTTGGTATAAATGTTTCCAGTACGGGTATTGGAGCAGATATAGCTATGCCTGTGGGTGACTATGTGCGTGTTCGGACGGGTTTTACCTATATGCCAAAGTTTCATTTTAACAGCAATTTCAATGTTGATTTCATGGGCAGCATATCAGGCGACAAACTTCGTCGCATGAATGATATGATATCGTATTTTACGGGTCAGAATATGAAGGACAATATTGACATGCAGATGACTCCAACTTGGACTCAGTTCAAGTTCCTTGTTGACATCATGCCTTTCAAGAACAACAAGCACTGGAGTCTTACTCTCGGATTCTATGCTGGTCCTTCTACTATTGGCGAGGCCATCAACGATCCCCGTGATTGTGCTACATTGGTTGGAATCAACATGTACAACAGCATGTACATTAAGGCTTGTAAAGGAGAACCTCTGTTCCGTTATGAGGATTCAAACGGGAAGTATCATACCTTAGACATTGAGGGTTTAGGTGACCGTTTAGTTGAAGCACGAATGATGGGTGCTCCAATGGGTACTTTTGCCGATGGCAGTAAGGCCGTAATGGTGCCTAACAGCTATAATCAGGCTGAGGCCGAGATGACAATCAGCAAGATTCGTCCGTATGTGGGCCTTGGTTATAATACAGCCCTCTCCAAGAACCGCAAATGGAAATTTGATGTCGATGCAGGAGTCATGTTTTTAGGAGGCTCTCCCCATGTCTATGTTGACAATGTGTACCGGGTAAACACTACGGATGATTACGATATGATTTCCTGGGATATGGATAAATTTAACAAAACGGGCGACGGATGGGTGCAGCAGACTCCCCAGCGTATCGACCTTACCCGTGATGTTACCGATATTCCTGGCAAAGTGGGAGATATGGTTAGTACCATAAAAAAATTCAAGTGTTGGCCTGTTCTGAGTATAACCTTCTCGTATCGCCTCTTCTGATAAAAATAAAAGGCCCCTGCTTTCTGGAAGCGGGGGCCTTTTAATATAGAAGAGAGGGTTTGTTTTATTTAACCTCCCAGATATCATTAGTTTCCAGCAGTTCGGCAAAGTTGTGATACTTCTTCTGAGCCTTTACCTCTTCTATTTGGGCTGTTACGCAGTCATCATAGGTAGGAGCCTCTACATCACGGATCACACCTAAGGCTACTGGCCATTCCATTTCAGCCAACTTCAGCTGCAATGTGTTATCTTCACACTTTGCATCGTGAATCAGTACGTCTGCTTCTGTATAGCCGTCTTCGCCTAACTTCACCGCCTTAACGCCGAAGCCATCCTGAACAATACCATATTCATTGTTCTCGCCGAAGAGCATCTTCTCGCCATGCTTCAGGTAGATGGCGTTCTTGGCTCTGCCGGCCTTATCATATACTGCATCGTGTGTACCATTGTTAAAGATAACACAGTTCTGCAGAATCTCGCATACGCTGGCTCCCTTGTGTTCGTATGCTGCCTTTAGCACCTCGATTGTGCCTGGAGCATCTGTTGCAACAGCACGGGCAAAGAAATGGCCTCTGGCGCCAAAACAAAGTTCTGCAGGACGGAACGGATCCTCTACAGTTCCATAGGGAGATGATTTGCTTACGAAACCTCTGGGGCTGGTGGGGCTGTACTGGCCTTTCGTCAATCCGTAAATACGGTTGTTCAGCAGAATCATATTCAGGTTGATGTTTCTGCGGTTTGCATGTATAAAGTGATTACCGCCGATGGCCAGACCGTCACCGTCACCGCTTACCTGCCATACGGTCAGGTTGGGATTGGCAACTTTAGCACCAGTTGCAATGGCGGCAGCACGGCCATGAATGGTGTTCATGCCGTATGTAGCCATATAATGGGGCAGACGGCTGGAACAACCGATACCAGAGATAACAGCAGTATTCCAAGGGTCAACGCCTATTTCTGCCATTGCTTTATGCAGTGAAGCCAGAAAGAAGTGGTCGCCACATCCAGGACACCAACGTGGCTGTCCTTTCTTGAAATCATTCTGAGTATATGCCATAATGTATGTCCTTTCTTTATTTGTTCAACAACTGTGTGAAGTTCTCAACCAGTTCAGCAACCACGAAGGGCTGTCCCTTCACCTGATTGAACTGGGCAGGAACAAAGCCGTCCACCTTCATGCGCAGCCAGCCTGCCAACTGACCCATATTCTGCTCGGCCACAACAACCTTGGGATATTTCTTCAGCACCTCGGCTGTATTCTTAGGCAGAGGGTTGATGAACTTAAAGTGAGCCTGAGCCACCTTTTTGCCAGCAGCACGCATCTCGTCCATTGCAGCATGTAAATGACCGAATGTACCGCCAAAGCCTACAATCAGCAGTTCTGCATCATCCTTGTCGCCCAGTACCTCAAGGTCGGGAACAGGTATGGCATCTATCTTAGCCTGACGCTTACGGGTCATCAGATCGTGGTTCTCAGGGTTCGTACTGATAGCACCCGTCTTGTCGTCTTTCTCCAGTCCGCCTAAGATATGCTCAAATCCCTGACGGCCTGGTACCGCCCAATAGCGAGTACCGTTCTCGGCACGCATATAGGGTGTCCAAGTACCTTTCAGTTCCTCGGGAACGTATGGAGGGTTGATGGCAGGATATTCAGCCAGGTTGGGCAGTTTGAATGCACCAGAGCCGTTTGCGACGAAAGCATCCGTC
>Ga0256407_10009910_pt1 | contig 13506 bp, 6 predicted proteins | sample RumenRJG_04DNA_FD_193489 | JGI IMG/M metagenome (GOLD analysis project Ga0256407, IMG submission 193489) | Bovine rumen microbial communities from Lethbridge, Alberta, Canada - RJG_04 | ecosystem: Host-associated > Mammals > Digestive system > Stomach > Rumen | place: Canada: Alberta | collected... | reverse complement strand
AACTAAAACCCTATGAATCTCCGCTACTTTGCCCTCCCCTTATTATTTCTCCTAGTCGCACCCGCGGCACAGGCCGACGAGACTGCCGATTTGCGTAAATCACTGCCCACGCTGAAGGGGCAGAAACTGATCGACACTTACGGCAAGCTATACATGCTCAGTCTTGAGACGGATGATATCGACTATCAGCTGAAGTGCGTCAACGACTATATAGCCGAAACACACCGACAAGGGAATAGACAAGAGGAAGGAGATGCGAGGGTAGAGAAAATGACGTTCTTCTATAATGCTGGAATGAACGACTCTCTATACACACAAGTACCACAGACGCTAAAGTTCCTCGAAAATATTAGCAACTGGAAAAACTATTATGAAACATGGTCATTACTTATTGACACATATAACTTTGACGGCAAGACCATCCTGGGCATGGACGAGGCAAAGAAAATGCTTGCCGACGCAGAGCAAAAGAAGAACAACTACGGAATTGGACTTGGCCACTACTCACTCGGAATTGTTTACGCCATGATGCATAATCATGAAGAAGCTGCAAAGGCATATCAGAAGAGTATCGAGATATTGTCGCAAATGAAGCCCAAGCCTCTGCAGTTAGCAACCGTCTTCTCATACTATAGCGAAGTACTCGACATACTCAAGCGCTACGACACGATGAATGCATTAAACAAGCAGTGGCGTCAGTTCTTGATGGAATACTATAATTATGGGGAGAAAGACAATGCAGGACAAACTAAAAATCAATGGGGGTACTACTATCTCTCACGCGCACAGGCCGAACTGGGACTAGGTCATTACATTGAAGCAACCAAAATGCTCAACGAGGTAAAGAATAATATCACTTACGAGGGCAGCAATCTCAGCAACCTGTGGATGTTCTTCCAAGCCGAACTCTATAAGCAGCAGAAACTCTACGACAAAGCACTATCACTTAACGAACTCCGCCTACAGCAGTTCGATGAAGAGAGCGACCCATCAGAGGTTATCCGTGTTCGCAAGCAGCGTGGCGAAATCTTTGAGAGTTTAGGTCGCTATCGCGAGGCCGCCCAGATGTACCTCGATATATACAACATAAGCGACTCAGTAAACACCAGCGACACCAAGAGTAAGTTGGCCGAGATGAGCACCAAGTTCCACGTCGACGAACTCAAGATGAAGCAGGCCGAGGAACGCGCCAGTCAACAGCGTCTCAGCATCATCATCATCGCCACTATCATCGTATTGGCACTCAGCATATTCATCTACTTCCGTCTGCGCTCGGCACGCCGACTCAAGATTGCTCACGAGAAACTGGAGACCACCCACCAGGAGCTGCTCACTGCCTACGACCAACTCGAGGAGACTACCATAGCCAAGGAGCGTATTGAGAGCGACCTGCGTATCGCCCGTAATATCCAGATGAGTATGGTGCCCAGCACCTTCCCCGATCGTCCCGACCTCGACCTGTATGGTTCGATGACCCCCGCCAAGGAGGTTGGTGGCGACCTGTATAACTTCCTGATTCGCGACGATGCACCTGATAAACTCTACTTCGCACTTGGCGACGTATCAGGTAAGGGCGTGCCCGCATCATTGTTTATGGCTCAGGCCACACGATTGTTCCGCACACTGGCTGCACAACAGAAGATGCCAGCAGAGATTGCCACCCAAATGAACGACGCACTGTCGGGCGAGGATAACGAACAGGGCATGTTTGTCACCATGTTCCTTGGTGTTGTCGACCTTACCACTGGTCATCTGCAGTTCTGTAATGCCGGACACAATCCACCAATCCTCGGCACCGAGTTTATCGATATGATTCCTAATGCGCCTATCGGCCTGTTCCCCGGTCTGGAGTACGAAGGCGAGGAGATCGATGATATCCGCGGCCGTCAGTTGTTTATTTATACCGACGGTCTTAACGAGGCCGAGAACAACGAGAAAGATCAGTTTGGCGACGACCACCTGCTCGACATCATGGCTACTCACCATTTTGCCGACGCCAAGGAAACCATAGAGTATCTTAAGGCCGAAGTAGAAAAACATCGTGAGGGTGCCGAACCTAACGACGACCTCACGATGCTCTGTTTCACTGTGAAGGGATAACGGCTAGCGCCGTTTAAAGGTTGTTTCCTTATAGAGTCCCTCCCCAACCTCTGCTCTTAGCAGCATCTGCTGCCCGGTTAGTGTCACTACCTCGCAAACCTTACGTCCGGCGATATTCAGCTTTCGCCCGTCAAAGGTGTAGCCTGCGGTAGTCACTGCGTCAGCGTCTGTTATATCATACTCTGTTATGGTTCGGTCGGTAACCACCCAATATCCGTAACTCGGTCCAGGCTGGCTATAACCTTCGCCCTCTACATAGTATTGGTTGCTGACGGCATCCCATGTACCAATTATCTCTGGTGTTTCATAATCATTGCCGTCATAATCTACGCTGCACGCTGTCAAACTTAAATTCAAAAAACCTGCCATCACGGCAGTCATCAAATACAACAAACTCTTCATAGGCTAACATGTTTTAGGAAAGTAGTACTTTCAATGGCAAAGATATGTAAAAAAATCCAAACTTCCAAACATTTATCCATAAATTTTCGTATATTTGCCCCCGATTAGCCTAAACATTTAATTATTAACTTATAAATGAGTATGAAAAAGATTAATCTAATCAAGACGGCAGTAGCCGTGGCTCTGCTCTTTGCAGTAAACATCGATGCCAATGCACAGTTTGGCGGTTTGAAAGGTCTGGCCAACAAGGCCAAGAAGGCAGTGACTGACAAAGCCGAGGAAAAAATCAACAACAAGGTAAAAGAGAAAACCAACGATGTGGTATCAGCCTCAGCACAGAAAGTGGCCGAAGCAAAGTTTGGTGCAGCTCCCGAACTGCCACAGCTGATGAACAAGAACATCACCAAGAACAGCGAAATGAAAGAACTAGTCTACGGATTGCGTTTCAAGACCGTCGAAGAAGCGAAGGCTCTCGCAGCCAAGCTATCTGCTCGAGCAAAGTGGAACCGCAGCGTAATCAAGGCTATGCAGAGCGAAATCGTACCAAAAGACTACTCCCTAATGGACGAATTGGAAGGTCAGTTGGAAAACTGGGATTACTTCTATGGCGAACTCATGCAGATGATCACACTGCACAACTCCAACGACATGAAGAAAGACGAGAAGGGCTGGTATTCTACCGGCAACTCGTTTATGATTGCTTGTATGAAAAACGGTGGTGCTGCCGATAAGGGACTGGAGAACATCAAGATGACAGTGCTCTTTATGCGTGTCAACGGCAAGGGACAATTTGTAGACTCTGGCAGTCAACCCAAGGTACTCGAAGACGACGTGGTAGAGGCAGCTAAGCGCGACTACAACATGCTGCTTAATGCCGCCTGGCTGCTTGAGGGCTATCCCATCGAGTACTGCCGCGAGACTGAAAATGGAAGTATGAAGGACTCTTATGAGAAGGATTATCAGCGTGCACTGGCCTACGTATTGCTGATGAACGAAGCTATCGCCAACAATTCTGTCGACAACCTGGTATTCAAGCCAATGCCACAGGCTGGTAGTCTTAATGCCCAGCTCAATGCTGCAGCACTTAAGATAGCCAAGCAGCAGGATAACAGCACTGTAAGCGTAGTCATCACCCGTAGTGCATGGGATGTAAAGAAGAATCCGCTTGGTGTGCCAATCTGTCGTGTAGCCTATGGTTACCGTATCGTCCAGACCAAACATGGCAAGCGCGCCGTAAGCTGTTCGTGGGCTCAGGACCATCAGGGCGGTGGTAAATATGGTGCACTCCGCCACTATGGTGTAGGCACCGAGTCGTACTACGTAAAATAGAGAAAAACAAAAAACACGCTATAAACAGCGTTTTCTTGGGCAGAAAACATCGTTTTCAGCAGCAGAAAATATTATTTTCTCAGCCAGAAAACAGATTTTTCTCAGTAAGAAAACAGTGTTTTCTGCCGGAGAAAACGATTACTGGTTCAAATGGCTGGATCTACCATCTACCACCCATCTACCACCACCCTGCAATCCCGTATAAATACAGGCGTTTTGGGAAATTGGTGGTAGATTGGTAGATAAAACAAGAAAAATTATTTTTTGTAATTACAAAGCACCATACCAGCAATTATGAGTATGGAGCCCAGCAGAAACCATATTGTAATATTTTCATCAAGCAGCCACCATGCAAACAGAATTGTGGTGATAGGGTTGAAATAAACCCAGTTGGTTGCTACCACAGCACCAAGCTTACCTATCACCCAGTTCCACATCAAATAGCACAGCATACAAGCCACCACACTAAGGAATAGCAGATTTATCAACACCACTGGACGCAGCAACACCTCAACAGGTGGAAATCCCGGCACTATCAGATAGTATGGCAATATGGTTACGATACCATAGAAAAATACCTTACGAGTAATAAAAATTGTACCATATCGCCGTAGCACATCCTTCATCATCAATGAATAGAAAGCCCAACAAATACAAGCGCCAAACGCCAGCATATCACCAAGTGGTGACAGATGTAGCACAAACCGCCCGTTAAGCACCACTACTGCCATACCCAAACATGCTATCACAGAGCCTAGCACCATCGTCTTTGTTACACGTTCCGATTTTGGATATACTAGTTTTAACAGAAGCATAGCGAATATCGGACAAGTACATACTATCAGCGAGGTGTTAGTGGCAGTGGTGTATACTAGCGAGGCATTCTCTGTAAGAAAATATAGCGATCCGCCTGTTACACCAAGCAACATCATCAACACCTCATCCTTAACCGAGTTCGACAGCCATTTCACCTTATCTCCTGCAACCAAAGTCACAACCTCCAAAAGCACATAGGCCAGAATGAATCGCAGTGTAAATATTTGTGCCGGAGACAAACCATTTTGCAGCAGCATTTTTGTAAACACAAAAGTGCTACCCCAAATAGCCACAGTCAACAAGGCTACAAAGTGATACCAAAATTCCCTTTTCATATTTTTCGACTGCAAAGGTACGAATAAGCGAGAACAAAACAAAGCAAAAACGCTTTTTTTTGCTTTTATTGTCGAGCGATAGTACCTTCGGCGAAGCCAAAGAAAACAACAATTTATCTTAAAACAAAATAAAAACAAGTTTTTATTTGGAACTTATCGATAAAAATCGTATATTTGCCGCCAAATTAAGATCTCGAGCATCAACCCCCCAAAAAATATAAACGCCATTATGATAAAACGATTACTCAACCCCCATACCCTCCTGAAGATCACCCTGATCCTCACCACCCTACAACTCCCGCTGCCTAACACGGCGTGGGCGGGCACGTTTTCAACTCAAGGTAATAGTATTAGCAATTCCACACCATACACTTGGGTATATGGTGGAGGATCATGGACCATAACAACGAGCAATGCAGAATTATCATTTGATGGTCAGAGTAGTCTAAGTAGCCTTAAAGCAGCTATTTCTAGCGGCGGCAGCATAAAACTATCAACAACCAACCCTCTTCCTCCAGAATTTGATGAAAGATTAAGTAGTATCAGAATAGAAGGAACCGTCACTGGTTGTTCTATCAGTTTCAAATTTCAAAAAACCGATGGCAACGTAATAGAGAAGAATATTACGCATAACGGAGTCGAATATATGTATACTTTTGAAGAGTATCTAGAATGGGAAGACAGCAAATCACTTGAAATCATTATTAGCGCTACAAGCAGTAGCGCCTCTTGCGACATCTCTTCCATAATATTTCACACCAAGCAACGCAGCACTGCAACTTTTACATGGCCAGAATCCCCAACCCCTAAATCAGGAAATAACGACATTGGCAGTTTTAAGAAAGTTGTTCTAGGCGACAATGGGTTACAATTGCAAGGACGCTGTTTAAATAAGACAGAGTTTTATTTCCCGTTAGTATGCAACCAGTCAGTTAGTATTACCTATAGTTCCAACAATTCCGAAGTAGCTGAAGTTGACGAGGATGGCGTAGTTAGAGTAAATAGCGAAGGACAAGCCGTAATCACTGCAACACCTGAAGCAACTAATGATATTTTTTACGAGCAATCCAGTTATTCATACACATTGGATATAACCTCCATTGACGGACTATGCATTGATGGTACTTTTGTTAACTTCAACAACAAAGATAACATTCAATGTGACGCAATAAAAAAAGGAAAGGTCTCCTATAATTCACAATACCAAACATTGACATTGGATGGAGTAACCATTGATGGAACAATAAGCAGCTCAATCAACGATCTAAAGATTGATCTGAAAGGAACAAACGTCATTAACGCAATACAATCAGATAGTTCCGCAATACAAACATGGGATGGAGCAGGAGAAATCAATCTTGTAATTAGTTCGACAAACATCCCTAAGGGAACACTTACAATGACGGCCCTGAACAGAGAAACAATTTACGGCTACAAAGTTAGTTACTCCAATAATATCATTGGAGCTGATTATGACCATTATAGCTGTATTGGCGAGGACTATAATCTCACTATTGCCCAGAAAGCAGTCAATAGTGTGAACGCATCAAACGTTCTCCGCGATGGTTACCAATCCGCAAGATATGATTATTCTTCATCAACGCTGACACTAAAAGGAGCAAATCTTGAAAGTGAAGATATTACAATCGGCGAAGGCATTAACACATTAAATATACAACTTATAGGCTACAATCAAGTCAGCAACATTATCAGTAGTAATAGTGCAACTACGATAAACGTCACTACTAGCGAAACTTTACCTGGTTCACTACATTATTATGGCTCTATTCCAGAAACAATCGTTTTTAAAAATAACTTACGTCAAGACAATAGAGAAATAAGTGTGGAGATGAATAATACTACATATACCCCTTTTACTGGATATGTAGATTATGCTACCGAATCTTATATATATTGTGGTTCCCCTGATTACAATGCATCGGTTGTTTCATTCAGTAATAAGACGGTTATTGTATCCTCCCCAAATGATGGTACTACTGCAACACTATACCCATCTAGTACATCCAATCTAAATCTAATAAAGAAAGTATATTTCCAGTTCGATTGGGGCACTTGCGCAAACAAGAACGTAAGCTTACAAATTAGAGGAATAAAACAGAATACTGAAACATACAATTACGAATTTGACGGTAAAACATACTCAGATAATGTGTCTTTGAATACTACATATGAAGACGGTATTGTAGAGATTCCCATTACAGGAACTATTACTTCCCCAAACATAGAGTTGTACTTTACTTCTAACGCCACATTCTCGTTTGTACCATTAGCTGTCGCAATGGAGAATTATGAATCATATGACATCTCATTCAACAATGAGCTCGTTTCAGAACTCAACAAAAACGACATCTTCGGCGACGGAAAGGCCAGTTACGACCCAGAGGGGCATATATTGACACTTAAAGGTGTTGATCTTAAACCTAATGGTCCATCCGAGGTCGTTGGCTGGAACTATATGGGAAACAAAAACTTAACAGTAATACTAGAGGACGAGAACACCATTACTAATGCCTTATTCTATAACCGAGGCGGCTACCCAGACGTAAATATCAGGTTCTTTACGGAGACTACGAAGCCAGGTTCACTCACCATAAAAAAAACTGGAGACAGCAACCCAAGCGTTTTTAACCAAGAGAACTATATTCGAAGTTTCAAGAATATCGTTTATGATAATACGTACTACGATTATAGCACTTCAGGAAATGAAGCAGAAGGTTATACCGGCATATACAAAGTATCCCTACTGAAACCAGAGATAAATTGCGAAGAAACAGAAGATGGTGTACAACTCTACATTAGCGATCCATCGGAAAGTAATGGTACTATCAAATACTCTGTAGTTTATGGTGATGGTTCAGAAGGAATTACTGATGCAGAATACTCAGAAAGCCCCGAAGTTCCTACCATAGAAAAGCCTGCTACAATTACAGCATATATTGAATCAGGAGATAAAAAAAGTGGTACAATTACAGCCTATTACTTCGGTTTTGCAGATGACCTGAAGACAACATTTAATGGAACTGAGAGGGAAATACTAAAAGATGAATTCCCCGCATTAATCCCTAGTGTCGAGGGTATTGATTATATGTTATCAAATTCTGACAATCCAAATGCTATTTGTCTAAAGACTGTGGATGAAGTTGATCATATCATGATAAAGGGATTCGGAACCGCCAATCTCATCCTCAACATCAATCATAATGCGAATATCATTGTATTAAACAGCGGAGATGGCGCTATTGCTCTAAAAGCAAAAGTAATTCCATCGGCACCCACCTTCAGCGTTGTGGCGGGAACTTACGATGAAACTCAAACGCTGGAATTAACATCACCGTATCAGAACGACCAGACTATCAACATCAAATACTACACTGATAGTAATTCTAACAATCCTGTTACTTACAGTGAGCAGCCCATTTCTATTAGTCATACAACGACCATTACAGCTTGGGTAGAAGCCCTTATCACGTCAGCAGCTGGTGGTACTCAAGAAACAATCACCAGCGACACCATTACTCAAGAATACATCATCAAAGAAGAGGCTTTTATCGACTTTATGCAAGAGGAAAATGACAAATATATTACTATTGAGGCCGGTCAAGTAATCACAGGGACATACGGTAATACTATTCCACAAGTTGTAATGCCATCTATCTCTGATTTGCATGGAACTATCACGTTCTCCTCAAGCAACGAGACAGTTGTTGCAAGTAGTAGTATTTCTCTGGATGAGGAAAACAAACTGAAATACACCGTATCTGGTGCAGGACAGACAACCATTCAGGCTAGCTACACACCAACCGAAGAAGAGCCTATATTGCCTACAACAAGCAGTTTTAATCTGAAGATAGAGCCAAGAGCCATCACGAACGCCACTATCAGTATGGGAACAAACGGCGAGACCTCCTTTGTTTATAAGGGAACGGCTATTGAACCAATAACAAGTGTTTCATTAGCTGCATCAGAAACCGCAGTTGCAGCAACGTTGAATGCCGAAACAGACTTCGACTTGAACTATTATATGGTAAGCGGCGAAACAGAAACCGAACAGGAAGGTGCTCCAACAAATGTTGGTTCGTACAAAGTTACTGTTAACGCCAAGGGCAACTATACTGGTTCAAAGTCAGCCACCTTCACCATTACACCTGCGACAATTACACCCAAGGTAGTAATTACAGGATGGGCATATGGCGCAACAGCAAACACACCTACTGTTTCTGGTAATACAGGAAACGGAAGCGTAACATATGAGTACAAGCTCCAGAATGCTGAAGATAGTAAGTATAGCACTGAGGTGCCTACAGAAGCTGGCGACTATACCATCAAAGCGACTATAGCTGCAACAGCAAACTATGAAGCTGCGGTAGACAGTACACACTTCACTATTTCGAAGGCTAATATCACACCGACTGTTACGTTAGAGGGATGGACATTTGGCGCAACAGCAAACACTCCTGAAGTGACGGGCAATACAGGCAATGGCGCCGAGACATTCACCTATAAAACTGAGGGATCAGAAGCATTTACTTCTGAAGTGCCAACAGCAGTTGGAACGCATATCGTAAAAGTAACGATAGCCGAGACAACCAATTACAACGGTGGCGAAGCAACTACTACGTTCACCATTACCAACCGTACAATAGATCCTGCAAAGGATATTACTTTTGCCGAAGGACAGACGTACGCATCCTTTTATAGCAGCAGTGAAGACTTAGAACTGCCAGAAGAAGGCATCGCAGTATTTATGATTACCGGCCTCAACGGCAACACGCTGACCACTCAGGCCGTGAGCTACATTCCTAAGGGTGTGCCTGTTCTGGTGATGAAAGCATCGGGAACGACGCAAGCCATTGATCCGAATGAGGTGAGCAGCAATATGCTGCAATATGCAACAAGCGATGTGAATGCCGACGGCACAACCTATATTCTCTACAATGGCGAATACGTAAGAGCCACGGGCACCATACCTGCCGGCAAGTGCTACCTGAAACTGAACAAACCTTCGGGCGCACGCGCACTCGCCATCGGCAACGGTACAACGGGTATCGACAGATTGGATAACACTGTATGGACCACCGAAAATTGGTTCGACCTGAACGGACGTCGCATTGAAAAGCCGACCAAGAATGGACTTTACATCATGAACGGCAAAAAGGTAGTAGTGAAATAATGTATATTCAACATATGAAACAGACTAAAAAATATATCATCACAATGGCAGCACTGCTGCTTAGCGTAACAACCTTGGCGCAAGGTAAGTTTACCTATATTTACCAACTGAATGGAGCCAGTAGCACAGCGGCAGCGGCAGGTACCATCAGCGGCGAAATTAGCGAAAACGGGACAGCCACGCTGACACTAACGCCAGCCCAAGGCAACTATATCAACGCTGACTATATCACAGTAGTAAAGACACTTAGTGGAGGCAACGCTCAGACACGTATAGGCACAGCTGAGAACGTGAGTATTACTGCCAGCAATGCCAATGCAGACCCAAGTGAGACTACCACCTATACATTCGCCGTAGAGGATGTAAACTACGACTATGAGGTGACGGCGGATTTCCAAAGCCGCACGAGTATCAGCAGTGCAACGGTTACACTAGCAGCGACCAGCTACACCTACGACGGACAGGAGCACAAGCCTGCAGTGAGCAGTGTAAAACTGGGTGAAACAACATTAGGTACTAACGACTACACCGTTAGTTATGCCGACGACTGCACTAATGTAGGTACCGTCACAGTAACGATTGCAGGTGCTCGCACCTACACAGGCACAACTACAGCAACATACTCAATCACCAACGCCACGATGACCGTTACAGCTAACGGATATACCGGCGCATACGACGGCAAGGCACACGGTATCACTGTTACTATTCCCGATGGTGCCACAATTAAATATGGTACTAAGAAAGGAACATACGACCTTGATGCATCACCAACTTATACCGATGCTGGTTCATATATGGTACATTACCAGGTAGAGCGCACTAATTACACAACTATCGCCGATAGCGCTAAGGTTGAAATTACTAAAGCTACTCCATCGATTACATTCGACAAGGAGAGCTATTCTGCAACCTATGGTGAGACGTTTACAGCACCTACAGCTACAACAAATCCTGAGGGTTTGACTGTTACGGCAACAAGTTCATCGAACACACAAGTTGCAACCGTCACTGACGGAGTTATCACCATCACTGGCGTTGGTGAGACTACCATTACGGTAAGTTTTGCTGGCAACACTAACTACGAGGCAGCTACGGCTACATACATTCTTAATGTTGCAGCAGGTACTAGCACCGATGTTATTGCTACCGGATACACAGGTGTATACGACGGCAAGGTGCACGGAATAACTGTTTCTGCTCCCGATGGTTCTACTATTAAATATGGTACTGAGAAGGGTAAATACGAGCTCGACATATCGCCGACCTACACCGATGCAGGCACATACTGGATACACTACCAGGTGGAGCGGACTAATTACGCCACTATCGCCGATAGTGCTAAGGTTGCGATCACAAAGGCTACCCCATCGATTACATTCGATAAGGAGAGTTATTCTGCAACATTTGGAGAGGAATTCACTGCTCCCACACCAAGCACTAATCCTGAGGGGCTGACTGTTACGGTTACAGCTTCGTCGAATACGAAGGTTGCAACCGTCACTGACGGAGTTATTAAAATAGTAGGCATTGGCGAGACCACAATTACAGTAAGTTTTGCTGGCAACAATAATTATGAGGAAGCCACAGCAAGCTATGTACTGACGGTTAACAAACCTAAAGCAAAGACTTATGATCTGTGGATAGGAGGAACACAAGTGACTGAGGACAATGCGGAGGATATTCTCGATGCTGGCAACAATCCTGAGCTGCCACTATATATTTACAATGCGAAGACCAACACTCTGATCATCAGCAAAGACCAGAGGGGTACCGCCGTTATCGAGAGTCGTCTGCCAGAGTTGAAAGTGTACCTTTTGGAAATCTGTAAAATAAAACGTATATTCTATAACAACCTCGACGATGAGGCCAACACGGGAACACTGACATTTACCTGTAATGGTAACGTACCTGGTAAATTGTATATTGAAAACGATGAAGACAAGAGTGCCATCACGGGATTCTCTGACATAAGCTACGAATACCAGTTATCTGTCATCGAGCCTGATAGCGCGGTATACAGAAAAGGACAAATGATGTATGCAGAGAAAGACGAAGAAGGCAATCCTACAGGTAACTTCATTGTGGCTAATAAGGTTACTATAGGCCAAACCATCGTTCCTACCACAAAAGAGGAAACTATCACCTTCAGTGAAGATCAATTCGTGGAGAAAGATGAAGAAGGCAACGTAAAGACCGACGAAGAAGGCAACCCGATTAGTACCGACTTGTCAAACTTCACCTACGCCCCAACATCTGAGACAGGAGAGGATAGTCAGCCCAAGATTCTTATCACCCTGAACCCTGAAAGCGGTGATGGTTATGGCGACGACGACGGTGAAGGTGGTATCTATGTGGTAAATGGAACGAGCGATGACAAAGTAAACGAGGTGGCTGATGGTGTAGCCAATGAAGAATATGTGCCTGGTGGTAGCACATACGCCGCAAATTACGATGGATTTACCTTTATACTACCTGCCGGAGAAGGAAGTGTCACTATCGACGAGGAAGTTGACGAAGGCTACGAGTTCCACTTAAAGATAGGTACTGATGCTCCTATCACGCTAAAGGAAGGCGAGCCCGGACGCGCTCAGGCTGAAATATCATTCAGTGTAGAAGAGCCGACTTACTGTTATCTGTATATGGTAGAGGCCCATACCTATGCAAGAGCTGCTGCACGACCATACGATGATACCCGAGTAGGAAAGCGCCCGCAAGCTCATGGTAAGATATTCTCAGTAAAAGTATCGCCAAGCAAATTAAATGCAGCCAATACGCCATCGCAGGCTTCGGGCGGTGTTATTCCACCATCACAGGAACAGGGTGATATTATGGAGCTTGAAGGCATACAGGGCGTTAAGGTAGTTCAGACCACCGACGACAGATGGTTCACTATCGACGGACGACAGATAGACAAGCCTACGAAGAAGGGCTTGTATATACACAACAGGAAGAAAGTGGTTGTGAAATAGATACAATAATCCCCGCCTGGTTGGGCGGGGATTATTAGTTTATTAGAAGTTCCACTTAACAGCAAGTGTGGGATTTACGAAGAAGCTCTTATCATCGTAAGTGTTGTAGATGAAGTTGTTGCTTACCTCAACCTCGCCACCTACGCTGAAATGATCGGTAACATTGTACCAGAACTGAGGCTCTGAGAGGATTACCAGCTGACCCTTACCATCAGCATTCTCACCACGCCAGAAATCTACGAAACCTGAGAAGGTGCACTTCTTGTTGGCGAAGTTAAGTCCCCAAACACCAGTAAGCTGTACTGAGTTGTAGGCCGATGAGTATTCGTAGCTCTTGAAGAAGCGCTTATACATCAGCTGA
>Ga0256407_10009909_pt1 | contig 13506 bp, 18 predicted proteins | sample RumenRJG_04DNA_FD_193489 | JGI IMG/M metagenome (GOLD analysis project Ga0256407, IMG submission 193489) | Bovine rumen microbial communities from Lethbridge, Alberta, Canada - RJG_04 | ecosystem: Host-associated > Mammals > Digestive system > Stomach > Rumen | place: Canada: Alberta... | reverse complement strand
AGCGAACGTGAACGGGCACAGGGGTCATACTTCATAGCCAACGCAAACAGGCTTCAATACATGAGTGTCACGGCAAAGGTGCAGATGGCAAAAGAGCTCGGAGACCGTGGAGCGATTCTGATAGATGAGATCAGAGATTTGTTCAATTATCCGCCGCTCCCTGATGGAGCCGGACAGGTCGCACCGATCAGAGGCGAATACAAAAATACTGAAGACTTAGGAGGTGACGGAAATGCCGTTGAAAGTCAAAGAACGTGAATACAGAGATTTCAAATTTGAAGCAGATGATATCGAAGAAAAAAAGACGGTCCATGGATATGCGTCCACATTCAATCAGCCTTATACGCTGTATTCGGATGATGAATTCGAGATGCGTGAGATAATCGACCGTCATGCATTCGACCAGGCGGATTTGTCTGACGTAATCCTGCAATATGACCACTCTGGAAGGGTCTTTGCGAGGATGTCAAACGGCACTCTTGGAATATCAATTGATGATACCGGACTTGCGGTCAATGCCGATTTAGGCGGAACCGAAATAGGCCGTGAGCTGTATGAGGAAATCAAAGGCGGATATACTACCAAAATGTCATTCGGCTTTAGAGTGAATGATGAGCAGTGGGAATCCAGAGAAGAAAACGGTAAACACCTTGAAATCCGCACAATAACAGGGATATCAAAGGTTTACGATGTGTCGGCGGTATCCATTCCGGCTAATGATGGCACATCAATATCAGTTCGTAATCTGACCGATGGAGTTATCGAGAAGATCAAGGCGGAGCGTCTTGCAAAATTCGAGCTTGAAAAACGCAAAACTTTAATTTTACTTGGATACGAGGGAGGAAAAACAAAATGACACGTGAAGAGATCATGAATCTTGATGCAGAGGGCATCGAAAAGAGAAACGCTGAGATCAAAGCAGAGATCGAGGCAGCAACAGAACAGGCACAGCTTGACGCACTTGTAGAAGAGCGCAAAGCACTTGATGAGAGGCAGGAGGCAATAGTCATGGAGACGAGAAAAGCAGATATGCTCAAGGTAGCAGAGGGAGCAGGTAAGGTTGTCGCTTCAGCTCCTATGGTAGAGCAGAGATCAAATGATGATGTACTGAAGTCAGAGGCATATGTTGACGCATACGCAAGATATCTTGTGAACGGAAACGCTGATGAGTGCCGGTCACTCCTCACAACCAACGTGAGCGGTCAGCTTCCGGTTCCCACGATAATTGATGAGATCATCAGAACCGCATGGAATAGATCAGAGATACTTTCAAGGGTCCGCAGGACTTTTGTTAAGGGTAATCTCAAGGTTGCTTTTGAGAAGAGTGCAACCGGAGCGAATGTTCATACTGAGGGAACCAGCGCACCTACAGAGGAAGTGCTTGAGCTCGGTATTGTCGAGATGATTCCTGCAAACATCAAGAAGTGGATCACCATCTCTGATGAGGCGGTTGCTATGGGCGGTGAAAGCCTTCTCAGGTACATCTATGATGAGATTACATATCAGATCGTGACAAAGAAGCTCACCGATCTTGTCGTGACCGACATCAAGAGCGCTCCTACGACTGCAACATCTTCAGCAGCAAGCGCAGCGGCTATAACCGCAGCACCTGGTCTTGATACAGTCGCAAAGGCATTTGCAAACCTGTCTGATGAGGCAAGGAATCCTGTAATAATCATGAACAAGCTCACCTATGCAAACTTCAAGACAGCACAGGTTGGCGGTAATTATGCCGTGGATCCTTTTGAAGGACTCCCGGTCCTGTTCAATAACAGCCTTCCTGCATATGACAGCGCATCTGCTAATGCCGTATACATGATCGTTGGTGACCTGTCCGGTGTGCAGGTCAACTATCCTGAGGGTGACGGAGTTGTTATCAAGTATGATGACCTGTCACTCGCTGAGAGCGATCTTGTGAAGGTTGTCGGCCGTCAGTATGCAGCTCACGCAGTCACAGCTTGCGGAAGGTTCTGCAACGTTAAGAAGGGTGCTTGATGAAGGTTAAGCTTCTCAGAGACGCACGGATAAATCATAAGGCTGGGGAGATCGTAGAGGTCTCCTCAACCGAATATGCTTTTCTGACTTCGCTCGGCTCGGCTGTGGACGCTGTGACGGAAGAGCCGAAGATAGAGATGCCGGAGGAAGAGAAGCCGAAAAAGGTGACAGTGCGGAAGAAAAAATGAAGTTATTGATTGCAATACCCAGTAATGATTATATGCACTTTGAGTTTACGTCCTGTTTGGTCAAGCTTGTATCCAGGCTAAAGGATGACGGAATAGACTTTGACGTAGCCATACAGGGCGGGACTCTGGTGTATGTCGCAAGGGATAAGCTGGCATACAAAGCTATAGATGAGGGATATACGCATGTGCTGTGGCTTGATGCGGATATGATTTTCACAGACAACATATTAGATGACCTACTTTTTGCAGGGAAGTCTTTTGTGTCTGCAATATATCACGGACGGAGAGCTCCACACATATCTTGTGTGTTTAGTGAGATATATCCGCAGATAATACGCTTTGAGGATTATCCGTCAGACACCTTCGAGATTGCCGGCTGTGGCTTCGGGTGTGTCCTGATAGCCACCGACATATTGAAAGCCGTCCGGCTGAAGTATGGCACCTGCTTCTTCCCGACAAGGGAGCTCGGTGAGGATTTGGCATTTTGCCAGAGGGTCGCTGAGTGCGGATATCAGATGTATGCAGAGCCGATCAAGCTGGGTCATATTGGTCACATTAAGATATATCCGGAGTATAGGGAGTTATACACGGACACGATACAAGGTTTTAACGAGGTGAAGTCATGCTTGACAGAGTGAAGCTTGCGCTGCTTATCACAGATGATATTTTTGATGCGGAGTTATCCACCATGATTGAGGGAGCCACTAAGGACTTAGGCATAGCCGGAGTGGATGGACTTGTAGTAAGTACGGCATCGAATGACGCACTTATCATTCAAGCTATCATCACATACTGTGGATATCAGTTTGAGATCATGCACGGCTCTCTTGAGCGGTCGGCAGCATTCAAAAGATCTTATGATGAGCAAAAAGCACAGTTAAGCATGGCAACAGGATATACAACATGGTGAGTCTATGAATCTCGCAGAGAAAATCGCACTTATAACAACCGAATACGGGCAGGACGATCTTGGAGAGTGGACGGAGACACAGACAAAGACGGAAGTTTTTGCAATGGTCAATTCGGTCACTATGAACGAGTTCTACAATGCAGGCCTTCAAGGGTTTAAGCCGGATTATCGGTTCACGGTATGGCTGAACGAGTACGACGATCAGGAGCTTGTTGAGTACAAGAATAAGATCTATGCAGTATATCGGTCATATCGGCGGGATGATGGTCGAATAGAGCTATACGTCAAGGAGAAGAAGGGAGAGGAAAATGACACTTAAGGAGTTGAAAGAATCTCTTGAATCTATTGACGATAACGCTTATGTCGGCAAGGTTGCATATCGGGCTTTTCCTGTCGGCAAGGCTCCGAAACTGCCGTATATATGCTATCTGGCAACGTCCACCAACAATTTTTTCGCAGATAACAAGACCTATGAAGTCATACAGGAAATCAATATTGAACTGTACACGGCTAAGAAGTCAGAGGTCACGGAGCAGATGCTTGAATCAAAGCTTGATGAGCTTGGTCTTGGTTGGAATAAGTACGAGCAATGGATTTCATCAGAGAATTTTTACGAAATAATCTACACGATAAACTTATAAGGAGATAAAGAAATGGCAGATAGAGTAAAGTTCGGCATAAAGAACGTCCATGTATTTCCTATTGAGTCATTGAATAACGGTGTACCCGTATATGGGAATCCGATCAATGTGCCTGGTGCGGTATCATTCTCAATGAGCGCACAGGGGGATATCAATAAGTTTTATGCTGATAATATCGTATACTATCAGTCTTCGGCCAATAACGGCTATGAAGGCGATATGACACTTGCGCTCATACCGGAGGAGTTTTACGAAAAGATATTCGGGCAGGTTCCGGACGTGAACGGGGTCATGATCGAGAATGCAGGCATAGAGGCAAAGGCTTTCGCTATGACCTTTGAGGAAGATGGAGATCAGACAGGGACAAAATTTGTACTGTATAACTGCACAGCTACAAGACCCACCAAAGAGCTCCAGACCATCGAGGACAGCAAGACACCTGTCACACAGCAGCTTACCGTTTCAGCAGTTCCTCTTGCATCTGGTGATGTAATGGGAATGACTACATCAGCCACACCGGAGGCTACAAAGGAGGCATGGCATAATGCGGTTTATATCGCATCAGGCACAGCTAACTTCCTTGTGCAGTTCAATAGCATGGGTGGCACTCCTGTTCAGTCTCAGAGCGTGGCAGATGGTGGAAAGGCTACAGAGCCCACAGCACCTACAAAGACAGGTAAGACTTTTGGCGGATGGTATTCCGATCTTGACCTTACGGTGACTTGGGACTTCAGCACCGACACAGTTGACAGCGACATGATGCTTTACGCAAAGTGGTCATAAGAGATGGCAAAGACAATATCTGTTGATGAATTATCAAGTGAATTAGAGAAGGCATTGACAGAATTTGTTGGTGCTACAGAGGAAGCGTGCGAGAAGGGAGTGATTGAGACGGCAAAAGAGGCTGTCGAGTCACTCCGAACCGCACACCCGGCCGGAAGTGGTCAATATGGCTCGTGGGATAAGTACAACAGCGGATGGACGATAATGCAGACTAAGACGGACAAACGGTATCACCGTGAAGCCACAGTCCACAATGCCACCCACTATCAGCTCACGCACTTACTTGAACACGGTCACGCACTATGGAACGGCGGACGAGCAGGAGCCTTCCCGCATATAGCTCCTGTCGCTGAAAAATGCGAAGGTGAGCTTGTGGAGAACATTAAAAAATACATATGAGGGGAATATGGATAAAACTATCAAAATTGACGGTAAGGATGTGACATTCAGAGCCACAGCACGCACTCCGAGACTGTATAGGATGCTGATAGGCCGAGATATGATACGGGACATGAATCAGCTTATGAAAGCCTACAAGAAGAAGCAAAAGGACGAGGATGAGCTTGACATCATTGACTTGCAGATATTCGAAGACGTGGCCTATGTCATGGCTCGTCACGCTAATCCTGATATGGTCGAAAAAACTGCTGATGAATGGCTTGACGGCTTTGACATGTTCAGCATATACGAAGTCCTGCCGCCTATCTTGGAACTATGGGCTTTCAACACTCAGCAGACATCAAAAAGTAAAAAAAAATAGCTCCGAGGGATAGAGAGCCCAACGGGGCTATATTTATGCTCCGATGTGCAGAGCTGAATCTATCCACAGAGGATCTTGACGATATGACGGTCGGAATGGTCTTTGACATGCTCACAGAGAAGGCCAATGACCAGATAAAGTATGACAAGAAGGCTCCTGCAGGAAGTATGGCTGCATTCTTCCGTGGGGAGCTTGATTTAGGTGATTAAATGGCATCTACAAAAGTTCGTGGAATCACAATTGAATTAGGGGCAGATACTTCCGGACTTGCTAAAGGCTTAAAATCTGTCAATTCCGAAATCAGCAAAACTCAAAAGGACCTAAGGGATGTTGAAAGACTTCTCAAGCTGGATCCGAAGAACACGGAACTACTTGCTCAGAAACAGAAGCTCCTCAATGATAAGGTCGAGGAGACAAAAACAAAGCTTGAGGCATTAAAGCAGACACAGGCCACGATTGACTTATCCACAGAAGACGGACAGAGGCAGTATGACGCTCTGACCCGTGAGATAGTATCCTGTGAAAACGAGCTCAAGAAAGCGGAGCAGGAAGCATCAAAATTTGACAGCGTTCTGCAAAAAATATCCACGGCAGCGGGCACTGCTTCAAAGAAATTCGGAGATATGGCTGATAAGACCCGTGGCTTATCCATTGCGGCAGGCGGAGCACTCGCAGGGCTTGCAGGATTAGCGGTTAAGGCAGGCAAGGATGCTGATGACCTTAATACACTTGCAAAGCAGACCGGAATAGCCACAGATGAGCTCCAAAAGATGCAGTATGCGGCTGACCTGATTGATGTTGACACGGAAACCATAGTAGGCGGCCTCCGTAAGCTCAAGAAGAACCTTGACGGGCACGAGGAAGCATGGAATCGTGTTGGGGTTAATGTCCGGAATGCAAACGGTGAGTATCGTGATATTACATCAATATTCTATGATACAGTCGCAGGACTTAGCCAGATAGAGAACGAAACCGAACGGGATACCGTGGCCATGGAGCTGTTCGGAAAGTCAGCGGATGAGCTTGCAGGGGTCATTGATGACGGTGGTGCAGCTCTCAAGGCTCTGGGAGAAGAAGCCGAGAATCTTGGAGTCATAATTCCACAGGAAGATATAGACCGTGCCAATGCCTTGAATGACCAGCTTGACAGACTCAAGGCCGAGATCATGCCCGTGCTGATGGAACTGGGTATTCAGATAATCGAAGCCATAGAGCCATATCTGCCAGCCATACAGGACGCAATACAGAAGATATGCGAAGCTCTCAAGAATGTATCACCGGAGCTTGTCATCATTGTAGGCAGCGTTCTGGCGGTCACAGCGGCAATGTCTCCGATGTTCTCACTATTGTCTAAAGTATCGGGGATCGTGGCTACATTGACCGGAAAGATGAGCGTTATGGGCGGTGTGATAGGCGGTTTAACTGTGCCAATGGCGGCGGCTGTAGCTGGTATTGGCATTCTGATAGCGGCTTTTGTGCACCTGATGCAGACTAACGAGGATTTTAGAACCACAGCAACGAATACCTGGAATGCCATACAAGCCCGATTTGCCGCATTCGGTGACAATATCACGGCAAAGCTCAACCAGATGGGCGGCAACTTTCAAAATTTTGGCGAGGTTGTGAAGTCCATATGGGAAGATCTATGTAATTTCCTTGCGCCGTTCATGGAAGATACCATGAAGTTTGTGCAGAGCGTGATAGACCATGCTCTGACGGCCATAGAAGGCATCTTTGACGTGTTTGCAGGACTGTTTACAGGGAACTGGCGGCAGATGTGGGAAGGGGTTAAAAAGATATTCACAGGGGTATGGGGAACCCTTGCTGATGTCGCAAAGCGGACTCTGAATACCATCATACGGCTTGCCAATGGTGTGATAAGTGGTATCAATAGCATATCAATAGCGGGATATTCTGCTGACATTCCAAAAATTCCGATGCTTGCAAAAGGCGGTGTTCTGTCACAAGGTTCGGCTATCGTTGGGGAGGCCGGAGCGGAACTGCTCACTATGGTGGGCGGTAAAGCAGTCGTGCAACCGCTGACGAACAACACAAACAACAATTATGCAGGATCCACAAATAACTTTTATATCCACAGCACGGATCCGGAGCAGGTAGCCGAAGAAGTAAGTATCATTCTCAATAATCAGATGCAGAGGTTGCAAGGAGCATGGGCATAAATTATTTCACATATGCAGGAAAAATGAGCACGGATTTTGGTGTGTGGATATCAGGAGAGTCCACATACCAAAGCCCTGAGAAGGATATAGAGTCTGTTGTGGTTCCAGGCAGAAACGGAGCTCTGACAATAGATAATAACCGCTTTCAGAACATCAATATTCCGTATAACGCATATATCATTGAGGACTTCAGAAGGAATTTTGACGCGCTAAAGGCATTTCTGACATCTGTCAAAGGGTATGAAACGCTTATAGATACATATCATCCGGAATACTACAGGCTGGCACGTTTTCATTCAGCCATAGAGCCTGAGATGACACAGCTTAACAGACACGGACAGTTTACGATCAATTTTGATTGCGATCCGAGACGATTTCTCCGGAGCGGTGAAAAGGTTATGACACTGACCGTAGCCACAGCATTGAAGAATCCAACAAGGTTTGATGCATTACCATTACTCAGAGTATACGGAACCGGAACATTCACAATCGGTGGTGTATCTATCACGATAAGCACGGCAGACACTTATACAGACATTGACTGCAATGCACAGGAAGCATACAAGGGCTCGACAAGTTGTAATATGAATATAATATTGAATAATGGCGAGTTTCCAAAGCTCATGCCTGGAATCAACAACATTTCATTCACGGGGATAACTCGAATAGATATTACTCCTAAATGGTGGACGATATAATATGAATCCGATATTGTTTTCTGAAAATTCCACAACCTTCACAACCAACGGCATTGGTAGATTATCCTCCGCTATTTCTTGCGAGTGCGTCGAAGAAAGAAACGGACAGTATGAAGTTGAGTTAACCTATCCGATAGATGGACAACATTATTCAGATATCGGTATAAGAAAAATCATAGTAGTTATACCGTCAGATGGGGCAACGCTCCAAGCGTTTAGGATATATAAAATCTCCAAACCAATTAACGGTAAGGTAGTAATAAACGCAAGGCATATTTCATACGACTTATCCAAAAACACATCAATGCCGTTTAGCATCACGTCAAGCCCGTCAGCTTGCTCTCAGGCTCTGGCAGGGCTCAAGAGTCATGCAGTGGAGACATGTCCTTTTACCTTCTGGACAGACGTGACCACGGCAGGCTCATACAGTCAGTCGGCTCCTGCATCCATCAAGTCACGGCTCGGAGGGGTTGAGGGGTCAATCTTAGACCAGTTTGGCGGTGAGTATGAATGGGATAATTTCACGGTCAAGCTACACCGTCAGAGAGGGAGCCTTGCAGAGCTTAACGGCTTGACGCTCAGATATGGCAAGAATATCACCGACATCACGCAGGAAGAGAACATAGCATCTACAGCGACCGGAGCCGTTCCATATTGGCAGGACTATGAAGGGGATTTGGTGACGCTTCCGGAGCAGGCAGTTTACTCACAGTATGCAAGCCGATACTCGCAGCATCTGACAGTGCCGCTAGATCTGTCAGAGAAGTTTGACGATAAACCGACAGTGGAAGCACTCAGGGCGGCGGCCAATGTCGTGGTCAATGCCTCAGAATTTGGACTGCCTAAGGTCAGTATAGAAGTATCCTTTGTTGCTTTATGGCAGACTGAGGAATACAAAGACATCGCACCATTGCAGCGTGTAAAGCTCTGTGATGAGGTCACAGTCAGCTTTGAAAAGCTAGGGGTAGATGTCACGGCCAAAGTGGTCAAGACAGTGTATGACGTGCTTGCAGAGCGGTATCAGTCCATTCAGATCGGCTCTGTCAGGTCGAACCTGGCTATGACTCTGACCGACCAGAACGCTCAAACCTTGAGGCAGATAGAGGCGCAGGCGGTATCTGTTGAGACTGCTATCAATAATGCGACAAAGTGGCTCACCACGGCAGGGGGTTATGTTATCGCTATACGGAATGCAGACGGTTCGTGGAAAGAGCTTATCTTCTCCAATATGACAGACCCGTATGATGCCAGCGCAAAGCTTCTCAGGGTGAATAATAACGGTATTGGATTCTCAACTCATGGCATGGCAGGACCCTTCACAAACGCATGGACGATTGACGGTCACTTGGTTGCGGATTTCCTATTTGGTGGAACTCTTACCCTTGGCGGCAAGGGTACGAGCTATGACGGTACTCCAAATACGAATAATAACCGTGGATGGCTGAAACTTCTCAACTCATCTAATCAACAGATTGGCAAGTGGGATATGAACGGAATCGAGGTCAAAACCGGAGTAATCGCAGGACCCACAGTCAAGGCAGGCGGTACTAATAATACGAGCGGTTTGCTTCAAATACTTAATGCCAGCGATGCTGAGATCGGAAGATGGGATGTAAACGGTATTAATGTCAAGGCAGGACAGCTCAATATAAACAATGCTTTCAAGGTGGACACGGCAGGAAAACTCACGGCCACGGGTGCTGATATCGGTGGGAAGGTCACTATATCATCTGGGAGCATGAATATAAACAATGCTTTCAAGGTCGATGGAAACGGCAAGCTCACGGCAACCGGAGCGGATATTGGCGGTAAGGTGACGGTGACTTCTGGCAGTATGAATATCAACAATAACTTTATTGTCAGCGATCAGGGAGCGGTTACGATAAAGTCAGGAAGTCTGAATATCAATAACGCTTTCAAGGTTGACACAGCAGGAAAACTGATCGCCACAGGTGCGGATGTTGGTGGAAAAATTACAGCTAATGATGGGAAAATTGGCAACTTTGTCATCACAAGCACAAACGGCATGTACAACGGCAAGGCAGGCCGTGATGATTCGAGTGACGGTGTATATATCGGAACCAACGGCATTGCACTTGGAGCGAATAGCAAATTTAAGGTTGATGCGAGTGGAAATCTCAACGCAACAGCGGCGAACATTAAGGGTCAGTTCAATAACCAGGCACAGGACGGCGGTTCGGTCAACATGAACGGTGGAGTTTTGACCGTCCATAATGCCGGAGGAGCTTCGGGATATATACGGCTTGAGCTTGACGATGAGGTCGTAATCATGAATGAGCATAGGGTATCTTGGACAGATGGTGCTACATATGTATCTGCAAAGTGGTCTGATATCATAGCCGCTTTTGCGTCATAAGGAGGACTAAATGCTAACACAGGAATTTGACTTAAAAATCATCCCGGATTCCGGTCCGGTAGTGGTACATGTAAATCAGTATGATACGGGCATTGGCAGATTTGTCATTCATCTTCTGGACGTAGACGATACCCCGTACAGTCCGACAAATGCAGTGGTCATGATACAGGGCACAAAGCCCGACAAGCACGGGTTCGCATATACGGCTACAATAAGTGGCTCAACGGTTACGGCAGACGTCACAGAGCAGATGACAGCCGTGGAAGGCATTGTCAGGACGCAGATAATCGTGACGGATGCTCAGGGAGTGACCGGAACCTTTGTCTTTCATATGGATGTCCAGCGGTCGGCCTTGCAGGATGATACGGACATATCAGAGACAGAACTTCCTGCCATCATAGACTTAGCACGAAAGAACGCACGAGAAGCGGCAGAGTCAGCGGCGGCGGCTCATCTGTCCGAGGAGAATGCAAAGGACAGCGAAGATGCGGCGGCAGAGTCCGAGCAAAACGCTGCAACGTCTGAGACAAATGCGGCTCAAAGCGAAAGCAATGCAGAGGCATGGGCAGTCGGTGAGCGAGGCGGTCAGGCCGTGCCGAGTACAGACCCGACATACGAGAATAATAGCCGATACTATGCCGGACTTGCAGAGGATTCCGAGGACAATGCTCTTGAGAGTGAGCGGAAAGCCAAAGCATCAGAACAGGCGGCAAAGGCTTCAGAGGAAATCTTACAGTATTATGTGGATTTTGTAATACCGAGATTTGTCATTCAGAACAACAGGCTGTATATCAGCAATGCGGCCGAGGGTGAATTTATCGTAGCGAACAACAGACTGTACATTAAGAACGCAAGTTAAGGAGGAATAACACATGATTGAACCGACAGGCTATACAGCCCTAGACCTTGTAGGGTTCACCGACAGGGGCACATATGCCGCCAATGTCAACTATGTCAAGAATGATTTGGTTCACTATGGCGGTAACATATGGAGAATCCTGATTGACGATACCATCGGAATTATGCCAGCGGAAGGCCCGAACTACACCATTTTTATCGGAGAGCCTACAAGCCTTGTGGAGCGCATCATAGCACCACTTGAGGACAATCCTGCAACGGTCGCATATCAGACAGGCCGCCAGATAATCTACAATGACTATCTCTATGAAGTCATACAGAATATCGCAGTAGGTGACATCCTGATAACGTATGAGGACGATCCGACCAATGCCAATATTAAGCTTGCTTCTCCCGTGGAAACACAGGTCCTTGCTCTTAAGGCAGATAAGGTTAACAAGAGCGACATAGCGAATAATGTAACGACCACAGTCGAGGGAAAAGTGCTTGATGCGAGGCAGGGCAAGGCATTGCAGGATGGTAAGACGGACACATCCGTCATAGCTCCCGTGGAAAGCGGAACGACAGCATCACGGGCTTATGCGGCAGGAGCGCACTTTATCAGAGATAGTGCTTTCTGTACTGCCAAGACTGCTATAGCTCAGGGTGAAGCTTTTACGCTTAATACTAACTATACGGCTGGAAATATAGGGGATAAAGTTGAGGATTTGGAAGATAATCAAACTGTTAAGACGGGCACAATAACTACGACACACACCATTGATAATAACGTATCATATCTCAAAAAGTGTGGCAAGGTTGTTACTTTTACATTAAGGGCAACAGCATCATCAGATATTCAAATGTATGATTCGGTCGCATCATTACCCGCTGGATTCAGACCGTATGGAACATTGTATGTAATGGGATTTGATAGCAAGAGTTTTATCATACAATCAGGAGGCAACATACAAAGCTTCAGTAATTTTTCCAAAGGAAGCTTAATCAATCTAACAGTTACCTTTATCGCTACAAATTAAACTAAATAAAACAAGAATTTCATTATAAAGGAGGAACATAAATCATGAAATACGCAGTAATATCAAATGTAAACGGGATTTTCAAAATCGAGTCAGAGCACGGGAATGACCTTCAGGCGGCTATCGTCAATTTTCATCAGAAGTGCGCCTCTTTTTGGAACGCTTTGGATGTCGAGACAGCAAAGGTTGAGGTAGTGGATGAGTCTCTTAATGTCGTAGATGGAAAAGTCGAGTTTATCAGCCATGTTGAGCCCGAACCGGAAGAAGAGGCATAATCCATGGATACCCCAATAATGCTCACACCACACGACCTCTGGAACATCATCCTTGCGGTCTGCGGTGGTATCGTGGCTATATCGGCGGCTTTTGCGGTGGTCTTGAAAATCATAGACCACTTCAAAACCCCTGATAAGCTGCAAGACAAAAGAATTGAGGCTCTTGAGACGGAAGTCGGCACCATCAAGGACAGGCTTGATAAGGGCGACAAGCACTTCAAAGAGCAGGACGATTGGATGCGGAATTTCGAAGGCTCCATGAAAAAACGTGAAAAGCTGATGATTGAGAGCCTTCAAGTCCTGATAGAGCATTCGATTGACCAAAATAACGTTAACGGCCTCAAGGAACAGAAGCACAAGATAGACGCATATCTTTTGGAGCGGTAGGAAATGATAGCATATTTTCTCGGCGGTCTTGGAGCAGGAATCATCCTCATGGTCGGATTGTGGGGCTGGCAGGTCGGGAGACACAAGAGGATCCCGTCTCTGACCAAATACGTGATGTTCAGTATCGGAGTTTTGCTGATATATACCATGTGCGAGTTCACTTTCGCAATCACGGCAGACACGGCTCACGATACTCTGACCACATGCTTCTTTGGATGCTTTGGGGGAGAAATCCTTGCGTGTGCGTTAATCAAAATATTCAAATTAAGGGGAGAAAACGAATGAACGACATTACCTTTAACATTCTAAAGATTATCTTTAGCATTTGCGTGGCTCTTGTCACGGTCTATCTGATTCCGTACATAAAATCCTTGTCCGAGGACGCAAGATACAAGAATCTTGTGGATATGGTCGCTGTAGCTGTTAGAGCGGCAG
>Ga0256407_10009908_pt1 | contig 13506 bp, 9 predicted proteins | sample RumenRJG_04DNA_FD_193489 | JGI IMG/M metagenome (GOLD analysis project Ga0256407, IMG submission 193489) | Bovine rumen microbial communities from Lethbridge, Alberta, Canada - RJG_04 | ecosystem: Host-associated > Mammals > Digestive system > Stomach > Rumen | place: Canada: Alberta | collected... | reverse complement strand
TTCTTATTTTTATTTGATTATCATTTAAAAAATTGCCTATATCATATTTGTTATGTGAATATTTCAAATAAAATATATTTTTATTTTTTATTTCATGACAAAAAAAACAATAATTACCATTTAATAAAAGAGGATGTTTTTTTTTTTTATGTTTATCTTCTTTGAATATTGATAAAATCTTTTCAACTTTATTACAATAAAAATTTAAATTGAATTCATTTATTATTTCATAATTTTTTATATCAAAAAATGTTACACTTTTTTCTTTTATATTTAAACTTATATCTCCAATATCATTCATTATTATGAGGATTATAAATTTATTATTTTTTTATACATTTATTATAATCTAATAACCAATAATTATAAACTTTAAAATATAAATTTAATTAATATTGTAATAATTTATTTTTTAATTTTTTATAAATAATAATATGATTCTTAAATAAATATAAATTGATAAATAAAATTTTGTTTATATTTTTTATTTATATTAATTATCATATCAATAATATATTTTTTTATTTATATTTTTTATAAGTTTGAATATTATATCCAGCATAAACAGTCGCTTTTGGAATATATGGAAGATGAAAATTTTTACCATAAACATTTTTATTATTATATAAATTTTTTGGAGGAGAAGAATTTTTACTATAAAATTTAACTTTTCCAGGAGATTGTTCATCTTTAAATTTATTATTAGGATTATTATTTTTATAATGATTCATATTTTTATTTTTTCTATTTGAATTTTCTTCTTCTCTTATAATATCACAATTTTTTTGAATGTAATTTTTCATATTTTCATTACTTTCATCTAAATTAAAGTTTTGTAAACCAATATCAATATTATAAATATCTTTTTCTTTGTTTTTTTGATAAAAAGTTTTATATGCATTATCCATCATTGTATTTTTTAAATTTACATCAGTTTTTCCTTTTTTCTTTTTCTGTTCCTTTTGATTTTGATTTTGATTTTGGTTTTTTTGAAGATTATTATTTATATTATTATAATTATTATTTATATTAATATTATTTTCTTGAATATTATTTGCCTCTATTGGAAAATATATATTTGGATTTATAATATTAATATTTACACTGTTAATATTTGGATTTTCTTCTTCTTGTTTTTCTTGATTATTTTTATTTATTATATTTATATTTTGTTTTGGTTTACCACTATTAATTTGTTTTATTTTTATCATATTTGTATTGATATTTTTATTAAAACCAATATTTCCTGATATATTATAATTATTATTATTATTCATAATAATATTATTATTATTATTGTTATTTGATAAATTTTCATTTATATTATAATTATCCTTATTTGGTGAAATATAATTTTCATTATTATTCATTTCAGTTCTATTAATATTAATTAAATTCTGTTGTTTAATATTCTCAACTTCAATATCTTTATCAACATTATTCCCATTCCCACTATTAAAATTCCCTTGCATCATTCGTTCACTTTCTCCATCAAAATTATTAATATTATTACTCCCTCCATTATTATTAACAACTACATTCTCTCCATAATTTTCCTTTTCTTCATTAATTTCCAAATCCCTTTCATACATTTTATTTAAATAAGGATGTAAAAAAACATTATTTCCATTCAATCTTTTCTTAGGATCCATTTCAAGTAATCCTTTCATAAAACTAATAGCAACTTTACTTAATTTCCCAAGATATCTTTTTTCAAGAGTTTCAGGTTTTCCAACATCATCTAAATTTTTCCCATTAAAAAGTGGATTTTTATAAAACAAATTAATTTGTTCATCATTAAACTTTCCTAAAATTTTTTGTATACAATTTAATTGATCAATTTCATTTTCTCCTGGAAAAAGTGGATTTCCATCAACTAATTCTCCCATAATACAACCAATACTCCAAAAATCAATTTCATTATTATAATCACCTTGTGTTAAAAGTAATTCAGGTGCTCTATACCATCTAGTTGCTACATAATCTGTTAATTTAGATGAGAAATTTATATATCTTGCAAAACCAAAATCACATAATTTTAAATCGTAATTTTTATTTATTAATAAATTTTCTGGTTTAATGTCTCTATGGATTATTTTTTCATTATGTAAATATGATACTGCTTTACATAATTGGTATATTAGAGTTTTTATTATTTTTGGATCTAAACCTTCTGGAGAATCTTGAAGAACTTCTAATAAGTTTTTTTCTATGTATTCGAATACTAGAAATAAATTTCCTTTTCTTTTAAAAGCTTCGTAAAATGCTACTATATTTGGGTGACTTAGTTTTTGTAACATTTTTAATTCTCTCTTCATTGTTTTTTTTACTAAGTCATCTTCTATTTCTTTAAATTTTTTTATTGCTACAAATTTGTTTGTTTGCTTATTTCGACATTTGTATACTATTCCATATGCTCCTTCACCTACTACTCCTATAACTTCATATTTATTTTGCATTTAATTTTTATTGTTTTTTAAATTTTTTAAAGCAATTTTAATATACTTTATTTATTTTTATTCAAAATTATAAAATAAAAAAATTAATTAAACACCGTTATTTTTTATTAAAATTATAACTAATTTTTTTCTTTATTATAATAAACATATTTAATTTAGGTTTGAATAAAGATTAAAATGTGAAAATATAATAATATTATAATAAATGAATAATAATGTTTTGAATTATTCCATTATAAAAAAGAATATATTCAAAAAGACAAATATACAAGAGATAAAAAATATATTTACATTTACAAAAAATTAAATATATTTTTACATACTTAAACTTCGGATTTTTTTAATTAAGTGTTCTGGTATTAAATATTGTAATTTATCAGCAATATCATTCCATCTTTTACTTTTTTGAATCGGCCTTTCTTTATTTAAAATATTTTGTATTTTCATAAAGTTTTTTTTCATTTTACATAAAATTTTATTATTTTCTAATCTAGCATTATTTGATATAAAGATATCAAATAATTTATGTTGATAATTTACTATATTAAAATTCTTTTTTAAAGCTATACAATTATTTTTTTTAATTTGTTTAAATTTATTAAACCAATCTCTATTTTCTTGATAAATTTTATTTAAAATTTTATTTCTTGCATTACTATATGGAGTATATATTTTAGGTAATGAAGAACTTCTTTGTAAATTAAAAGTTCGATTTGTTTTTTCATTAATTTTTATTTTTAAAGGATTTTTTGAATTATAATTTTGAGAATAATTTGTAGATTCATTTTTTAAAGAATTTGAGAGAATTAAAGAGGGTATTCTAAAACTTAAACCAGTATGATCCATTTTAATATACTTTTAAAATATTTTTTTAAAAAATAAATTAATTTTAATTTTTAAAAATGTAAATCCGTTTTATAATATTTATTAAAAAAATAATAATTAAAATATAAACCTTTTATTGTGATATTTTCCCTTTTTTTATATTAAAATCAAACCTTAAAATAATTAAATAAAATAAAAAAATTAAATAAAAATGATAAAAAAAGAAGAATATAGAATTTTAGTTTGGCTTGATTCAAGTGTGAATGATAAATATAATAAAGAAAATCAAGAAATGATAAAAAAAATAGGAAATATTGAATTAATTACATGTACAAAAGTTTCAGAATGCATAAAAGAAATTTTAAAAATAAAATGTAAAAAATCTATAATAATGGTAAGTGCAAAATTAGCAAAATCACTTTTTAATAAAATTGATGAAAATATAGATAAATTATCAATTATTCCAAGAGTAATTATATTCACCTCAAAAAAAACAATGGATAGTATCAAAAAAAATCCTAAAGAATTTCAAAATTTTCCATTTTTTAAAAAAGATTTAGTGATAACTCAATTAGGAGTTTTAGTCAAAGAATTACAAAAAGAAATAAAATATGAACCTAAAATTGGAATGAAAACAATAAATTTTAATAAATGTTTTAAATTTGATATTGTTAATTCAATAAACGACTTAGTTATTCCAATTAAATTCTCAAATGCAATAACAAAACCATCATCTCAAGAAATAGAAAAATTTAATAAATTTCTCTTAGATAATTTTTCATCAAATCCTCATATAAAATATTTAATTGAACAAACAATTGAATATAAAAATATTCCATTTCAAATCATAGTAAAATATTGGTTAAGAGTTTATTCAATTGATTCACAATTTATAAATGAAATGAATAATTCTTTAAATATTAAAGATAGTAATAGTGAAATGTATAATATTTTTGTTAGATGTATTTATTCAGCTTTAAAAGAACAAATTGTTAAACCTTTAAATAATAAAATTTTATATATTGGGACAAAAATTTCAAAAGAAGAAATTGATTCAATTCAAAAATTTCTAAATAGTAAAAAAGAAGGATTGCCCGGTTGCTATACATATAATACTGGATGCATTTCTACTTATTTTAATGAAAATTTAATTGATATTTTTATGGATAAAATTAAATTAGATAAAAATGAATATTATTCATTTTTTCAAATTGAAAAAAGTGAACAAATAAAAGATGAAAAAATACCAAATGTTAATTTAAAGGAATATTCTTTTTCAGGTGAAGATGAAGTTTTATTTCTTCCATATTCAGGTTTTGAAGTATTAAAAATTGAAAAAAAATTGAAAAACGATAAAGAATATTATCATATAACATTAAATTATTTAGGAAAATATGAAAATATTATTTCTGAAATAGATAAAAATAAACTTAAACAATCATCTTTTCTTAAAAATATCTCTACACTTATTTCTAAATCAACTGTAAGTAATAATGGAGAATCAAAATCAGAAGAATTTGGTATTCCAGAGTTTACTGAGAGTTTAATAGATTTAATTAAAATTTAATTTTTCAATGATTTAGAAAAAATATTATGAAAAAATATTATTTATTTAAATAAATATTATTAATAATTAGTTTTTTCCAATATATTCATATTCATCATTTAATTCAAATGCCCTTTTTTTTCTTTGTTTTTTCCAAAGTTTAAATAATAAATAAATTAATATAATAATTATAATAACAAGAAATATAAATAATAAATAAATTTCTAGATTACTTTGATTTTTTTTATCAATATATATCCCAATTGTTTTCCTATCATAATCAAAATATAATTGATATTTTTTCAAAAAAATTCTTCCAAAAACCCAATTTTTAGTATAATAATGTTGTTCAATAACTTTAAAATATATTTTTCCATCATTTATTTCAAACAAATCATTTTTATTTAAAATAAAAGTATAATTTAAATTTTTTTCATAAAATTTTAACTCAGAAAAATCATCTAAATTAACATTACTATCACAAACATAATAATTATATGTAAAAACCATTGATAAAATAAAATTTTCTTTTTTACAATTTCCTTTTTTTGAAAAATAATTCTCCCATAAACTTCTAATAAAATCAGTTGGAGCAATAATTAAATCAATTTCACATTTTATTTGAGCATTATTTATATTCTCTAATTTTTTTTCTCCAAATAAAATTGAATCGAATTGGAAACTCCAAGATAAAACATTTTCAATTTTACTTGTTTGAGTAATTAAAAAACCTTTTTCACCCATATTTTTATTTCCTAAAATTAATTCTCCTTTATCTTTATTTTTTTCATTAAATTCAAAAGTAAATGTAGGATTTTCTACTATTGAATTATTTTTTAATTGCATAATAATATTATTATAAGAAGATAATTCAAAACCTAAACAAGATGAAATAATAATTTCTTCTTTTTTTTTAACATAAATTTTTTCACTTGTTGCAAATTTAAAATCATTTATTTCAATAAATTTATTATTAACTAAAGATAAATAAAATTTATCATTTGATAAAAAGCCAGTTTCAATTTCACTTCCATAATAATTTTTTATTTCTAATTGTTTATATGATGAGGATAAATTCTCATTAAAAAAAGGGAAAATTTCTAATTCTGATTTTTTCGTTAAAACATATGAATCTATAATATCTAATTTAATTGATGAATTAAAAATTTGATATGGTGTTCCTAATTTTATTGATGTATAAATATTTGATAAATATAATGATTTCATATAATTTAATTTGTTTTTAGTATGATAATATGTTTCAAAAGGAATTTTAATATTTTCTAGAAGAATAAATTTGATTAACATTAATATAAGTATATTTAACATTTTATATTGATTTTAGCATTTTTATTATTTTAAATTAAATAAAAATTATTTAACAATTAATTTTTAAAGATTAAATAAATTAATATTTATGGCTAAGGAACCCTCAAATAAGTAAAAAATATTATTTTAATTTAATAGTCTAATAATAACTACTAACACTTGGATAAAAGATGAAAATGAATTAATTGATTATCATAATGGGAAATTTATTGGATCTTCTTTTATAATAAATAAACCATATACAATATTTAGAGAGAAGTCAAATATTCTTTTAAGTAATCATACAAATAAGAAAAATAGGAAAAAATTAGGTAGAATCTCAATAAAAAATGGTATTTATTATTATCGCTCAAATTCAAAATTTTCAAAAGAGAATAATTGTCAAAAAATGACTAATTTTTCATGGTTATTATATAAAGAAAAAAAAAATATAAGTAATTTTATATATAAATTATCAGAAGGTGATATAATTAAAATTGGGAAAATAATTTTACATTTTCGAGAAATAAATATTAAAAAAACAAATCAAAATTTTAATAATAATAAAACAAATTTTTTAGATTCTAATCAGGAAAATTCACCCACACAGAAAAATATTTATAAAATAAATATATCAAAAAAAAATACTTTTAAAGACCAAAATGGAAATAAAGAAATATTAAATAATGAAATAAATGAATCATTAAATACTTATTTGGAAAATAATGATAAATCAATTAAAACAAATATAAAATTAGTTAAAACATCAAAAATGTCTTTACATAAAGCAATGAAATTAAAAAAAAAGAAAAAATGTAGAATATGTTATTCAGATGAAGAAAATCCAATATTAAATCCTTTAATCCAACCTTGTTCATGTTCTGGTTCTTTAAGATATATTCATTATTATTGTTTATTACATTGGTTATCTACAAAAATTTCAATGAAAAAAATTAATTTTTCAGATAACAATTTTTTTTATATTTACCCTGTTAATAGAATTGAATGTGAAATATGTAGAGAAAAATTACCAGAATATATTAAACATAATAATATGATTTATAGTTTAATAAATTTTGAAAATTATACTTCAAATGATTATAATTATATAATTTTTGATGTTTTTGCAATAGATAAAATAAATAATAGATTAAGATATATTATTAAATTTGAAAATTTAAAATCATTAATTTTAGGAAGAGGAAATGAGGCAAATATTATTTTAAATGATATTTCAATAAGTAGAAAACATTGTGAAATTAATATTAATAATTATGGTGATCTAATTTTACAAGATTTAAATTCAAAATTTGGTACTTTAGTTTTAATTCAAAATAAAAAAATGGAAATTTTAAATGGACAAATGTTATGTATTCAAGTTGGAAGAACTTTTTTAAGTTTTGAAATAAAAAAAAAATTTTCTTTTTTTTGTTGTTGTGATGTTGATGAAATTGAGAATAATAAATCATATGAAAAATTAAATAAAGATAATAATAATATTAGTAAAAAAACAAATATAAAAATAGAAAAAGATAATTTTAATGATGATGATGATGAAGAAATTGAAGAAGATTATAATAAATTAAAAGATAAACAAGCAGTTTTTTTTAAAATTATTCATGATGAAAATTATAATTCAATTGATATAAAAGAAAAAAATAATATTGAAACATCAACAATAAATCAAGGAGAAAATACAAATATAAATTCAATAATTTTAAATTTTAGAAATAATAAAAGTACAATTGAGAGTGATCAATTTGGAACTTTAAATATAAATAGACCAAGATTGATTGGTATAAGTGAAAATAGTAATGAAGATAATAAAAGTATAAATGATAACATTTAATATTATTATGTTTTAATTAGTGTAATGTAAATAGTTGTAAAAATATGTGTAGGAATTATTAAGTAGAAAATCATACAATTATTATTTTAAAACAATATTTTCATTCAAATAAAATAAAAATAAAATTAAAAAAAACGTTCTTAAATATATTAATTTTTTTTTATTTAAAATAGTCAAAGAAAAAAAAATAATTAAATAAATCATTTTCTTTTCCATAATCATTTATTTTATGAATTATGTTTTTATTTTGAAAATAAATAATAACTATTTAAAATATTACTTACTAAGAATTTAAAAATAATTGATAAATTAAAAAATAGAATTCAGCTAAAAATATTTTTTTATTTTTTAATAAAAAATAATAAAATTCAACATAATTCCAAATATAAAAAACGTAAAAAACAAAATATAAATTTTTTAAACAATACTAATTAAGAATAAAAAATAATCAAAAAAAAAATTATTTAATATCCCCAAGTGACTTCGCTAGCATAAGCAATATAAAGAAAACCATCTTCACTTTTGTATTTATCATAAATTTCTGAAATTAAAGAATCACCAATAATAGAATGTTTACCATCAACTAAAAGATAGAATGCATCTTCTTTTGCAATTTCAACTCTTTTTCTAATCATTAAACTAAATTGTCCTACTGTTAAATCCATTGGGACTAAATATTTTGTTTTATCTATTTCTTGAATTTTTGATTTTGGATCTTTTTCACATATTATAGGAATTTTATCTGGGAATTGCTTTCTAATTTTATCACATTCATTTCTTCTTTGTAATAAATCTGGAGTATCTTTTTTAAACTTGAATTCCATTTTTTTAATTATAAATTTTATGAAAAGAATTTATTTAATATGAAAAATTAAAATTTAATTTTTTTTGTTTGTTTTATTCAATAAATTTTGATTTTAAATAGTTTAATAAAAAATATTAAATATTAAAATAATAATATTTATTTCTCAACTTTTTAAAAAAAATATATTTTAATGTAAATTATCTTAATATTTTCCTAAATTAAATTTTAAAACCAATTATAAAATATAAAATTAAAAAAATTTATTCAGCTTTTTCTTCAACATCTTTAAATTCTTCAACAACTCCTTCTTCCCTTTCATTTTTTTTTTCTTCAACATTTTCTTCTTTATTCTCTTCTACATTATCATTTTTTTCTTCTTCAGCATTTTCTCCTTCTTTATTTTCTTCAACTTCTTTATTTTCTTCTCCTTCTTTTTTTTCTTCTTCTCCTTCTTCTCCTTCTTTTTTTTCTTCTTCACCTTCTTTTTTTTCTTCCTCTTCTTTTTTTTCTTCTTCATCTTTTTTTATAGGGAAAATATAATCAATACCAAAAACATGTAAAATTTTTCCATAAGTATATTCCCAAATATTTCCTTTATTATAAGAATATTTAATTGCATTTGCATAAAGTTCATTAAATAAAACCATAAATCTTTCTAATCTTTTATCATGATAACAAATATATGGATTTACTTTTCTTATAGTATTTTTTTTTTCATGTCTAATTAAATCAATTTCATTTGGTTCTTTATCTTCTTTTTTTTTTTTCATATCATTTTTAATTTTTTCTATTCTTTCAACTGGATAATTCCAAACATTTGGTGGTCTTAAATTATCAATATTTTTAGGTAAGACATTTTTTTCATCATTTGAATCTATTGATATTTTTCTTATACTTTTCCTTGATGTAATTCCCTTATGTCCAGCTCCTTTTTTTTGAATATTTGATGAATGTTTTTTTCCTATTTTTCCTCCTTTTTCTTTTGATTTTTCTTTACTAGTTTTTTTTTCATCTGCTGAATTTTCATTTGTATTTTGTGAAGTATCATTAATATTAGTTTTAAGATTTGTTGTACTTTTTTTATCAGTTGTTTCATTTACTTTATCATTTCTTAATAAAATCATATCTCTTATATCTTCTTGTACTAATTTATTTACATTTGATAATATTTCTATTGCTTCTAACCATTTTTCTCTATCATCAGGAGGGAAATAATATTCCATTAACCAAAAACGACCAAATTTATTTACTTCTGCCCAGAATAATTTTTCATTTTCTATATATTCTGCTGTTAATCCTTTTTTTACTAAATCTGTCATTTCATATGCATTTAATGCTATTTCTGTATAAGGTCCATCAATTTCATGTTTTTTAGGTTGGAAAAAATTATTTATATCAAAATGACCTCCATCTTTTCTTGCATATTTTTGGAAATTTTGTAATACATTTGCTGAATGTACCATACTTTGGAAAAAAATATATCTTGGCATTCCTATTTCAATTAATTCTTTTGTTCTATAAATTTCTAATTCTTCTTTGTAATTTGATTCAATTACAAATTTAATACAATCAAATATAAATAGGTATTGTTCATATAATAATTTATCTCCTAATATTCTATCTATTATTTTATGTATATCATATATTTGTTTTAATAACTTTACAAATTCTTCATTTGCCTGAATTGGAATTAATATTCTTGATAAACCATTTAATTTCATTTCATAACATTTAACTTTCATATTTTCTATAAATGTATTTAATTGACCTAAATAAAAATCAATTTGAGGAATTTTTCTCCCATCTGGAATTTGGAATAAATTAACAAATATTTTATGAGAAACTACCTCATCAGGAAAATCTTTAGCAACTTTTTTATTTAAAAATTTAAACATAGCATCAAATCCATCTTCAAAATCTTTTTGTAAAGCTTCTTTAATAAAAGTATTAGGTAAACCTTCTTTTAATTCTTTAATATTAATTAAAGTTAATTGTTTTCTTTCTTCTTCTTGCATAATTCTAGCTAATTCTTCAGGAGAAATAGTTTTTTTTTTTTCTTTTTCTTTTCTTTTTTCTTTTTTTTCAACACCTTTATCATCTTTTTCAACTTCTTCAACATGAATTTTATCATTAAATTTATATTCATAATATTCTCTCTTTAAAGCATTTCCCATAAAATTTTCTAATTCATCAACATTACAATCTTTTTGTTGTTTATATGCTTCATTTTTCATAAAAGTCCCAACACCTTCAACGAAAAGTTTAGCTTGTTTTTTATCTTGAAAAACAATTAAATCTTCATAATTTAATTCATTTCTTTCAACAGAAAATAATCTATAACCACTTTTTCTTAGCATTCTCAAAGGTTTTAAAATTAATTTAATATTCTCATGTAAATATCTAAATCCAGTAATATTATTTTCATCTTTTAAAAAAACAAAAGAATATAAATCTTTAAAATATTTTACCATATCAGAATGAAGTGATTTATATTCTTTTTGAAAATTAGAATCATCTAAAATTTCAATTCTATAAATTCTATCTAAAACATGTTGAAAATCAAAACGAACTATTGAAGCAGATCCAGTTGCACTTTTAGGTACTTTGTATTTTTCATTGTCAAAAACAACGTCAACGTCACTTTGAGCTCCTAAATAATTTATTGGTCTCATCCAATCCATTTTTATTTCTTTTAATTTACCAACTTTTTTAAGGATGTTACCAAATTTAAATAATAATTCAAAGAATGGTTCCCAGTATAATCCTCCTAAATCTTCTAAGGAGATAAAGTTTCCTCCAGACATTCCTAAACGTTTACACATTTCATATAAACGTTCCCACATTTTAAATTCTTTTCCTTTTTTCCAATCTTCGAGAGATACTTTTTTTTTCGGCATTTTTTTTTTTATGTTATTTTTACTTTTTTGGGGGTTATTAAAATAATTTTTATATTTTTTTATTGTTTTTATTTATTTTATTTTTTTTTAATTTTATTTTTTTAATTTTTTAATTATGATAATTCATTTAATTATAAATTATTGTTTAATATGTTAAAAGTTAGTGATATTCTCGTTCCAATAAGATTTTCGATATTGATGATTGAATTAATTTTAAGTGGATCTGCATTAAACATTACTGTATTTTATTTTATATATATTTTTTAGGATAAATATTTTGGTTATTTAATTGTTTTAATAATTTTTGAATCAATTGAATTTCTTTTTTTCCAATTAATTTCAGGATATACTTTACAATTAAATAAAATTAGTACATTATGTAAGAATTAATTTATATTTCATATTTTTAATAGTAATAATTCTTCATTTTATAATGTCAATTCTACTTATTTTTTTCATTTTTACATCATGGAATTTAAACAAAGAAATGTTTATTCCTGGATATTTATGTATAATAATTGAATTTGCTGGATATGGCTATTCGAAACTATTTTATAAGAAACTTTTTAGAAAGGATTAAATTTAAAATAATAAAAACTACTTTTTTCTAAAAGTATTAATTTATTATTATATTAAATATTAAAATAAAAAAAAAATATAAAACAAAAAACAATTGAAATTTCAACTCTTTTAAATATGAAATATTTTAAAATAAACTATGTTAACGTTATATACTTTAATTAATTATAAGTCAAACTTCAATATTCAAAAAATACTTTATTACAAAGATATACATTAAATTATTTTAACTAAATAAACTTTCGTCATTTTCATAATGTGAATAATCAGAATTATTTAAATTTTTATACCAATCTGGAATTATAGATGAAATATTTCTATTGATAATAATTAATGTTTTTTTATCATTCAAGAAATCAGGTATTTCAAAATCTAATTTTAATTCTTCTATACCTGATTCTTGATTTGATGTCACACTAGTTTCGTCAATTGAAATACTTCTATTAGAATCATTTTTACAAAACCAAGATTCTTTTTCGATTTTTCCTTTTTTTAATATTGAAATGTAGTTTTGCATTTGAAAATCATATTTTATAGTATCTGTTTGCATTCTTTTTTTTATTTAATTATTTATTTATTTCACATATTTTATTTTGAATTCAAGATTCTTTTAATGAATTTTTTATTATTAAATATAATTTTTTTTATTTTTTAGATATATTTAGTATAGTATTAGTTTAAATTTATGATTACTTGGCTTTATTAATAGTATTTTATTATAAATGTTTTCTTATATGATTTCATTAATATTTAATTTATAATTATTATTGATGATTTTTAATAAATTATTTTTATCTTTAATTTTGGGATTTAGAATATATTAAACAAATAAAACAAAGTAAAAAAATAAATATTAGATATTTTTCAATATTAAATAATAATTATAATTATATTATGATTATAGTAAATTATAGTTTTATAATGAAATAAAAAAAAATTATTTATGGTATAAAAAAAGTAATTAAACAATAATCAGAGAAAAATATTATTAAATACTATCTAAAAACCCATTTTTAGATCAAAAAAAAAATAATTGATTTTAAAAACTGCAAAAATTAACTCTAAAACAAATCAAAAAAAACAAAAAAATTTTTAAAAAAAAATTTAAATTATATAAAAAAAAAATAAATTAATTCATTTAATTTCAAAAAAAAAAAAAAAAAAAAAAAAAAAAAAGAAAAAAATCTAAAAAAAAAAAAAAAAACAAAAATTTTTAGAAAAAAAAAATTAAAAAGAAA
>Ga0256407_10009906_pt1 | contig 13509 bp, 13 predicted proteins | sample RumenRJG_04DNA_FD_193489 | JGI IMG/M metagenome (GOLD analysis project Ga0256407, IMG submission 193489) | Bovine rumen microbial communities from Lethbridge, Alberta, Canada - RJG_04 | ecosystem: Host-associated > Mammals > Digestive system > Stomach > Rumen | place: Canada: Alberta... | reverse complement strand
CCTCTTTCTTCCCAGCGTTCACGAAAGCGATGCTGTCCGCATTGATTGAGATTTGCGTGTGGCTCTCGCCTTGTCGGTCTTTCCACTGTGATGTGGAGATAGTTCCCTCCACGAGAATGAGCCTGCCCTTGGTTAGGTATTCAGCCAGACGGACATGGTTCTCCCTGCTGCTGCGTACCCTTACCCATGTAGTGATGTTCTTACCTCTGGAATAATCATCGACGGCAATATCCACTGCCATGAATGTTCCGTGTGTTCCTGTGATGACCTGGCAATCCTTGCCGATGCGTCCGATAGTGTGAGTGTAAATCATATTGCTTGAAGTTAATTGACGGATGGTTGGTCTCGTCGTTACCTAATATTTATTTATGGATAAAATACTCTATTGCTGAACTCACCAGAATATAATGTGTTTTGGTTTGTTTGCATTGTTCCCAATAGGGATTGTAGAAGTTCAAAGCCAATGCTTTGTAGAGGTCGGGAAGTTCGCGCTTTACTCTTTGCACAAGCCGTTTGTAACTTGCTTTCCTTGCGCCCTTCATCAGTTGTTGCCACTCGTCAATGGTGGTCTGGCTGCAACAAGTTTGATAATACATAGCCCTTACTGATTTTGATTAACATTATTCTTTTCCCTTTATTCAGGAAATCTGCTTCGCAGAGAGAAGAAGAAGGCTTACTTGGCCTTCTTCTTTGAAGTTTTCTTCTCCTCCTTCGGAGCTTCTTCCTCCTTGTCGGGAGTCTCATAGAACTTGGTGGCTACCAGCAGCACGCGCTGATGCTTGACACCTTCCTGGTCGCTCCATTCCTCTGGCTTGAAGTAGCCCTCGACTGTGAGCATGGTACCCTTGGTGAGCTTGTCGAACGAAGTGGCGTTCTCGTTCTTGCGCCATGCTTCAACATTGACGAAAGCCGATACGCGGTTGTTTTCCTCGCCGTTCTTCTCGTTACGGCCGATAGCCAGTGAGAAACGTGCTACTGAAGCGGTTGTGAACTGACGGATTTCTGCATCCTTACCTACGAAACCTGTTACTGCGAAATTGTTCTCGATCTTTTTCATTGTTTTGAATTTTTAGAAGTGAAACATTTATTTTTTACGTTGCTATCAGAGTTGGCAAGGGAAGTATGGGAATGCAAGGAATTACCGAATTATTTCACCCTTGGGCCATGAAAAGTTTTTATTGGCTGGCACAGACGGCAAAAAGTTTTTGAAAAAATTCGAGGAATAAGGCATCTGGTACTTGCAGAATACGGCTTGCACTAACTTTGCGACGGAAAAAGTAAGTGTGACTCGCTTCGCCCGGAAAAGTCATCAATGAGGAAGTCGGAATAAGAACAATTCAGTGACAGATACGATAAGGGGGAGGCACGACAGTCTATAAACAGCATAGTGGCATATCTCACCATGTCAGCCGTTGAAGGGCATCGTGGAAAAGCTTAAGGCTAAAAAAGTGAATGAAAGCAGAAAGAACAGGACACCATCGGGCATGAGAGCAGCCATGCAACACATAGATGGGTTATGCCAGAGGGTAGGGCGATAAGTCAGGAATGGTTAGACAGGCCATGTTTGGAAGGCAACAATGAGATTTCCGACAGCGGAATGAACAAAGAGGATAAAACAAAAAAATGAGGAAGAAGGTCAAGTGAGCCTTCTTCCTCTGCAATGCTATAGTTTCCTTGTAATTTCTTGTTAATAGTTCCCGTATCCTTCAGTTTCACCTGGAGGTGGAAAAGGAAAAGCACTTTTTTCATAAGAAGTCATGAACAGATGCCCTTCTCCATAGCAGCTTTCCATTTCTGCGAAAGCATAGAGGATATGGCCTCTTTCACATTCTTTTCTTGCTTGATGAAACCATTTGGCATATTCTGGATCATAGCCCTTTCCAGCTTTTGCCAAAGTGGGGAAACTGTCGATGAAACGGTCTGCCAATTCGCAGACATGAATATCTTCCATCGGCCATTCCTCATGTTTCCCTTCGCAATTAACAGACCGGAATATACCATTTGATGTGTTGATGGCGAGGTCTGTCCAGCCTTCGCCGGCAAAAACTGCTCCGCATTTAGAGGCAGTCAGTTTCTTTATGGTAGTGATGCAACGCCAGCTGCATCCGTTCGGTGATATAGACGGACAAATGCGTATCTGCTCATAACCGCGTTTATGCAATTCTTCGATTGTCTTAAAGAATTTGATGTACGGAATCTTCCATCGATATTCCCTGATGGGCTTTAGAAACTCCAATAGTTCTTCGGGCGTGGCATTAGAATTTGTCCAGTAGGCCCTTCTGGATATGAATGTCCCGATTACAAACAGGCAATACACATTGTCTATCATCAAGAAGTCGGGCATTTCATTGATCTTGAAACATTGAATCCAGCACTGGTAATCAGCTGGTGAAGTACAGAATCCTAACCTCTCTTCCAGGTTGCAGTCATTAGAATGCTTCGAACCTGATTGCTGGACTTCTTGTTCCAGGTGCGGAATGTAGGAAATCATTTCATCCCAGAACTTCGACGGGATGGTGTCTATCTTTTCCTTGTATTGCTTGATGGCCTCATGGCTGCCAAGCAAAGTCAGCGACTCGTCCCAGAAGCAATCCTGATAGTACTGCACGTCTTCTTCGCTGAAACAGCAGATGACCACTTGCCCAGGATAACTATCCCTGATATGAGCGAAGACAGTATGAAGGGCGATGCGGGCAGCCTCTTTTTTAGGAAACCCATACACACCTGTGCTGATGCATGAAAAAGCGATGCTTGAAAGCTCGTTCTCTTCGGCAATCTTCATGGCAGAATCATAACAAGAGGCAAGTAACTTGCCTTCCCCGTGACGCCCACCATGCCAAACTGGCCCTACCGCATGAATCACCTTCTTACAGGGAAGGTTATATGCTTCGGTCATCTTGCATCGGCCCGTTTCGCAACCTCCAAGCGTCATGCATTCTTGGAGTAGTCCTTTGCCTGCTGCCCGGTGGATGGCTCCGTCAACACCGCCGCCACCAAGCAAGCTCTTGTTGGCTGCGTTGACGATAGCCTCAGTAGGAAGTTTGGTGATGTCGCCGACAACGATTTTGATTCTATCGCTATAAGTTTCCATACTCCTATAATAAGCTTCTATCTGCTCATTATTTTGAGGACAGGGAGGACTTCAAGAGCGCGATCATTTCATCTTTCGTCTTTATTGTCTCCTCTAGTGCTTCGATGGTTTTTTTGATGCTTGCAATCTCCTTTCTCAGGGATTCGTTCTCTGCAAGAAGATTACCGCTGAGTGTGATATTGCCTATGTTGTTATTGCTTCCGTAGACGTTGTGGGCGAAGAACGAGCTGTTTGACCTGAAGTAATCTAATGGCATGTGAAAGTAATCTGCCAGTATCTCCAGCTTGGAGAGACTGATGTCCTTCGTCCGTTTGAAATAGTTCATGGTCTGCTTGCTGTTTTTGAATAGCAAGGTGATTAACTCCTGCTGTCTTTCCTTTGGGAGTTCGGCATACATTCGGTCGACAAGTTCTGTGTTCAGCATACATTTACCTGTTTAATTGTTAAAATGATATAAACGCCCATTATTTTGAGCAACAAATATTTTGTCATATCAAAACTTTGAGCTAAATTTGCATGCAAAATTACGCATAATTCTTTAATTAACCAAGGAAATTGGAAGATTTAACACAATAAAATGAGCAAATGACACAAAAAGACATTGCTTTATATTATGAGCAGTTAACACGTGGTGAGAAAGGGCGTTTTACTGCTTTCATCAGTTTGCGGCTTGGTGGTTCGCCCCATTCTTGGCAACATAGGCTGTTGTGTGTAGCCAGAAATACGGCTATTCGCCCCATGTCACCAGTCATCATCAGGGAACTTTGCAGTATCATCGAGAGCAATTGCTGGAGAACGGCATTTGCGGAATGATATTGTTCCCAATGAATTCTTTTTGTTATGATTAAAGAGAAATACATAGATGCCATCAAGTCAAGGGTTGACATCAGCCAGCTTGTGATGGACTTATGTCCAGGCACTTCCCTTCGGAGTGCTGGCAAGAATCGCAAGAAGTGCTGTTGTGTCTTCCATAATGAGAAGACACCCTCTTTGATGCTTGACCTCTCGCTCAACATGTATAAGTGTTTCGGCTGTGGCAAAGGTGGCGACATCATCAGCTTCGTGCGTGAGCTGAAAGGCTTTGACTTCGTGGAAGCTGTCAAGTTCCTTCTGAAGACATACTGCCCGGATGTCGATACCAGCGACCTTTATTCCAAGCTGACAGATGAAGAGAAAGAAGCCGAACAGCATAGGGAGAGCCTGTTTATCTGTAACCAGTATGCTTACGACTTCTTCAGGCAACAATACGAGGCAGATTGCGAAGAGTCTGCCCGTTGTCGTCTTTATGCTGAAGACCGTTGGGAACGGGAGTTTTGTAAGACGTTGGGCTTGGGGTATGCACCTTCTAAGGGAAACCAGTTCCTTGCATTTGCCAAGAAACAGGGACTGAAAACAGAACTCTTGTTGGAGCTTGGCTTGATAGCACAGGAAGAAGACCGCCCAGACCACTACTATGACTTTTACCGTGGTAGGCTGATGATTCCACAGCGTGACCGGTATGGGCGTATTGTGACGTTTACGGCCAGGTCGCTCAATCCACAGGCCACAAACAAATACCTCAATGGCAAGGACAGTCCCATCTACAAAAAATCGCTGAGCATCTTTGGCATTGATGTAGCCTTGAAAGCGGCCCGACAGTCAGGTAAGGTCTATCTCGTCGAAGGAGCGCCCGATGTGATGCGGCTGCAATCACTGGGCATTCCAAATGTCGTTGCCTCCTTGGGCGGCGCATGGTCAAAAGAACAGTTGAACACCTTCAGTAGGTTCGGCTGTTCGTTGTGTTTTATCCCAGATGCCGATGTCCCGAAGGAAGGTGAACGGTTCGGGAAAGGCGAACAGTTCGTCTTCAAGAATGGCAGGCTTGCCACCGAGCTTGGCTTCCAGGTGTCCGTGAGGGAAATCCCGTCGGATGGGAAGGTCAAGCAGGATGCCGACTCTTATATCACCAGCATGGAACAATGGGAAACCCTGACGGAGAAAGACTTTATCCTTTGGTATGCCGACAAGCACTATGACGTGGATGGCACCAACGATGATCAACTGAAGACAATTAGTGAAGTCTGTGACCTGTTGGTATATGTACAGAGCGATGTCATGCAAGCCTCCTTGCTTGGCGACCTGAAGGGCAAGTTCAAGAAGGCAGCCGTATGGAAGACAGCCCTTGCCGATGCGGCACGGCGACTTCAGGAGCAGAAGCATCGTCAGGCCATGCAGAAAAATGACGAGCTGGAGGGCTACCGTTTCTATCGTCGTGGCCGTCATTATTACGACCTTGACCAGCAGGGACGGGAGCGTGACTGGACAAACTTTGTCATCCATCCGCTGTTCCTGATTGCCGATGACAAGTCGCCAACCCGAATCTTCGAGTTGGAGAATGAGAGTGGCATCCGCAAGACCATTGAGCTGCGACAGTTGGATGTCACCAAGCTTGAACGGTTCAAAGACCAGATAGAGGGTAAGGGAAATTTCCGTTTCTTCGAGAAACAGGAAAAGTACGAACTGTTGAAAGCCTTCATGTATGAAAAGACCGAGGAAGCCCTGCGTGTCCCTCAGATGGGCTGGAACAATATTGGCGAGAAGGGCTTCTATGCCTTCTGCAATGGTATTGTCTATGGAGGCAAGTGGCAACCCGTCGATGAATATGGCATCATCCGTCTTGACACCGAGAACTTCTACTTGCCAGCCATGTCTAAGATACACAAGTCGAATCGTACAGGGTTTATCAATGAACGTCGCTTTATGCATGATCCGAGGATGGATGTCACCTTGGAAAAGTATTTCTCCCTGATAATTGATTTGTATGGCGACAATGGGGTGGTGGCACTCTGTTTTTATATGGCCTCCCTGTTCCGTGACATCATCATCGACAGTACACGTTCTTTTCCTTTGCTGAACATCTATGGTAAGAAAGGCACAGGAAAGACCGAGTTTGCCATTAGTATCATCAGCCTGTTCCAACGCAACCCTGAAGTCAGTAATCTGGAGAGTACAACCTACTATGCAATGGGTGATAAGTGTGCCGAGGTCAGCAATATGATCGTCCACTTCGACGAATACAAAAACTCCCTCAGTCATAAGCATATCGACTTTCTTAAAGGTATCTATGACAATGCCGGACGCTCGAAACGCAGTGCTGACGGGGAACGAAGGGAAAGCACCAATGTTGATTGCGGAGTGATACTGACAGGTCAGGAGATGCCTACAGCTGATGCGGCACTGTTCTCTCGCGTCCTCTTCCTGGAATCCCAACGAAGTGAGCGAACCAAAGAGGAAACGGACAAGTTTCACAAGCTCATTCAACTTCGTAATGCCTGTCCGACAAACATCACTGTTGAGCTTTTGCATTTCCGTGATAACTTCGAGACCCGATGGCGCAAAGCTTGGGAACGGGCATTGAACGAAATAAAAGACGAGGTTGATTATCACGTCATTGGTGAGCGTTTCATCAACAACTGGGCAATGATGCTGGCCACCTTTTATACACTGGAACCTTTTGTTAAGGGTTTGCCATTTAACGAAAAGAGGGTCAGGGATATATGTCTTCATAAACTTGAATACCAATTCTCACTTTGCAATAGCACGGATGAGATAAGTATGTTCTGGTCGATGTTCTCCAAATCCCGTCAGTTGGGCGACATCAAGGAAGGTCAGGACTACAAAATCAGTTATGTCAGCAGCCTGAAGGTAAGCCAGAAGAAAGCACCTCCCAAGACCATCGATTTCGGAAGGGAAACCTACGTTCTCTTCGTCCGTGAGAAGATATGTCTGGCCAAAGCCAACATACAGGCAAAGCGTGAGGGGAAGCAGATGATTCCCGACGAGTCGCTGTTGTCTTACCTGACCAGTACGACAGAATACCTCGGTAAGACCCATTCAGCCCTGAAGTTCTATGTCTATGATGAGACTGGCAATCCTGTCCGCAAGACCAATGAGAACGGCATTTGCGAGCTGTTCTATGACCAGGAGCGTGTCCTTGCCTTTGACTATGAAAGCATCTGCGCCAATTATGACATAGACCTGCGCACGATGAAAGAGCGAGTCGGCAGGTCCTTTCCAGACAGCCAACAAACAAATCCTATAGAATATGAACCAGCAGAATAGTCCATTCCCATTGTTCTTCACCTTGGAAAGAGTGGAGAACGGCTATATCCTGACTGCCAAGGAGAATACCGGCAGTCTGTCACAGGAGCCGAAGTTCCGCAAGGAAGTAGTTGCTGAGGACAAAATCAGCTCCCGTGTCGGTCAGTTGCTCAATCTTGAAGCCATGACGAAGGAACGTCCTCTGTTATTCCATATCGAAGCCGTCAATGAAGGGACGTACAAGACAGAGAGTGATGTCCCTGCAGACCATGTGATGGAAGCCAAGCTTGCCTTTGTACACATCAAGTCAAAGAATATACCTGCTGACACCGTGCTGGTTTTGCAGCTCACGGACACCCATGCTATTGAGGTCTGTGGTGACAAGGCAGAGAAGATTGCAAAGGAAAATGACATCAGTATCACCCGTTCAGGTGGTATTCCCATACTTCGTTTGCCTGACAATAAAGACGGCAAGAAGCTGCTTGCCTCCTTTTGCAAACGTCCTCAGCTGCTTACCACCACCGAGAAGGAAATCCTTCAGTGGTACAATGAGCATCAGGTCGTTATGGAACCAAAGTAATATAGAAGAATATTATTGTGTTTATCGTATGAAATCAAGAATTATCGCCGTTGCCAACCATAAGGGAGGAGTCGGCAAAACCACGACTACCAGCAGCCTTGGCAGTATACTTGCCAGCAAGGGGTATAAGGTGTTGTTGGTTGACCTTGATGCCCAGGCCAACCTCACTACTTCGCTTACGTCTTCCAGTGACGGAGCCACTATTTATGAAGCCATGACGGGAAAGGTGGAAACGCTCCCGATCGTCATCCTTCATGACCATCTGCATCTTGTGCCAGCCTCTCTTACTCTTGCCATGGCTGATGTGGAATTGTCTTCGGCCATAGCAAGGGAACGTATCTTGTCAGATCTTCTCGTCACGAGTAAAGCTGTGCAATCCTATGACTTCATCCTCTTCGACTGTCCACCATCACTGGGACTGATGACGCTCAATGCCTTTACTGCGTCCACGGACATCCTCATTCCGTTGGTTGCTGAGGTTCTTCCGTTCAAGGGGCTGACTATGATTAATTATTTTATCCAGATGGTACATACTCGCCTGAATCCGCAAGCCCATGTCAGTGGCATCCTTATCACCCGTTGGGAAGCCAGTAACCTCTCCAGAGGTATAGAGAACAACCTGCGGCAGGCATTGGGTGACACTGTCTTCTGTACGAAGATACGTAAGAATGTCCGACTGGCAGAAGCCCCGTTGGAGAATGCCAACATTGTGGACTATGACCCAAGAAGCAATGGAGCCAAGGATTACCTGAGTTTTGCCGAGGAGTTCCTAGAAAGGATGCGTCTGGAAGGAAAGGAGGCTGGCATATGAATAACAAGAATCTTGATGCTCTTTTTACTGGCTTGACGGGAACGCCGAAGTCCTCCAGTTCCGGGCAACCATCCACGAGCCTGGTTCCAAAAGTTTCCGATAAGTCAGTTAAATCTGACAAAGAACCGAGTGAAAGAGTATCAGAAGAGCGTTTCTGTACCATTGTCCAGTCTGACATTCTCCGCAAAATACGGATTATCGCCAACCGTGAAGGCTTGCAGATAAAGGAGGTTGTCAATGCCGCTTTTGAAAAGGCCATCAAAAGCTATGAGCGGAGAAATGGTCCAGTGGATGGTCGGATGAAGGGAGATGCCAAGAACCTTTTCTGATAACAGATAACAAAGATAATATAGAAACGGTAGGCTGCGTATATGACAGTCTGCCGTTTTTTTTTGCTTAGGCAGAGGCTTGAAAAACTCTGATTGGCTAATTGTTGGTTCTACTTGATTTGATGGTTAGAACCAAATCTTTTATTTGCCCCAAAATATTGCGGTATCTTCTCTATATATTACGACTGAGAAGGATAATCACTCTAATTTTGCATCGAAATTTTGACAACGAACAAAACCAAAAGTGACCGCAATGAGCACATTCGTAATTTTCGTCATCGTACTGACTTTAGGCTACATTCTCTACTATGCAGCCATGATAACCATCGACATGACAGCCAAGCAGAAATCGGATGCTGTCACGGAAGAAACCATCAATGCTGATGGCTTCTCGGACACCGATGCAGACGATGATGTTGTTCCCCGTAATGTCATCGAGAATGCTGAGACAGGAGGTTTCAGCTTCTCGTCCCCAGAGCCAGTCATTGCTGAACCTGTCGATATTGCAGAAGCCAATGACGAGGAACCCTTATCAACCACCACGGTAGATGAGGACGATACCATCATTGAAGAAGCTAAGGACGAAGATACCAACGAGGGCACTGATGACCCCGATGAAGTATCAGATGCTTCAGAAGAAGCGGAGCAGCCGATGGACGAAAAGCCTTCAGAAGATAGTACTTCAGAAGAAGAAACGTCGGAGCCGGAAGGTGAAGAAGAGCCAGTACCAGGCATTGAGTACTACGAGGAGAAGCCGGAAGATGATACAGACAAGCAGGACTTCGATGTCAATGATGCTTTCGACCCAGATTTGTTGACTCCAAAGTATGGTGTCACCGAGTTGGTTGAGCCGCCGGTATCTGATGAAGCCCAGGAGAAGGCAAATATGGTCAATGCGTCGTTGCTGCCTATTGCCAGCAAGGGCAATCAGGTGGACAGTTTTGACCTAAGCCGCATTATTCGAGAGCAGAGAGCAGGACAGTTAAATATCGAGACCCATGATGAAGTCACCAACTACTAAACACTTCCCATTCGGAGTATTCCTTTCCCTCATGTCGCTTTCCGTTTCTCAGACGGCATCGGCAAAGAGTGGGGCAGTGGATTATTCCTGGGGTGCTGACGGCTTGGCAGAGGCAACCTCGTTCGTTGGAACGATGATGATCTATACGGTTGACATCCTCTATGCCGTAGCTGCCATCATGGTTATCGTTTCTGCCTTGCAGATATATATCAAGATGAACAACCACGAGGGCGACATCACCAAGAGCATTATGATGCTTGCAGGTGGCATCCTGTTCATGATAGGAGCGATGATTGTCATGCCAGCCTTCTTTGGTTATCAGAACATGAATTTCATTTTTTAGAATATTGTATTCGCGAACCACAATAGGAGTTAATTCACGGAATGTTAAACAAAAAAACGTCAAGAAGCAATGAAACAGTTTTTCAAGAACGCTATCACTTCTACGGTACGTCGGGTAAAGGGCATGGGGTCACGTGTCAAGGCAGGAGTACTGGCTGCATGTATCGCCATCCTTTCGCCTGTTGGTGCCTTCGCTCAGTCGCTGGCCAACACCGGCTATGATGCAGGAACCAATGCCATGGAGGAGGTGGCTACGCAGATTGCGGCATACGTACCCTATGTGGTAAACCTCTGCTACGCTCTGGCAGGAGTGGTGGCCATTGTCGGCGCTATCAGCGTCTACATCGCCATGAACAACTGGCTGTTTTGGACTGCAAGAAATGTACTGAAATGTACTGATATAGAGCAATTTGCGAAAACTTAAACTTTCTAAACGAAACCGCACTTATTCGGGATAAACGGGAACAATTTGGGCACCTTTTACTAACTTTGGGCACCGCAAAACCTCAAATTTGGGCACCGCAAACAGATTTTGGGCACCGCAAAAATGAGGTCGGCAGATAAAGATTAGTAACCCAAAATACCCGAAGCAATGAAAGTAAGCGTCACTCTCCGAAAAAGCCGGAGCAAGAATGAGAACATTGGCATTCTCTACTTCCGTGTAAGAGAAGACAAAGCAGACCTGCGAGCTGCCAGTTCCATCACCATCAATCCCGAATACTGGGATGCGTCAGTGCCAGGCTATGCCGCAGACACCCCGAACAAGGTTGTCCCGATAGAACGGCAACAACAGACAAACGAGTTAATACAGAAGATAATGAACATGATAAAGACGAAATACAAGAAAGGCATGGATGCCAAGTGGCTTGCAGCCGCATTGGAGGACTGCACACTGAAAATGGCAGAGACCAAGGCCGAGGATAATACTGCCCTTCCTGCTGATGAGCATAACGACGGCGAGGAACTGTGGCTGATAGACTACTTCAAGATGTATCTGGAGCAGTCAGAGTTCAACGACTGGCATCGTCAGGCACAGACCTCTATCCTTCACCGACTCCAGCGTTATGAGAAGTGGCTGGGGTACAACAACGGCAATCCCGACTTCCGCCTCTCCCTTGAACTATTCGACAAGGAACAGGTGGAGGACTATGCCGACTACATGGAGCATGAACATGAGTACCGTGATGCCAACCGCAAGTTCTTCGACCAGTTCAACATCAAGAATGAGAAGTGGATTCGTCCCATTTCCCGAAATGGCATTATCAGTGGCATCAAGCGGCTCAACATGTTCCTTAACTGGGCTGTAAAGGAAGGCTATCTGACAGATACCTCCTTCCGTAACGTGTCGCTCGACCAGCAGCTCTTCGGTACACCTTATTATCTTACCATTGAGGAACGTGACAAGGTGATGAACTTCGACCTTAGCCAGTACCCACGTCTGGAGCGTCACCGTGACAAGTTCATCTTCCAGTGCCTTGTGGGCTGTCGCAGCAACGACCTTGAATACTTCACATGGCAGCACATCAATGGTGACTTCCTGGAATATATCCCACACAAGAACCTGCTGGCTGGCCGCACGGAACTTGTGCGCGTCCCCCTTTGTGAGAAGGCCAAAGCCATTTTGGAGGAACTTGACCCCGAATGTGAATACCTCTTCCGCTGGTTCTCACATGACCTCTACCGAAAGGACATCAAGCGAATCCTCAAAATGGCAGGAATCGACCGAATCGTGATGACCCTCAATCCGCTGACTCGTCAGGCAGAGCAGCGTCCGCTATATGAGGTGGCAGCTTCTCATCTGGCCAGACGCACCTTCATCGGCAATCTCTACAAGCAGGTAAAAGACCCTGCTTTGATTGCGTCACTTACGGGACATACAGAGAACAGCGTTTCCTTCACTCGCTATCGTGCCATCGACGATGACACCAAGCGAGACATCCTGAAGATGATTGAATAATACCATATTACCCGATAATATAAGAATATCATTAGATATGAAGATTTCCGCTTTTATCCGCGCCAAGTCCGCCAAGAACAACGTGACCGACAAGGCAACCATATATTTCCGCGTCCGTGATGATCGTACAAGGACGGACATCAAGGCCGCAAGTGAGCTGACCATCAACCCCAACCACTGGAGCAGCGAGCGTCAGGGCTACCGCCTCCGTGTGGCTCTGGTGTCCAATGAGGAACAGCTTCGCCTGAACCGCTCCGTGATGGAGATAACCAGCCTTATCTCCAAGGAGTTTTACATCGGTGCCACCAACAAGTGGCTGCAACAACTCATATTTGCCTACCACCATCCCAATGCCTTCAAGGTACAGAACGGCGAGATTGTAGAGACTGGCCTTGCTGTATGGGGCAGGAAGTTCATTGAAGAGAAGAAGTCCGACAAACATCAGGCTTCCAACTACCGTGGTGTCATAGACAAGATAGAACGCTTCGAGAAATACCAGCGCAGCGTCCGCAAGATGAAGGACTACTCCTTTGCCATCGGCTCCATCACAGCCGAGGACATTGCCGCCTTCAAGAAGTTTGTGGAGCAGGAACACACCTTTGTTGACAAGTACCCCTCCATCTATGGACATCTTGACAACCGCACCAAAGGCAGGATAAGGACACCCAGAGGTGGCAACACCGTAAACAATATCCTTACCATGGTACGCACTATCGTCCACTGGGCTTTTCTCAATGGCGCACAGGGCGACAACCCCTTCGACAGGTTCGACATGCCGGGTACGCTCTACGGAACGCCATACTACCTGACCATCGCCGAGCGTGACCAGGTGCTGGCTTATGATTTCAGCGACAGCCCCATGCTGGAGGGCTACCGTGACATGTTCATCTTCCAGTGTATGGTGGGATGCCGTTACGGTGACCTTGTGAGCTTCACCACCGACAACATCATTGACGGTGTACTAGAATACATTCCGCAGAAGACCCGCAACAAGGTCGGGGTAAGCGTCCGTGTGCCGCTTGGGGCAAAGGCGATGTCCATCATTGAACGCCTGAACCGCAACAAGGGTGAGGTGCTGTTTCCCCAGCACATCAATTTCAAGTACAATGATGCCATCCGTGAGATACTGACCAAGGCAGGTGTCAACCGCATCGTTACGGTCATTGACACACTTACCCATCAGGAGGTAAAACGACCCATCAATGAGATAGCGTCCAGCCACATGGCTCGCCGCACCTTCATTGGCAACCTGTACAAACAGGTCAAAGACCCGAATCTGATTGCTTCGATGTCCGGCC
>Ga0256407_10009905_pt1 | contig 13510 bp, 1 predicted proteins | sample RumenRJG_04DNA_FD_193489 | JGI IMG/M metagenome (GOLD analysis project Ga0256407, IMG submission 193489) | Bovine rumen microbial communities from Lethbridge, Alberta, Canada - RJG_04 | ecosystem: Host-associated > Mammals > Digestive system > Stomach > Rumen | place: Canada: Alberta | collected... | reverse complement strand
AATCAACAGGAAAGGTTTAAAATTAATTTAATTAATAAAATAATAAAAAAATCATTAAAATTAAAATACAAACAAAAATAATAAAAATATTTATAGCTTTATATTCTTTTTTAATAAATAAAAAAAATGAATACAAAAATGCGTGTAAAAACTTATGAAGAAATCAAGAGAGAACAAGCTGCCATAAAAGAAAAAAAGAAGAAAGCAATAAATGACATTTTAACCAGTGCTACAAACAACCCAAAATTTGCTAAGCTTTTGACCTACTCTTTTAATTCCTTAGAAAAAATGATAACACCTCCTGGATCAGATGTTCGTCTCAATGCGCAATTAATCATCGAAACTGGAGGTGTCGAAGTTCTTCGTTCCATAGCTCTAAAAAATTCCCACAACGAAGAATTGTGTAAACAAATATCAAATATTATTTTCAAATTAACTTCTCAATATTTCTCTGTGGATCAAGAATTAGCCCAAAAATTCGTTGCAGCAAAAGGACATGAAGCAGTCATTGAAATTCTCCTTAGTAAAAACAAAGGACCAGGATCTATTCCACTTATAAAATGTCTTCATAACTTATGTCAAGTTCCCCAATTAGTAAATAAGTTATTAGATGCTGGGATTGCTGAGACTATAAAACTTGTAAATGACTTATATTCAGATGATATTACTGTTATAAGACTTAATTTGGATACCATGAAAAAAGTCAGTAACCAAAAAAATGGAAGAGATTTTCTTATAAAAAGAGGAATAGTTCCTAGTATAATAACTACCATAAAAAAATGTAGTGATAGAGCTGATACAAATGCTGTTACAAATGGATTAATTGTATTAGATAATTTATGTAGGAATGAAGAAGGGAAAAAGGAAGTCAAAGAAGCAGATGCCCCTTCAATTTTATGTGATGTAGTTGAAACCTTTTCTGAAAGTGCAAAAATAATTAACAAATCAGCTAAGATTTCCACAAAAATAATATATAAATCAGATTTGGATAGACTTCTACATAAGATGAAAACCAATTCTGAAAAATTAGACAATGATGATAAGGAGCAAATCATTGAAGAAATAAAAGAAGATTCAGCTTTAGTTTCTAACCTTATGTTAGTAGACGATTTATGTAAAAGTGTTTGCCAACCCGAAAATTTCGATATGTTAGTTTCTTTATTTAAAAAACTTTGCAAAATTAATTTAGCCAATAAAAAGCCAGGATATGTTAAAAATTACATTCAAGGCCAAAAACATTTTATGACCTTATTTAAAAGAGCTTTTGATCATATGCCTGATTGTCTCATTCAAAACACAGAAAAAGGACAAAAATATAAGGAATTAGTGAAAACTATTCACGATTGTATTAAAAAAAATTGGGATGCTACAAAATCCAACGATGAACAGTTGAAAAAAGAAGGAAATAAAGAAGAAGATATAATTCCTCTAAAAAATGCTTTTAAGGGATTTTTCACTTCTTATAGTCAAATCATAAAACAGAATAATGACAGTAAAGATGAAGAAGAAAAGAAAGATCCAAATTGGTTGGAATTACTTAATTATATAGTAGGAGATGTCATATCTAAAGGAAAAGAATACTTTGGAGAAGATGAAAAGCCCAATTACGCTGCTTCAAATATATTAAAAATTAGTGATGATATAATTAATGAATCAAAACCAGAAGAAATTATTAATTTACCAAAAAATGTGAAAAAATGCTTCCCATATATTAAAAGTGTCATTGGATTTAGTGACAATTGGAGAACCTTAAAAAATGATTTAGAAGTTGTTCATAACACCAATAAAAAAGAAGATCAAGAAAGTGAATTAAAAAAAGATACAATACCTGTCATAACTAAATTTATGGGAGAAAAATATAAATTTAGAAATCCTAATTTAATTAACTTAAATATCTTGGATGACTATTTGACTCAACCTTTTGTGAATGAACTCTTATCAAAAAAAGGAGATGTTAAAGCAAATCCAAATCTGGGATTGGATTTTATAAATGCCATAGATTCAGTTATGTCCAAACCTTTTTATTCTTCTTCAACAGTATTAAAAGAACTAGATGGAGAAGATGATGAAAAGGGAGAAGATGAAGAATTAAAAGAACCAAAAAGTGAAGAAATTGAAAAAAAAATTATTTCAAAAGGAAGTACTTTATTAAAAAGATTAATACCACTTGAAGAATTTTTACGTCAATTGAGAGAATTTAAAAAAAATGCAAATTCTTTCAATCCAGAAACAAGCAAAGTTGAAGATACTCTTAAATTAGAAGACAATCTCATATATCAAAATTGTGCTTTAAATGTAGACGAATTTTTCAATGCTGGTATGAACGATGATTTTACCACTTTAAGAGATTTAATAAAAAAGGAAATAAATTTCATAGAAGGCTTTAAACGTTTGAAATCAAATGAAAATAATCCTAAATATAATGAAATATGTGATGCTTCTAATAAAAGATTGCAATTGCATTTAGGTACTTTAAGAAAATTAGAAGATCAAGGAATAGATAAATATGGAAATACAAAAGAAGAAAAATATAACAAATTATTAAAAGATATAATTAACTTAAATTCAGAAGTAATTACAAAATCAACTGATAGTCCTAATTTAATAGAACATTTAAATCAACTTAAAAACAATGTTGGATTCTTAAGAGATAATGAATCAGATTTAGTTGATGAAAAAGGTGTAATCCCTTCTGAATTATATGTAAATTCATTAATGAAATTATTAAATAAATCATTAAATGATGAAGATTTATGTGATTCAATAATTAAAACTTTAATCGCATTGGCCAACAAGAGACCTGGTATTTGCAATTCTTTAGTCAAAGCTGGATGCCCACGTTTACTTTTGCAAATAATGGATAAAACACAAAATAAACAATTGGCAGGTGATGCCATGGAATTATTGAAAATGATAAATGTTTCAAGTCAGGAAAATGCAAAGGTAATTGGAAATCAAAATATTTTAACAAAATTATTCGAAATAAGGTCTAAATTTGCCAGTTCTGATTCGATTACAAAAAATTCAGATTCAATCGCAAATGAATTGACTAAATTTCCTGGGCAAGCAAAATTCATTGAAAAATTCATTCATGATGCGATAAAAGAATTCCATGAAAATGTCAAAAAAGATTTCAAAAATGAAGAAGTTAAAAATAAGATATTAAACAATGAAGAAACAATAAATTCTTTCACTTCCAATCAAGAAGCAATAAAACCAATTTTAGAAAAAGAATTCATTGAAGATTTAAATAAGGCTGTAGACTTAGCTGCAAATGATGAAGAAGTATCAAATACAATTGATAAACTACTCCAAAATGACGCTGGTATTTTGAAGAAAATAAAAGATAATTTATCCAAAAAAGAAGATGAAAGACACGGTGATGTTGTTGCTGATACTTTAAAAATAATTGATAAAAAATCTAACTTTGAAGAACCTTTATTACTTAGCTGCAAAAATTTATCAGATTATGTAAAAGATGATACTTTGTATAATAAACATTTAAATGATAAAATTGATGAGAATTTTGCTGATAAACTTTTAGATATTCAAGATAACTATTTAGAAAATCCTGAAATAACTAAAGAAATAAATAATCTTTTATGCTATTTATCCCTAAGAAATCCAAAATTAGCAGAAGCTATAGTTAAAAAAGGTGGTCTTTCTAAAGTAATAGAAGAACTTAAATCAGTAGCCAATTTAAATGACCTAAGTAGTAAAATGTTGAAATTAAATGGATTAAAAATGCTAAATTCATTATTGAATAACACTAAAAATTTGGATGAATTTTTAAATGCCGGAGGTGTCGATCTAATTAATAAAATAGTGAAAAATGAAGTTGATAATACACCAACAACAAAAACAAAAGAAGACAGCGAAAATGAAAACCCAAGTGATAAATATCTCACTTTTGGAACAATAAGTACAAAAACACCCGAACAATTAAAAGAGGAAGAAAAATTAGGAATTAATTCTTTCGCCAATTTGGGAATGAGTAAAGAAGATGCAGATAATAAGAGAGAGCAAATATTAAATCAAATGAAAGATGGAGATAAAAAAAGAAAAGATTCAACTTCATCAAGTACAACAGGAGGTGAAGAAGATAGTCATTCTGATGATTCAGATAATTACTTTGTTCAATGCTTAAAAATAATAAATAAAGGTTTAGATAATGGAAAAAATGAATTCGTAGATGATAAAACCGTCAAAAATTTGACTAATTTAGCTACAGTTAATTTCCCTGATAAATTCATCTTTAATGAAATAGCCTCGATATTATCTAATGAGCATGTTAAATTAAATCCTGATGCGATTGAAGATTTGAAAGACTTGATGAAATTAGGATTATCAAATAAGGCTCAATTTTATCATGATAATAATGTGGGTCAAAAAGTCAAAGCTATAGAAGATAAAATAGCTAATATGTTAATGAATGATTTAAGATATAAAACCGGATTAAAAAATGCTATTAAAGATAAAGGATTTAATAGTAAACCAATACCTGGAAAATTAAAAGATGATAGAATTCCTTCTGTAGAAAAAAAAAGGGCAGAAGATGAACAACGAAAAATTCCAGGTAAATTGAAAGATAGACATTTTGATTGGATGAATCAGAAAAACAAACAACCTGACCAAGGTCGTCCGCTACCTGGAAAATTGAAAAATAGATTTAGAATAAAACAAAGACCTAAAGCTCCAGAATTAAATAAAATCGCAAATAATCAAAAAAGAGCAAAAACAGAAGGAAAAGAAAAACCTTTAATAAATAAACATTTGTCAGGAAAAGCCAAAGGATATGAATTATATGATAAACATGGGAATAAATTGGTAGGGACTTATATTGCTGCCCCTAAAGAGGGAGAAAAGTATGATTTATATGACAAAAATGGAAACCAATTAGATGGTAAATTTAAAAAAATTATAGGCACTACCAAATTATATGATAAAAATGGAAATCAATTAGATGGTTTATATAGAAAAGCTGAAATAGATACTCCTTTGGATAATTTAGTAGATAATGATGGAAATAAATTAACTGGTAAATATATCAAAGTTTACAGTGAACCAGAAGGTATTAATGGTTATGATAAAGAAGGAAACAAATTAGATGGTACTTATAAAAAAGAAGAAGAACCAGGTGTTGAACCTTTAGTTGGTTATAATGATAAGGGGAATAAACTAGATGGACTGTTCAGAGAATGTGATAAGGATGATCAATCAGGTAATTTTATACCTATATTTGATAAAAAAGGAGGTAAATTATATTCCAAATGCAAAAAGATAGATGATAATACTCCTATTCAAGGTGTTTTTGATAGAAATGGAAATAAATTGGAAGGAACTTTCCAAAAATCTGAAGATAAAGAACCAGAGCAAGAATTATTCAATAAATTCGGTAATAAATTACATACTCAATTTAAGCGACTTAATCCAGAAAATCAAAGTGAATCCTTATATGATAAAGATGGAAATAAATTAGATGGTACATACAAAAAATTAATAGGAGATGAACCAAATGAAGAAGTATTTGATAAATTAGGTAATAAAGTAACATCTATACTAAGGAAAATGGAAGGAATTATTAAACCAGTTGAATTATATGATAAAGCTGGAAATAAATTAGATGGTAAATATATAAGACCATTTTCTTCTATACCTAGTACAGAAATATTCGATAAAGATAGGAAAAGATTAATTGGTTTATTCAGAAAAACAGAACCAAGTATACCAGGTGCAGAAGCTCATGATATAAATGGAAATAGATTAAAAGGAAATTATAAAAAAGTAGAAGATAATGATCCAAAAGGTGAAGAAATTTATGATGAAGAAGGAAATAAATTAGATGGTATTTATAGAAATACAAACAATGATGAACCTGGTATGGAATTATATGATAAAGCAGGAAAAAAATTGGATGGTAAATATAAAAAAATAATAGGTGAGTCACCAAAGGAAGATGAATTATTTGATAAAAATGGAAATAAATTAATTGGAAATTATAACAAAATAGAAGATGATTTGCCGAAGGAAGAAATATTTGATAAAAATGGAAATAAATTAGATGGTGATTTCATAAATGTTATATCTAGTCTTCCACAGGAAGATTTATATGATCAAAACGGAAATAAAGTTGAGGGTATATATAAAAAAGATGAACCTGAAAAAGATGATGAAGAAGATTTATTTGATGAAAATGGTAATAAATTAGAAGGAAAATATAAAAAAATAATCCAAAATAATTCTCCAAAAGAAGAATTATTTGATAAAAATGGTAATAAATTGGTAGGAAATTATAAAAAAACTTTAAATGATATTTCTGGAATTGATGCATTTGACAAAGATGGAAATAAATTAAATGGAAAATATGTTAATATTTTCTCTGATTTACCAAATGATGAATTTTATGACAAAAATGGAAATAAACTATTTGGCTTATATAAAAAAGTAGATTCAAATATTCCTTTAGAAGAATTATATGATAAAGATGGAAATAAATTAGATGGAATATTTATTAAGTCTGACAAGGGAATAGAAGGTTATGATAAAGATGGAAATAAATTAGAAGATAAATATGAAAAAGTTAAATCAGATACTCCTAATGATGAAGCCTTTGATGAATTTGGAAATATATTAGATGGAACTTATAAGAAAACTAAAGATGGAGAAATAGGAAATAATATTTATGATAAAGATGGAAATAAATTAGATGGTACTTATAAAAAATTAGAAAATGATTCGCCAAGTATTGAATTATTTGATAAAGATAAAAATAAATTAGGTGGTACTTATAAAAAAGTAATAGGAGAAGAATCAAAGGAAGATTTATATGATAAAAATGGAAAAAAATTAGGTGGAAAATACAATAAAATTGAATCAAATCTTCCTGGAATAGAAGCCTATGATAAAGATGGAAATAAATTAGGAGATAAATTTATTGATGCTGTATCCTCTTTACCAACTAAACCAATTTATGATAAAAATCAAAATAAAAAGAATGCTATGTATAGAAAAGTTGAACCAGAAATTAATGTTGAAGATGCCTATGATAAATTAGGTCATAAATTATATGGATCATATAAAAAAGCAAATAATGACGAACCAGGAATGGATCTATATGATAAATATGGAAATAAATTAGATGATACTTATAAAAAAGTTGATTCTGATGGCCCAAGTGTTGAATTATATGATAAAGATGGAAATAAATTAGAAGGTACTTATAAAAAGATAATGGCAGATGATAAACCTGAAGATTTATATGATAAAGATAAAAATAAATTAGATGATAATTATAAGAAAATATTCGGAAATATTAAAGGTGATGATTTATACGATAAAAATGGAAATAAATTAGATGGAAAATATGTTAATATTTTATCACATTTACCCACTAATGAAATATTTGATATAAATGGAAAGAAATTATTCGGCCTTTATAGAAAAATCGAGCCTAATTTAGAAAATAAAGAATTATATGATAAAGGTGGAAATAAATTAGATGGCACATATAATAAATTGGAAGAAGGTTTACCTGGTATCGAAGGCTATGATAAAGATGGAAATAAATTAGCAGGTAAATTCGAGCCAAATATTGATGAATCTCCTTTAGTGGAATTATATGATAAAAATAAAAATAAATTAGATGGTTTATATAAGCCAATAATATCGGAAGAAGAAACTCCAACAACTGATATTTATGACAAAGATGGAAATAAAATAAATGGAACGTTTAAAAAATTAAAATCATCAGCACCAATTCCCGTTTTTAATCCTCATGATAAAGATGGAAAAAAATTAGACAATAATTATGCCAAAATAATATCATTTCTTCCAAAAACTGAAATTTTTGACCAAAATGGCAAACAATTAAATGGTTTATATACAAAAACTAATTTAATTCCTGGCAAATTAAATGATGATAGATTCCAAGATTTCCCGTTGTCACAAACATTTGATGATTTAGGACAAAAAGAAGAAGACGTTACAAATAAAATTCTCCCAGGAAAATTAAAAATGCCTTTTGATACATCTAAAAAAGAAGATAATGAAAATATTCCTTCTAATAAAATATCATCAGCTGGTCAAAAATTACCTGAAGGCGAAAATGAGGAAAAGCCAGAAGAGGATAATTTGAGAGATAGTAATAGATTATTGACATATTTATCTTTAGCTTCTGAATCTGAGAATTTCAAAAATATATTCGACGACGCGAAAGAAGAAATAGGTTCTTTCTTTAATAAATTAAATGAAGCCTATAAGCCTGTAATTCAAAAAATTTTGGAAGACAGAGAAAAAAAAATACGTGAACTTGAAAAAAATAATAAAAATACACCTGAAAATATTTTATTATTAGAACCTTTTAATATTAATTCCTTACCCGAAAAAGAAAAATATGATGAGGGAGTGATATTATCTTTGAGTAAATTATACAATTATATTTTAGATCAAAATAATAAGGATAAAACAGATAATCAAGGAAAACCTTTACCAGGTAAATTAAAAAATCCTTTTGATAAAGAAGGTCAAGAAGACAAAGATGAAATAAATACAAATAAAGTAATTCCTGGTAAATTAAAGAATCCATTTGAGAATCAAGATAAAAAAGAAGAAATAAACAAGAAAAAAATAATTCCTGGTAAATTAAAGCAAAAATTCGGAGAACATGAATTAAAAGAACCAAAATTGAGAAAACAAGCAGGAAAAAAAGATAAAATTCCTAAAGAAAAAAGTGATATATTAAAAGGAGAATTAGATCCTGAAGATCCTATTAATAATGAATTTTTAAATAATTTAAAAATTTTAGCAGAGCCTTTATATACACCTGAAAATTATATTTTTGTTAACAAATTCAATAAAGAAATGGATAAATTAATGGATAATTTAGGCAGATTCGAAAAGGATTCATCTGATGAAGATAACGAAGAAGCTGAACCAACTGATAATTATTTGACTCATTTAAATAGTTTATTCACTAAAGCTGTTCTTTTTATGGATGATTTGCATAAGGAAATAGCAGAATCTCCTAATGGTCAATATCCTGATAGTAACAAGGAAAAAGAAGAAAATTTAAAAAATATTTTAGATGCAGTTGAAGAATATTATAATATTGATGAAGACACTGTTGTTAAGGCTAATAATAGTAAAAATATGGTCAATTCTGCTCTTAATTTAATCGAAGATTTAAACAAAGAAGGAATAATTGATAAAGAGACAGAAAAAGCTGAAAAGAAGGAGGTATTATTGAATAAAAAATTAGGAAAATTATGGGATTTAGTGAATCATGCTGTAAATGACGATGAAAGAAATCAATTATTGGAGCCAGATAATTCAAGTAGAATGAAAGATTTAGTTAAAAATTTAAATGAAGCTATTGAAAATCCAGAATTGAATAAACCTGAAATGCGTTTTATAGCTAAAAACTTATCAAAAAAAATAGAAAATGGTGAAGATGAATTAGCCAAAGATTTATTAGATTTCACTATGAAAGATTTAGAAAAAAATAACAAAGATAATGAAGAAATAAAAGATATTAATATGGATACTATAGCAACTTTATCCAAATTCTCAGGCCAAATGAAACAAATAATGAAAAATGAAAATGTATTCCAACAGTTACAGAAAGATAATGAAGAACCTGAATTAGTTACTAAAAAAAGAGGAGTACTTGCTACCGTGTTTAATAATGCTTCTAAAAATAATTACAATATAGAAAATATGATAAACGATGATCCAGATGGAGTTAAAAGCTTATTAAAAAAAATAATTCATGATCCTGTTAAATCACTTGATGATGGAGGAGAAGAAATAGCAGAAAAGGAAGTTGAAACTCTTTGCAATATATTAAAAGACAGAAATAATTATAGGTCTTTAGCTTCAAAAAAAATAATAACAGATGATGATATAAATAAATTACAAGATTTATATAAAGATTTAGATCCTAAATTGACTGAGCCATTAAAACCTATTTTAGACCAATTAAAAGAAGCCGACAAAGCCAATAAAGAAAGAGAAGAAATCTTGGAAGATGAAAATAAAATTACAGATTTGGAAAAAAAAGTTGGAGACTGTTTAGAAAGTCATAAAAAAGCTATAATAGCTTATGCAAGTAATCCCGAAAATGAATTATCAAGTAGCTTTTTGCCTGGTAAATTAAAAATTCCTTTCGATTTTATGAAAAAAACTTCGCCTGAAACTGAAGAAAAACCAATTCCAGGTAAATTAAAAAGTCCTTTTGATAATCAGGATAACAAAGATCAAAATAAAAATTTAAAAAATATTCTTGATAGTAGAGCTGAAAATATTTTAAGAAAAATGTCTTTAAATACCAGCCTTGTTTTAATTAGTCCAGTCAAAGAAAATATTAAATCACCTTTAAGTACAAAAGAAAATCCAGAAATTTCAGAAGATTTAGAAAAAATATTATCTTTATTAAGGAAAAGTTATAATGATATGAAAGCAACTGAAGATCCTGAATTAAATATAAAAAGAGTGGAAAATGTTCATAAATGTCTTAATCTTTTGAAGAAAATGGCTTTTTCACCGGATAATCATAAACCAATGTTAGAAGGAGGTTTTATGAACTTTATGGAAAAATTAGATGATGATTATAAATTATTCAAAGAAAACGGAGAACCTGATATTAATAATAAAAATCTTGGTTTTGCCTTAAATGCTAAAAATGTATTACAAGCTTGTTCTAATAGTGATAATGCTATTCCAATAATAGCAGAAAGTCCTGTGTTAGATTCAACTATTGATGAAGTCACTAAATTATATGATAAACCTGAAGTAATAGCATCAAATGAAGATGTGAAAAAAATATTTAACTATGATAATGTGATATTCTCTAATTTATGCAAAGATAAAAAGGCCTTTGGTGATATATTTAAAAAAATAGGTCTAGATAAATTATTAGAGTTAGGAAAAAAAAGTACTAATCCTAATTTATTAGATGCCATATTAAATATGTTAAATAATTATGTTAAAAATGAGGAAAAAGAAGAAATCCCTCAGGAAATAATAGAACCAACTCTTGAAATAATGAAAAAATGTGGAAATTTAGATCAAAGAACTGCACCACTTATGTCAAAAGTTTTACTTTTAAGTGGAAGACTTTATAATGATAAATTAAAACCGAAAATTGATTCATTAAATTTAGTCGAAGGAATGAATAAAGATATTGATAAATTCAAAGGCAATCATGGATATGTAAATGCTTGCTTGAATAATTTAAGCAAATTTACAAAAGAAGATGCTGAAAATGGACAAAAAGCTCTTAATAGTGGATTACTTAAAAAATTAAATGATCAAGTTTCTGTTATAGTTAAAGAAGGTCCTGAAAAATATGAAGAAAAAAAAGATGCCAATGAAGAAGAAGGCGAAAATGGATATTTAAAGACTTGTTATAATTTAGCAAAATTATATAATAATTTAGTTCAGGATGACATGGATAATGTCAATAAATTTAGTCAAATGGGTATAACTGATAATACTATTAATATGTTAGATCATTTCAATAAAAAAGTGGAACCAAAAACCCCAGAAGAAATTGAAAAGGAAAGAGAAAATGAATCATTAGGAAAATCCGATGAAAAATCAGAAAAGGAAAACGAGAATTTAACTCCAGAAGAAATGGTTAGAGAAATAATGAAAAACTGTGCTGGTACTATGAACCAAATAACAGTTCCAACTGATTCTAACGAATTTTTGGCAAATAAAACCAATTTCTATGACACTATGTGTAAGATTTTAGAAAATCCAAATAATGATAAAAATTATATAATAACTACTCTTCATTCCTTAGGAAATCATCTTTATACAGAATCTGGTAAAAATTATTCTAAAATTGATTTACCTCGTTTATATAAAATTCTCAAGGATTTACAATCTATATATTATTCAGATCCTGAAGTTTTAACAAATACCAATTATATTTCAGGAGCCTTGGTTAAAAATTTAAAAGATGACGCAAAAGGAAAAGAATACACTAAAAAATTCTATGATTTAATTCCCGAAACAACAAAATGCCAAGATAATAACCCGGATTTGGTTAACTTAGCTATGAAATTAATGCATGATGGATTAGTAAAAAAACCATATTTAGTAGATGAAGTCTATGAAGAAACTGTTCCAAATATGTTAAATTTACTCAAATTATATAAAGATAATCCAGAAATACAAGAAAATGGATATAAAATCCTATCTTTATTCTCCAAAAACCCCACCTTCGCTGCAGGTATGGTTAATAATGGATTATTAAACGTTATTAAGGAAACTCTTGATAATCCTCTATTCAATGATTCTTTAAAAGAACAAGCAAAAGGATTAAAAGATACCATTTATAAAATGCTAAAATCATTGTCTTCAGAAGATGATATTAAACCCAAAATATCAGATGAATTAATGGAAAATTTGATTCCGGTAGTTGATGAAAAAGGATATAATGAGGAAGGTAAAGATGTAGTTGATTTATTAAATTGCTTAGTGATGAATAAAAAATGCGTTCCGCCTTTTGTTCAATATAAAGGTATTGATAGTTGTACAAAATTATTAAATGATAATGATTCTAATCTTGAATTAATTCCTACTTTATTTAGTTTATTTAAAAGTGTATCAAATGCTAGTGATGAATATAAAAAAATGATGAAAGAAAAAAAATTATCTGATGCTATTAATCGAACTATTAAAAAGATAGGTATTTATGACAAAAAAATAGAATTTGAAGGAAGACAATTATTATTTAATGTCAATATGGTTAAAGTCAAATTAGAAGACCCAAATTCGATAGGAGTAGAAGACTATAAATTGGTAGAGCCTATTCCTTCAGAAGTCAGAAACTTTTTAACCTCTGGAAAGCAAGTTAAAATAATTAATGACAAAGGTGATGTAAAGCAAATGCAACTAATATTTAGTCCCGATTTAATGAAAGTTAGTGCCAAAAAAGTCAAAAGTACTTTACCACCAAAACAGAAATATATTATAGAAACACATACTATTAAAAAAATACTAAAAGGACATGGTACAGATGCCTTTAAGAAAAGTAAAGGGTTGTTTAGGAAGATACCTCCTCCTGAAATCTGTTTTTCAATTATTGGACCCACAACTGTTGACGGACCGAAATCTTTGAATGTTCAATGCGAAGATGAAAAAGAAGTTAATAAATGGCTAAATTATTTATCATTGGTTATTAATTATTTCAAGAAGACACATGCTATTAAAGGTGCTGTTATTATCAAAAAATGAGAGAAATGAGAGTTATTTAAATATAAATTTAATTTCATTATTATTTTTAAATTTTAAATGAAGTTACTATATGTGTATTAAATATTAATTATTAATAAATATTAATTAAATAAATAAATTATATTTAAATATTTTTTTTATATATTAAAATAATAATTAATACTGGGGATTGGGGATTGGGGATTGGGGATTGGGGATTGGGGATTGGGCCCAATCCCCAATCCCCAATCCCCAATCCCCAATCCCCAATCCCCAATCCCCATATATT